>Ga0172365_10003976_pt1 | contig 10953 bp, 6 predicted proteins | sample LakKivSesite48cm_FD_114535 | JGI IMG/M metagenome (GOLD analysis project Ga0172365, IMG submission 114535) | Sediment microbial communities from Lake Kivu, Rwanda - Sediment site 48cm | ecosystem: Environmental > Aquatic > Freshwater > Lake > Sediment | place: Rwanda: Western Province, Lake Kivu... | reverse complement strand
GGACATCCTGATCTCAAAGGAGATGGGGTTCGAGGGAGCAAGGCTTCACCAGAAGGTCTTTGAGCCCCGTTTCTTGTACTGGTGCGATGTCTTGGGCTATCTCGTTGCTGGAGAGTACGGGGACTGGGGCGCAGAGATCGAGAATCCATCAACGCATGAATCGATAGTGAACGAGTGGACCGAGGTCGTGTTGAGGGACATCAACCACCCCTCCATAGTGATGTGGACTCCTTTCAACGAGAGAGTCCTTGGTGAGACCGGAGAAACTGTGCGCGACTTCCTGCGGAACATCATGAGGCTAACACGCGCCTTGGATCCCACAAGACCAGTCATTGACACCAGCGGGTACATGCACGTCGAGACGGACATCTGCGACGTTCATGACTACGAGCAGGATCCCAAGGAATTCAAGTCGCACTATGAGAGATTCGGCCAGACCGGCCTTCCGTCGGACCTCAGGCGACGCGAGGGCGACCGGAGCGTCCCCTACCAAGGGCAGCCCTTCATCGTCAGCGAGTATGGCGGCACGTGGTGGAACCCAAGTGCACCCACCGATGAGAAGAGCTGGGGATACGGTGAAAGACCAACATCAGCCGAGGCGTTCGTTGAGAGATATCGGGCTCTGACCTATGCCCTCCTGTCGAACCCCAGGACTTCAGGCTTCTGCTACACGCAGCTTTACGACGTTGAGCAGGAAGTGAACGGCCTTCTAACGTACGACAGGAGGCCCAAGTTCGAAGTCAAGTCCATCAGGGAAGCGAACTCTCAGAGGGCAGCGATTGAGAGCGAGTAGTGGCTCTTCACCTTCTACCGGATGGGAGGATAGTAGATGAACAGGTGGCTTATCCTATCGCTCTCCCCCATGTAGATCTCCCCATCCTTGCCCGTGGCCATGCTGTCAAACTCGTATCCGTGCCAGTACTGGTCAGAATACGCCAGAGGGACTCCAAGGTCTTGGAGTTCGCTGATGCTTGGATCGTACCTGAAGAGGTGTGCGACGCCACCACGCCTGCCCGATATCCCATAAACCATGTGGTCCTTGCCCACCGAGATCGTCCTGACCCTAGCTTGCGCGGTCGGCTTCCCCAATGATGTGATTCTAAGGCTTGTTGGGTCGAGGCAGAACAGCACTCCATCAGCAGTTCCCCCTCCGTATATCCTGCCCGTAGACTCATCCACTGCCATAGAATCGACCTTGTTGTAGAGCTGACGCCCGGCAAGGGAGGGTATCTCGAGGTGAAGTTGGATCAGACCGCCGGTCTCAGGGTTGAACTCGTACATCTTCCCCCAACGCTTGCCGCCATACACTCGACCGTTGCATCCGATGATCAAGCAGTCTGAGAAGTTCCCCAACTCATCCACTTGCCCAATTAGCTTGCACGAGTGACCTTCGGCGTCCATCACGAAGAAGGTTCCGCTCTGAGAAGTGATGCCATAGATGCAGCGTCTGCTGCGGTCGTAGCTCAGGCATGCTATACCTTCATTGGGTCTCGGCAGGTCCATGGCCTTGAACTTCGGCCTTGAAGACTCCCATGAGAGCGTCTCCCTATAGTCGGTCTTGAAGCTCAGCAACTTCCCGGGTCCCGAGTCTCTCCTCGTGCCTATGTAGACAACGTTTTTGTCGGTAACGACGACCGAGTTCTTCGCGGTCGAGTCCTCGTCCACGACGCCCATGTCAACTACCCTGTCGACTTCCGGGTCGTAAACGAACGCGTGCGTCCGACTCCCTGAGGTCGCTCCCAAGATCCTGCCTCTTGGATCTCGCGCCAGTGATGTTATGGCCGATTCGCCGGGCGGTATGGGTTTGACAACACCTTTCCATCCCAAGTGACGAAGAACTACTCTTCCTTCTCTTACGTACACCGATCCTTCGTATTGGCTCACGGCTTCGGACAGCATCCGTTCTCTATCCGGCGGCTCAGTTGAGGGCGGCCGTACCTCGAACGGGGGCTTGGGCCATTTCTTGTTCGACAGCTCGTCTTCGAGCGTCATCATCCCCACCTCCTCACTTCTGCAAACGATAGTTCCCGCCCATGTCTGGCCCCAGGCCTATAAGCGAATATCCCCGTGGGCCTGCTCGCACAGGTCGCGAAGTAGAGGCCACCTTGGAAGTCGATTGTTGCCTTTGCCACGTACTCCGCCATAACTCTGTCGCTTTTCATTATCGGCCCGAGTTCTTTTCTCTCAAGCGTTTCGGTGTTCATCCTGATGAGGTACATCCCTTTTGGCTCCTTCCAGTGCACGTAGGTGGCGAAGTACAGATAGCCGTCCGGCCCAAATACCAACCCTCCCGTGTGGTGGTTCTGGAAGTCGGCCGAGGCCGGTCCTGCTTCCTCTGGCCTGTACGCCCACCCTAGGTCGTGGATATTGCCCTCAGGACCATCGAACGGATCATATCTGAACAGCCTGTTGTCCAACAACCTGATGTCCACGTTCCAATGTACCCCGTAGATGGACTCGCCATCTGGTGAAGGCACGGAGTCGTAGAGCAAGTTGTATGACCCCTCGCGGTACTCAGCGTACGGGAGCCTCGCATCGAGGTGCATCAGGCGGTCGCTGGCTTGGTCGTACTTCACCAAGCAGCCATAGTCGTCGACCGTGTACGCGTTCTCGTCCCTGTCCAAGAACACGCTCTGCGAGTTGATCTCTCCTATCCGGCCCAAGTCGCGATACTCGTTGCCCTTGAGGTCAAACGTGTAGAAGTGATCGCGCGGATATGTGATGCCCACCAGCTTCCTGTGATTCTCACAAAGGGCCATGGCCCTAGAGCCCTCGTTCGGGGCCATGCTGCCAAAATCCTCGACGCCCCCTGTAGCGAGGTCATATCTGAAGATGTGAAATCCGGTGAACATCCTGATCGGGTCATCCCAACTGTTCCACGGCCTCCACACGAAGTCCCCGACCGGTGCGCCGGTGCAGTGCGTCGCGCCGTAGAGGCCCCCGTCGTCAGAGGGGACAAGGCAGTAGTGTATTTTGCTGTGGGTCGCGTGCCCGTTGTCTGGAGATTCGCCTAGCGCCTTAGCGACATCGAGCACGTATCTAACCTGGTCGGCGACTGGGTCGTAGGAGACCAAATAAACTCCCAGCCCGCCGGTCATCTCCCCACACACTCCGACGTAAATCCGCCCATCCTTGCCTGTCGCCATCGACCAGCACGTGTCGTGAACTGGAAGCTTTGAGAAGAATATCGGCTTGATGTCCAATGCTGAGTTCCGGCTCACAACTCGGGACGCCCAGCCATGCGCTTTTAACATCTTGCGGACGAGGCGACCGGCTATCAGGCGGTTCCCAATTGGGACCAGCCGCGGCAGTGGTCGGCGGCGGGCGGCGAATGTGGCCGCGGGTAATTGATTTTCAGCCTCACCGATGATTGGTCTGGGGCCAGTGGCTTTCGTTCGCTACCTCTTCTTGCGATCAGATCGGGCCCTCCTCAGTTGTTCTAGGACTGAGTATCCTCTCTCCGTTATGCAATACACTTTGTCTTTCTTCCTGTGGGGGGTTATGCACACAACTAGCCGAGTTCGCTGCAGTTGATTCAGAGCCTTGACAACCGTACTCCTGGGTGTATCCAACTCTTCAGACAACTGGGCGGCCGTGCGCTCTCGCTTCCGAAGCGACTTCATGATGCCCTCTCTTGCGTCGGAAGAGAGGACAAATGCGACCCTCTCCCAGTCCAATGCGGCTGAAGTGGGCGACGTCAAGGGTCTTAAGACCATCTATTGAGTGCTCGGTTCGGCCAAACTGGAAGTCGCGCAGCTGAACCACTCGGTCTGGACAACGCTCCTCGTTCCTCGGGTTCTCAGGCACTGTGTTAGGGCATTTCGACGTGTGTGAAGCTGTCACACGGGGGCCGGGTGCGTTCCCCAGCAGCTCCCTTTATCTGCCTTTGATCTCGATTTCGGCGCCGCCGAGAAGACCGTAGGGTGCGAACTGATACTGGTCCGTCCAATTCTTCTCATCCACGAACTCCCCTGGGCCCGTCCATGGCAACTTGTCGCCCAGTCTGTGATGGAGTGGACCAAAGGTGTTCCGAAGCGAGCTGCAGACCTCGACTTCAAGAACGTTGTCCTTCTTGCGGACGAATTTCGTGAGGTCGAGTTCCCAGGGTTGCTTCCAGATTGCGCCCACGAAACGGCCGTTCAGCGATACCTTGAAGAGCGTGCCCCTCGGGTCGATCAGCCTTAGGGTGTAGTTTGACCCCTTCTTTGCTGGGATGTCTAGGTGCTTCAGGTACCTCATGTTCCCGCAATAGAACGCGTAGCCTTGGTCCACCCAGTTGCCGTCCTTCAGCTGAGAAGGCTCACTCGTGATCACATAGTCCATCGGATCTCTCCGTCTGACTCCGAAGTCGCCGACTAGGAACGCGTCCTCTATCTGGACGTCGCTGTTGTACTTGCAGGAGAGTTCGATCTCGTTTGTGCCAACGACTACTTTCGGGGTTACGTCGATTTCGCCGAACTGCTTGTCCCAGTGCCACTCGCTGGTCCTCGTGTCGAGCCTTTGGCCGTTGACCGTTGCCGCGAAGTTGTGTATCTTTTCAGCCACAAAACCCAGTCTCTTTGGCATCTCCTCGATAGTGAACTTGAACTTCATCCTCACCTCGACGGGTTCGGGTTGTAGCTTCTTCCTGATGAGCGCCCAGGGCTGAGTTCCCGCGTACTTCTCCATGCCGGCGGCCTTGACAACTTCCCGCCTCACCTTCCAGACGGGCGACGGGCCCTGCCAGGGCGAGCCCCCCATGCTGTAGCTACAGCGGTCCAAGGTCAGAGAGTTCGGATGCAGTCGTTGCGCGGTCCAAGCGTCGTGCAACGGAAGGACCTTGAGAACCTTGCCCTTCTTGGGCAGGACTCGTTTGGCCTTTACCGTGGCTCCCCCGATCACGAAGATGTGACTACCGACAGGGGGGAACTCCGTCTCAATGTGCGTCCATTCGCCCGAGACAGAACTCTTTGCTTCAACAACCTCACCCGTAGCGGCGTCCCACTCCGTGACCTGTCCCTTGGCTCTGATGGAGACCTTGGCTGGGATAGTCATGTCCCTGTTCTTGCTGCTGATGAAGAGTATGTGTCGCGCTCCGTCCCTGCGATGTTGGCAGTACAGGTCAGCCAACTCATTGCCATCGGCGTCGCGTATGCTGACGTCTCTGTCGACGCAGGAGTCAATCGCCGAGAGCAGCGCGTCTCTTTCATTCAGGACCCAATTGGAATTCGGATTGGCCAGAACTCTGGGGAAACCCTCAGAAGGCTCGGCGTCGACCATGGAAGGCACCTCGCCCACGAAAATCAGCTTTCCGCCAGAAGACACGAACTCCTGAATCAACCTGAGGGTGCTAGACGACCAAGTGAGGCTTGGCGGGACAACGACGACCCTGTATCTCATGTCACCAATCTTGATTGATCCGCTCTCGACCTTCGCGTGCTTCTCCATGATGAATTCGTCGCCGAAGTCGAAGTCCCTATGTCCAGAGATGAGGTGGTCCAAGACTTTGCACAGCTCTGCGCTGTAGTAGCTCGCCTCCGTGATCTTCTTCGACCAGTCCTCGCCCTCCATATTCGTCAAGTAGGTGGCCCATGCCGACGCTATGCTGTGTAACACCAGCACGTCGACCACGGGTTCGCCTTGGCTCACCATCATCGAGCACCTTGAGAGATAGTCGTTGATCAACCTGTACTCTCCCCAGTAGGGCTGGTGATAGCTCAATGTCGGCGGGTAGTCCCTCTTCCTGTCACCCGGCATGGAGTACAAGGTCAGGTGGGGCACTAGGAAGGTGATCCCCAGTACGAAGTGGAAGTCCGAGATCCACTTCTGGTCCTCGAAAGTCATGGTGTGCCCACTGCACCCGAAAATCTCGCACATCACCCTCTTTCGGCCGAACTGCCTTGAGGCGCTTGAGACTTGTTTCAGGGTCAGCGGGTTGTTTATGTTCCTGCACAGGTGATCTATCCCCGGAACGTGCATGTGCTCGTAGTGGGGCATGGCTGCTCCAATCACCCGCACTTGTCCGGCCAACGTGTCCTCTGACAGGTAGTGGCCTGTCAGCTTGAGGCCAAGTTTCTCGCATCGCGCCCCGAGAGGCATTGAGAACGCTTCGACAAAGCGCCTCGTTGCTGTCCTCCAGTAGTCGTGTCTGGCCTTGACGCCATCCCTGCTCTGGAAGTACAGGTGTGGTAGCTTGTCGACTATGTCGTATCCGTTCCTCTCCTTGAAGTAGTCCCTGAACCCGTCCGTCCAAGGGGGGTTGCCGCTCGGGGAGTAGTTCGGCTCGTCCGTGAATATCCCAGGCATGAACTCTCCGAACTGCCCGCCGAACCGCTTGGCGTATGCATCATGCGTCACTTCGAGAAATGCCTCGGTCGCCTCAGGATTAAGAAGGTCGACATACGTTTCGCCGTTGTACCAGTTGCTGGCCTGAGCCTCAGCCACGGAGAACGCTAACAAGTCACCGCCCTCGATCGGGCCGCCTCCTCCCGGGTGGATCTTCGCCACTTCGGAGATGCTGCCGTCAGGCTCCTTCTTGACGGAGAATATGGCCAGGAGCTTGGGATCGCTCTCGGCCGACTCAAGCTGGGTAGGATCCAGTTCGCGCGCGGTGATGCCCTTCGACCTGAAGGCCTCTGATTCCTCTGGAACTAATCCACCCGCAAAGCCGCTGGGCCACTTGTCCTCGTCATAGAGCCAAGACTCCGTGTTCACCTTCTTGCCCTCGTCAAGACAGGCTCCGATCATCCTCATCCACTCGTCGGACAAGTACTCAGTGACCAATCCGACCCTTGAATGCATGAAGTATCCTCCGAATCCCTTGCCCTTCATCTCCCTGACTTGCCATCTGAGCTCGTCTTCCCGCAATGCATCATTCCAGGACCAAAAAGGAGAGGGTCTGAACTGCTTCGGCGGATCGCGAAACGCCTCAAAGAGACTATCCTTCATGCGTTCCAACGCGCGCCCTGAGCATAAAGGGTTTGGTCTGCGGAAACGCTTTTTTACTTCGACGGCAACGAGACGCTGAAATGGCTGACTTTCGGTTCTACGAATTGGAAGGCCCCCAAGAGGGAGTGATCTTCTTCGATGGAATCCCCGACACAGGGCTGGTGGGGACGATCGCCGCCCACCACGTCGTTGAGAGCAAGAAGATGGCCTTGTCCGTGAGGATAGACTCCGATCTTCTGCCTCCTGTCGCCGTGGTCAAGAACATGAACCTGCTCGAACCAATAGGCGTCTTCAGATCTGGGGACCTCTCCATCCTGACATCAGAAATCCCCATTCCCACGGAGATAGCGAAGCAGTTCGCCAAGGAGTTGGTGGCTTGGCTGGTAGGCAAGAAGTTCAAGGAAGTGATATCTGTAGGAGGAGTCGCGGATTCCAACAGGCCCGAGGTCGAGAGGCCTGAAGTGCTCTACGTGACGAACTCGACGAAGACTTTCTCATCTCAGGTGAACCTTGAGAAGCTCAAGCCGCTGGACTCTGCCTTCCTTGTTGGTTCGAAGGCTGCCTTCCTGCTGGAGTGTTTCAGGGCTGGCTTGCCGACTCTTGGGCTCTTTGCCCAGTCATTCCTGAACTACCCGGATCCGGGGGCCTCAGCGTCAATCCTTGAGGCGCTCAGCAGCGTGGGCTCCCTCAAAGTAGACGTCAGCGATCTGGTGAAGTCGGGCGAGGAGATGCGCGTCAGATTCAGGGATCTGATGAGGAGAACCATGGGAGAGATGGAAAGGGCTCAGAAGTCAAGGGAGCTGGAGAGCCCCTCGCTGGTGGTGTGAGGTGATGAAGGATGAGCATCGACCTGTCGGATGAATTTGAGGATAGATTCAGAAGGATGGTTGCGGAGGCGAGGAGGATGGAAGAGAGGACCTTGAGGGCCCTAAAGGAATTCGAGCATGCCGAGGGCTGCATGGTGCCTCTCTATGAGCTGAGGCCCACGGCGGACGGCTACGTAGTTACTATTGACCTTCCAGGTGTGGAGAAGCAGGAGATCAACCTGCTCTTCAAGGGCGATTCAATCGTAGTGACGGCACCCTGCAAGCGGTCAGCCAAGGCCGCCGTTCGTGGAAAGCAACTTGAGTACTTCATAGAGCTGGCGCTGCCCCGCGGCATAGAGGAGCAGAGCATCAAGGCATCTATGAAGAATGGACTCCTGAGAATAGACATGAAAAAGGCCAAGGGCGGCTACGAGATCAAGGTGGATTAGAGACAGCTACTGGGGTCGGGATCCTCCTCAGCTGAATCCCTCAAGCCGACGGCGGTGAGGAATCTGACAGAGCAGAGGATCGGGCCCAAATCTCAGGGGTATCAGACAGTGATGCCTGATGCCGTTCCCTCTTCCGCCACTCGCCTGAATATGTCAGCACTCTTTCTCGCTTTCCTGGCCTTGGTATTGAGGTCGACAGCAGCGAGGCCGAACTTCATGCTGAACCCCTGAGCCCATTCGTAATTGTCCGTGAGTGACCAGTGCAGGTATCCTCTGAGATCAACCTTCTTCTCGTCAACCAGTTTCTCGGCTACTCTGATGTGCTCAAGCAAGTACCTCGGCCTGTGAGTGTCACTAGAATCGGCCGTGCCGTTCTCGGTTATGTACATGGGTCGCCCAAACTGTGATGCCTCCACCAACGAGTCGCCAAGTCCCTCGGGGTACAGCTCCTGTCTGAACTCGGAGGTCGGCCTTCCGGCAAGTGAGACAGACTCGGGCTTACAAGCGTATCCATAGCCCTCGACCTGCTCAGGCATGACGCTGAGGCCCGCGAATATCTTGGCAAGGATGGAAGACTTGCCCCTGACCACGTACCTCGTGTAGTAGTTCACGCCCAGCCAGTCCAACCTGTTGCCGAACTGCGGATGCGCTTCACCACTGTCTCTGACACCGTTGAGGTTCAAATCGAACCAGCCAGACACGGTCGCCTCCACGAACAGCCTGTTGTGGATTCTATCCATGAGCGATGCGGCCTCCTGATCCAAGTGGCTCGATGGATTCAACGGCTGGGCGGGAATCATGTTGTGAATGATCCCAATCCAGGCCGGGCTTGGGCTGTCGCCATCGGCCCTGTGTGTGTCGAATTCCTTGATGGCGTCGTATGCCCTAGCATGAGCGTTGACCATGTTGCGGGCGACCCGCTTTGCCGCCGGTATGTTCATGTTGATGCCGGGAGGGAAGCCGGACTGGGCCTCAAGATATCCTTCCTCAGCCACGACCATAGGTTCGTTGAATGTCGCCCACATGTCGACCCTGTCGCCCAGCTTGGAAGCGACGAACGCCGCGAACTTGGTGAACTCCACAACAGTATCCGCGTCGTACCATCCTCTAGGCCCCTTCCCGAGCCCTGAGTCCCTGACGGCAATTGGGTCGTGAATCCAGAGGGGGAGGGTGAAGTGATTGAGGCAGACTATGACCTTCAGACCTTTGGACCGCAGGTCTTCAATGATGGCGCCGTAATGCCTGACGGCCTCGTCGTTCGCCATGCCCTCTAGTTCCTGAATGTCTTTCGGATCCATGTCGACCTTTGAGATCACGCCATCTGATGTCTTGACCCCGACCTGCAAACCAGCCGTGCTCTTGGGGAAGACCCTGCTCCACTCAACCCCTATCCTGTAGGCGTTCATGCTCATGCTCTTCGCCAGTTCGTGGTCGGAAGGATACAGTTCCCAGTAGTTAACGCCGTCCTCAGGGAAATCGCCGCTCACGACTTTCTTGGCGATGTTGGCAGGATCGTGAACCCACTTGAACCAATCTGAGTTAGGGTCCACGTGGTTGCCGGCTGCGTCACCCATCTCGAACTGGAAGCCAGCCTCAGAGGCTCCCCAGAGGAAGTCACGCTTGAACATGGCGTGTGATGTCCGCTGCACCGATTTAAGCCATAGCAGATCCGAGCAGCGAAAACCTTGTATGCCATTGCACCGTACTTCTCTCATGGCTCACAACGCGTGGCTTGACGTGGCAGCTTTCAGGTGCCCTCATTGCGGCGCACAATACGTCGACTCGTCTTGGTACGCCGTCGAGATAGGGTCAGACGTGGACTGCGGTCAATGCAGGAGGCCATTCAACACAAAGCGGAACGTGACGGACAGGGTTCTCCTCGGGTTCGAGCTGGACAAGCAGGGCAAGCTGGTCGGTGTGACGTTATCTCCCGTCTAGAGCAGTCGCTGCTTGGTAGTTGGGCCTACGAGGCGTAGGTGCCCCGAGATGCCCTGAGAATGAACCAACAACCGACCAAGGTGACGAGCGAGAAGACAATCTTCTCCGGCGGCATCGGCTCGTTGAACACGAATACCGAGAGGACGCCAGCGATCACGGGAATAAGGAGCTGCATGTTGGAGGTCATCGAAGCCCCCAGCCTCTGGATCGCGTAGTAGTTCAGGAAGTTGCCGAGTCCGATCGAAAGGATGCCGGAGAGGATCAGCACGAAGATGACAAAAGGACCCACCTGGAAGATGTCTAGTATCGCCCCTGAGGCCGCAGAGAGTGGAAAGTATAAGGCCCCGGATATCAGAAACACGTTGGTGCAGGCTGAAAGCGGATCAACGCTCTTAAGCAACACCTTCGACGATACCACGTAGGCCGCCCAGAGTACTGAGGCGATGACCAGGCTAAGGACCCCCATCAGATAGGCCGACCCCGAGTCACTTGAATAGAACAAGCCTGAGCCACTCAGGACAGCTCCCGTCATCCCAACTAGCGCTATGGCCGTGCCAACGAGGAAGTTCCTATCGCGGATTGTCGCCCTTTCCTCAGCGAACAACGCGAACGAGAACAGGTCTACGAATATCACATTGATCCTTCCGATCAAGGTTCCGATAGTAGGGGTAGTCAGGACTATGCCATAAACGTTGAAGATTTGAAAGACGAATACTATGATGGTTGGGACAAGGATGGCCTTCATCTTCTCAAAGGAAGACAGGTATTTCCGCCTGTTGAGGGTGACCGAGAACAGAAGGAGGAAGATCGCGGCGGAGGCGAATCTGAAAAAG
>Ga0172365_10003974_pt1 | contig 10955 bp, 8 predicted proteins | sample LakKivSesite48cm_FD_114535 | JGI IMG/M metagenome (GOLD analysis project Ga0172365, IMG submission 114535) | Sediment microbial communities from Lake Kivu, Rwanda - Sediment site 48cm | ecosystem: Environmental > Aquatic > Freshwater > Lake > Sediment | place: Rwanda: Western Province, Lake Kivu... | reverse complement strand
TTGATCGAGCGCGAAACCCGGCGCCTGGTCGAAACATTCCGCGGCGGCTTCATCGCCAAGAACTACCCCGACTTGCACGGAATTGGCGTGAAACCGGAATGGGACCAGTGGGCCTATGACGTGTTCGTCCGCTTCGGCGGCTCCGCGGGGGCGGGGGTTCCTGCGACTGACGCGGCATTGAGAGACCCGCAGGGAAAGAGCGCATGAACCCCGATAGGCAAAGGAGCGGAAAGATGGAATCTGACACTGCATCCTGCGCGCAACACACGGCGCTCGAAGTAAATCCTGACGGCATTCCGCAAGCGTTCCGCCACAAGAGCGGTCTGATCGTCTACGAGGAGGGCCTGCGCGATGGCGCGTGGATCTCGCGGTACTGGTCGCCGATCGGCCGCGCCGAGCTCGACCCGGTCTGCCGCGGCACGTCCGAGCAGAACGCCGCCTTCCGGGTGAGCCTGGGCGGGCAGGTGGTGGAGAATGCTTGGAGGGTTGTGGCGGTGACACCGGTCGCGGCCACTCAGACGGGAGCGGCCGCGGTCGAGGTATACCTGCGTCATGCTCAGCTTCCGCTCGAGGTGACCGTTTTCACGCTGACCGACGGCACGGGGCTGTTCACAGGGCGGCTGACGTTGCGCAACACGGGCGATGCTTCCCTGGCCCTGACCGGGCTCGACGTGTGGGCGGGGCGGGTGTTTCCGTGTCAGTTCGGCAGTCGCTATTGGGGCGAGAACTCGAAGTATGCCACCGCCCACGGGGAATATGAGGTGGGGTACTTCATTGACAACCGCCATTCCAACGAGGGACATTTCGAGTGGCGGCCGCTCGGGGCCGAAACACCCTTCGAACTGGCGGAAACCAGCGGCAAGAGCGGCTGGGGACATCCGATTCTCTACCTGCGCGACGGCAAGGCGGGAAACATCTTCGTGATCCAGTTGGCGTGGTCCGGCAACTGGCGCATCCATGCCGACCTTGTCGACGGATGCGTGCGGGTCGGTATCGGCCCCGCCGGTCCATGAACGTTGCGGGTGCTGGCGCCGGGCGAGGCAGTCCACACGCCGGAGGTGCATTTCGGCGGCATGGCGGCCGATCTGTCGGAGATGGCCCAGGCCCTGCACGCACATCGGCGGCGGAGGGTGTTGCCCGCCTGGGATGCGGCCCGCTGCGGACTGGTCAGCTGCAACCATTGGAGCTACATGAATCGCGAGATGAGCGAAGAGCGGCTCATTCAGGAGATCGACATCGCCGCCGACCTTGGGGCCGAGGTATTCACCATCGACGCCGGCTGGTAAGGCAATCAGGGCGAGGATTGGCACGTCACCGGCCGCTGGCGTCCTGGCACGCGCCTGCCCAACGGGTTTGCCATCGTCTTCGGCCACGCCCGCAAAAAGGGCCTGAAATGCGGCCTCTGGCTCTGGATCGAGGCCGCTTCCGAGAATAGTCCGATCATCCAGCAGCATCCCGGCTGGCTGATTGAACTGGACGGAAAACGCCTGAACAACCATCTCGACCTATCCAAGCCCGAGGTGGCGGCGTGGGTCGAGGCGGAGATCGAGCGCGTCATTGCCGAATACGGCATCGATCTGTTGCGGCTGGACTACAATCTCTACCCGGGCCAAGGAGGCACGCACGCGCGCCTGGGGCTTCCCGAGCAGACCATCTGGCGGCACTACGAGGCCATGTACGGCATCTGGGAGCGGGTACGGCAGCGCCATCCGGGGCTGATCCTGGAGAACTGTGCCGGCGGCGGCGGGCGCACCGATCTGGGCATGTGCGCGCGGATGGACTTCACCTGGTTCAGCAATTTCGTGGTGGCGCCGCGGGCGATGCGGATGCAGCAGGGCATGATGCTGGCGCTGCCCCCCGAGCGGCTGGCAAGGTTCACTGGCGTGGTCATGAACGGCCACCTCGGCGGCGATCTCGACCTGCAGGTGCGCATGAACACGCTGCTGGGCAATCCTTGCGTCTCGGGGGCCTGGCCGACGATGGCCGACAAGAACCCGGTGGCCTTTGCCCGGCTCCGGCGCGGGATCGAGTTTTTCAAGCAGGAGTTCCGTCCCTTCATGACCGAGTGCTGTGTGTATCACCATACCGAGATGCCGGCTGGCGAATCGGTGGCGGACTGGCAGCCGGAGGGGTGGTGCGTCATCGAGTACGCCGCGCCTGACGCCTCGCGGGCGATCGGAGCCCTTTTCCGGCTGGCCGGCACGGCGCAGCCCGAGTACCGGCTGAAGTTCCGCGGCCTGTCGCGCGCCGACACCTACCGTGTCTGCCTGGACAACACGGGAGAGGCCTTCACCGCCACGGGGCGGGAACTGGTTGAGGCCGGCGTGGTCGTTCGCTTGGGCCGACCGATGACCAGCGAGCTGGTCAGCGTCACAAATCAGGAGCCAAGTGTATGAAATACGTGACGATGACGCCAGCAATATTTTGTGGAACCTCAGCGAGGATATCGAGCGCGATGTATCCGATGTGGTGCAGGACTGTCCGCCGGAGGTCACGACGTACCTGCTCTGCTCTGCGGCGGGCACCTGCTATTTCCCGACGCGGGTCGGCTGTGTGGTTCCGACTGCGGCGGCGGCCCACGAGCGAGGCTTCGATCCGTTCGGCATGCTCCTGCGCGGGATCAAGGCGGCAGGCAAGGAGACGTTCATCACCTACCGCATGAACGACGTCCACAATCCGACCGATGCGGACCAATGGAACACGCCGCGCATCCGCCGGGAGCACCCGGAGTACGTGGTCGGGCTGGACGAGATCAAGGCTGGCAAGGCGGAATGGATGTCGTACTGCCTGCACTACGGACGCCCGGAGGTCCGGCGCTACGTCCTCAACCTGATCGCCGAACAAGTCGAGTTGTACGGCGACACCATCGACGGGTTCCAGCTCGACTGGATGCGGTTTCCGCGCCATCTGTCCGGCACGCCCGATGAGGTCTGGGAGAAGCGGGCGATCATCACCGACTTCATCCGCGAGGTACGGGCGGTGCTTGGCCGTGGCGGGAGCGAGATTCTGCTGAGCACGCGGGTGCCGACCACTCCGGCAGGGTGCCGGCGACTGGGGTTCGACTTGGCGGCCTGGGGTCGCGAGGGCCTGGTGGATATCGTGGTGACCTGCCCATCCCTTACCACCGAGTGGAGCATGCCGATCGACGAGACGCGCGCTTGGCTGGCCAATCCCGAGGTGGCGGCCGTTGGCGGGTTCGACTTCGGATTCGGCCGCCAACCGCATCTCCCCGAGTCGCTGCGCGGCATGGCCGCCAGCCTATACGACCGCGGTTCGGACGGCGTCTACCTGTTCAATTTCCCCTGCTGGATCGAGTACCTGGCGGCGCGCCCCTATCACTGGCTGGCGGGGTTGGGCGATCCGCGCTCCGCGGCCACCAAGCCCATGCTGCTGGCCGTCGAGCATTCACAGCACAGGTTGGGGCACATTGACCAACCGGGACAACTTCCCGCGATGTTGGCCGCCAACGGATCGCTGGACCTTACGATTTGGGTCCCGCGCGCGGCCCTGCCGGTCCGGCGGGCCCTGCTTCTGGTACGCAGCTACGGCGATGTCGCCCTGAGCGTCAACGGCCACGCGGCTGGCGAGGTCCGGTTTCACAACACGGAAGTCGGGGTCTTTCGTGGTCACCTCTTTCCGGAAATCGACCTGCCGCATTGGACAGACGCGGAGCGAGTTCTGCCGGATCAGTGCCGCGTCTTCCGCCTCGCGGACGACTCGCTGACCCCCGGCGTCAACCGCTTGCGCCTGACGAATCTGACGGACCGGGAACTGACGATCGAACGCATCAATGTGGGATTATGGTAATGAGGTTTATGCGACCTGAAACCACCCTCGGCAAGGATTCCTGCGGTTCCTTTCTTCGCGGCCTGATGCTCGACGCGGCGCGGCTGGTCGAGTCGCCCGGCTACTACCGGCGTTTCCTCGACTTCTGTGCCGACTGGGGCGTCAATGCCGTGATCTTCCGGCTGGCCGACGACCAAGGTTGCGCCGTGCGCTTCCGCAGCCACCCTGAGCTCGTCACGCATGTCAACGCCCTGACACACGAGGAGGCGCAGGCGCTGGCGTCATACGCCGCCGCGCGCGGCATCGAGCTGATCCCCGAAATCGAGTCGCTCGGCCACTCCCACTACATCACCCGCTCGTCCGAACACGCCGACCTCGACGACCGGGCGCCGGGCGGCCACTCGTGGGCCAATGCCCTGATTCCGCTGCACCCGAAGATCATGCGGATTATTGGCGATCTGTACACGGAAGCGGCCACGCTCTTTCCGGGGCGCTACCTGCACGCCGGCTGCGACGAGACCAACTGGGGCGGCTCCGCCTTCTCGCACGAGTTGCTCAAGACCCGCACCAGGGCCCAGGTCTGGGGCGAATACCTCAACGCGCTCAACGCCATCGTGCGCGCCTTGGGCCGCGAGATGATCGTCTGGGACGACATGGTGCTCCAGCATGAGCCGGCCATCCTCGACCACCTCGACCGGAGCATCATCCTGCACGACTGGGAGTACTCCGGCACGGACCCGGCGCCGGCGGCCGCGCGCTTGGCCCTGGCTCGCGACAAGGGCTTCCGCATGATCGGCGGGCCAGCTCTTCACTGGGCCAAGTGGGGCCCGCGTGTCGGCTCGGAGCAACTGGCGAACCTCGACGCCTATGCCGATGTGTTTCGCGCGGACGGGCATGGTGCGTCCCTCGGCGTCATCGCGACCAACTGGTGTCCGGCCCGCTACCTGCGCGACGCGATCTGGGACGGACTGGCCTATGCCGCCGTGGCCATGCACGAGGGCGGCGCAGCCGCCCATGCGACCGCCTTCCAGCGCTTCGTCCAGCGGCACTACGGCACCGAATGGAACGACACATGGGCCGGCGTGTTCGCCACCCTCTACGCCGCCGCACCCACCCGCCAGGGCGACGCACCGGTCCGGCTGCTCGTGCCGTCGGCGAGCGCGGAGGAACTCCGGCTGGCGATCGCCGCCGCGCCCCTGCCGCCGCAACCGTTCGCCGACCTCCTCAGCCGCCTCGACCGTGTGCAGGCGGAGGTTCGCCGCAATCATGCCGACTTTGCCGCCTTCCGCCTGACGGTCGCCTACCTGGCGCATCTCTACTGGCGGCAGACGGCGGTTTGCGGACAGTCCGGCGAAGCGCTTCGCGCGGCCTTGGCCGAAGTCGCCCGCCGCGACGCCGTGCTGGCGGACCAATTCGCCGCCGACTGGCGGGCCACCCGCGCCGGCGATCCGCTGGCCGGCTATGCCCAGCTCGCCGCCTGGGGCTTCGGCCCCGAAGACTGGCTGCACGGACGATTCCTGGCGGCGGCGCGGTTTACCAAGGAGTGGCAACGATATGACGAGTAGACAGATTAGCGCCCGAATGCTGCCTGGCCTTGTGTCGGTCACCTTCCGCGGCCTGCCGCTGCGGGAGATTGTCGCGCTGGCAGCGCAGGCGCGCCTGGCCGGGATCGAATGGGGCGGCGATATCCATGTGCCGCACGGCGACCTGGCGGGGGCGCGGGAAGTCGCCCGGATGACCCGCGAGGCCGGCCTGGCCGTGGCCGCCTACGGCTCGTACTACGAGGTCGGCGAGAGCGAATCCGCCGGGCTGAGTTTCGCGCGGGTGATCGAGACGGCCCGCGTCCTCGGCGCGCCGCTGATCCGAGTCTGGGCGGGTAAACGCGGTTCCGCGGATACGGACACCGCCTATCGCCGGCGGGTGGTTGATGAGTCGCGCCGGATCGCCGGCGAGGCCGCCGGCGCGGGAATCGGGGTGGCGTTCGAGTTCCATTGCGGAACGCTGACGGACAGCACGGATTCCGCCACGGCCCTCATGGCCGCCACCGCGCCCGCGGGGATGCGCTGCTATTGGCAGCCCCCGCTCGGCTGGACGCAAGCCGAACGTCTCGCCTCCCTGAACCGCCTGAAACCGCATCTGGCCAATCTGCACGTCTACCACTGGCTCGACAGCGGGGAACGCCGCCCGCTGACAGAGGGGGCCGGCCCGTGGCTGGCGTATCTGCGCGCGGCGGCGCCGATCGCGGCCGGCGGCCCCCGCTGGGCCATGCTGGAGTTCGTTCGCGACGACAGTCCCGCACGGCTGTCTGACGATGCCGCCGTTCTGGTTCGTCTGATTTCGCAAGTTGAATCTGAAGGAGATGCGCCATGAGTGTGAACACACCGATCGAAGTCGTCATCGCCGGCCTCGGCCGCGCCGGCTGGGACATCCACTGGCGGCAACTGCTGAAAGGACATCCATCCTTCCGTGTGGTCGGAGCCATCGAGCCGGTGGCCGCGCGGCGCGCCGAGGCGGAGAACGAGATCGGCTGCCGGACCTACCCGTCGTCTGACGCCTTCCTCGCCGATCCGATCGGTCACCTGATCGTTCTCGCCACCCCCAGCGGCGGGCACGGGCCGGAGACGCTGGCCTGCCTCCACCGCGGCCTGCACGTGGCGGTGGACAAGCCGATGTGCCAGGGCGTGGCCGAGGCCGACGCCATGATCGCCCTTGCCCGGAAACGGCGGCGGATCCTGACTTGCTACCACCCGTATCGTTTCGACGCGAAGTTCCGCGCCATGCAGGACGTCGTCAAGTCGGGCCGGCTGGGGCGGCTGGTCGAAATCAAGTGCAACCGCAGCGCCTTCTTTCGCCGCAACGACTGGGTCATGCGCAAGGCTAAAGGCGGCGGGATGCACAACGTCTGGGGCTCGCACACGGTGGATCAGTGCCTCCAGCTCGCCGCCAGCCCGGTGCGGGACGTTTTCAGCGATCTCCAATGCGCCGTCACGCCGGGCGACGCCGACGACCACTGCAAGATCGTCATTCGCTGCGAGAACGGCGCGATCCTCGACGCCGAGGTGTCGAACTGCCTGGCCTTCGCGCCGCAGCCGGAGTGGATGGTCGCCGGCACCTGCGGCGGCCTGGTCTCCACGTCAGACGGCATCCAGGTGAAGTGGTTCGACCCGAAGGTCGCGCCGCCCATTGCGTTGCAGGAGGGCCCGGCCGCCGGACGCCGCTACGACAACGACGACGCGCTGCCGTGGCAGGAGGAGACCCTCGCGCCGTCGCCGGGCCGGGGCCTGGTCGAGTTCTACGACAACCTGGCGGCGGCCATTCGCGAGGGCGCGCCCTTGGCCATCACCCCGGAGAGCGTGCGCGAAACCATCGCCGTGCTCGAAACCTGCCGCCGGCAGAACCCGGCGATCTGGGAGGGGTCATGAGACGTGTAGCGCTGTATTCAGCACAAGTGGCCCTACTTGGAGTCATCATCGGTGTTATGCCGGAAAGTCGAGGTGAAAGCATGAGCGGCGGCAGTAGCCTGAAGTCCATCCCGGAACTCTTCATCCTCTCCGGCAGCCCCTACCGCGGCACCGCGAAGATGACGGGGCGGCCATTGCGGGGAAATGAGCTGTTTCTTGTGCTCGGCCTGGATCGCCCCGGCCTGCAGGCGGTGAAAGCCGCCGTGGCCAAGGCCGATCGTGCGGCGGCGTCCGCGGCCCTCCTCGCTTACTACCGGGAGCGCCGGGAACCCGGCTGGATGGCCGGGCAGTCCTTCGATCCAATGCCCGTGCGCCGGGTCATCGCCAGCGCCGGCGACCTGCCCCGGCTGCCAGCTTCCGATGGCGACCGCCGCCTCGCCGATGACGCCGAACGCCACATCTTCCACATCCTGCAGCCGGCGGCGAGCTACAAGCCGCACGACTACGGACCGGACATCGACTGGGATGCTAACCCGGTCGGCGACATCGAGTGGCCATGCGGCATGCACCGGCTCCAGTACTGGGATGGCCCGGTCACCCGCTGCTACAGCGCCACCGGCGACGAGCGCTACGCCCGGCTCTGGGTCGGACTGATCACCAACTGGATTCGCAAGAATCCGCTCACCTCCGAGCGCCTGCCGTTCGCGAAGAGCTGGGACGCCATCCAGGTTGGTATTCGCGCCCAGCGGTTGGCCGGCAACCTGCCACGCTACCTGAACAGCACCGCCTGCACGCCGGAGTTCCTCGTCGAGTTGCTGGCTTCGCTCTACAACCATGCCCGGCGCATCGAGCAGATGCCGTATCCGAACGTGGACAATTTCGTCATGATCGAGACTCTCGGGCTGGCCGGCATCGCCGCCCTCTTCCCCGAGTTCCGCGACGCGCCGAAGTGGAAAGGGCTGGTCATGGACCGGCTGACGGCGGCGTTGCGGGCGCAGGTGCTGGCCGACGGCACGCATGGCGAACTCACGCCCGCCTACCATCTGCTGATCACCCGCTACTATCTGGAGCTGATCGGCCTGTTTGGCTCCGACGTCGTCACGCCCGAACTCCGCGACGCCACTGAACGCATGGCCGGGTTCTGCCTCGCCATCAGCGCGCCCGACCGGAAAACGTTCTACGTCGGCGACACCAACGCCCGTCTCGATCTGCGACCCGCCCTGGCGACCGCTGGGCGCGCGCTGAACCGCCCCGACTTCCTCGCGGCGGCGACCGAGAGCCAGGAAGGCCGCTGGCCAGAGCAGCGGAACTACGCCTTCAGGGATGGCGGCTTCTACACCTTCCGTTCCGGCTGGGATGTGCAGGCTATCTGGCTCGGGCTGCACTGCGGACCGGATTCCATCGAGGCTGAGACAGGGGGCTTCCATTCCCAGTTCGACCGCGGCACCTTCGAACTGATGGGGTTTGGGCGAATGCTGATGGTCGATCCGGGGGTCTTCAACTACAAGTCCGGCGATCCGGCCCGCGAGGCCTTCCGCCGCACCGCCACGCATCAGTGCCTGACGCTCGATGGCGCCAACGCCGCCCGCGCCGGCCGATGTCTGCAGTGGATCGAGGACGACGGCCGCGGCAACGCCGTCCTGACGGTCGAGAACGCCTCCTATCCCGGGCTGACGCACCGCCGCACCGTCTTCTTCGTGCAGCGCCGGTGGTTCATCTTCGTGGACGAGGCGCTGGGCGACGGGGCCGGTGACTTGGACCTGCACTTCCAACTCACGCCCGGCCCGGCGGTGATCGACCCTGCGACGAAAACCGCCCGCACCGATTTCGCCGAAGGCGGCAACGTCCTCGTGTGGGCCGATCCGGCGGCGCCGGTGGCATTGGAAGCCGAAGAGGCCTGGTACTCGCCCAAGTGGTTCGAGACGGAGGGCGGGTGGTACCTCGGCGTGGCCGACCGGCAGGGCCAAATCGTTCGCGAGTACGACTTCCCCGAAGCCGTCGGCTACGGGCACGTCTCGGCCGACCCCGGGCGGCAGGCGATCATCCTCGACGGCAACGTCACCAAGGACATGTTGATGTGGCTCTACTGGGACGCCGCCACACCGCGCCTCGATCCCATCTGCCGGCACGCCACCGAGTGGGACAGCCTGTGGGGCCAGTTGCACGACCCACACCCCGCCGCTGACCCCACCGGCCGCCGCATCGCCTTCAACGCCGCCTGCGGGGGGCGGTCGGATGTGTATGACGTGGAGGTTGAGGTATGAGAGACTCGGCGAGGTCAGTAGGGCCGCAGATGGTCATGTCACGGCCTGCTGCACGGTCGGTTGAGGGTCTGCCCATCGGAAACGGCCGGATGGGCACACTGGTCTGGACTACGCCGGGCGCGGTCGAGTTCCAGATCAACCGGGTGGACGTCTTTGCCGTCAATCGCCAGACGGAGGGCGCGCATTTCCCCTACTCTACAGACTATTGCGGCGGCTGCGCCCGAGTGAGTATCGCGGTTGGCGACGAGCCGTTCCGCGCCGGGCCGCACTTCTCGCAGCGGCTGTCGCTGGCGGACGCCCGGTGCGAGGTTCGGGGCGAGGGCGTGCGCATCGCCTGCTGGGCGGCAACGGATGACGACGCATTGGTGGTCGAGGTGACGGATGACCGCGACTCGCCGCAGCCCGTCGAGGTGAAGCTGGCCATGTGGCGCGAGCCGGAAGTCATGACCGGCGCGCACACGGCGACTTACTCATGGCGCCAAGAGAATGGCCATATCGCGGTCGTTCAGAGCTTCCGCGAGGCGAAGCGTTTCTGCGCCGCGGCAGTGGCGGTGGCAAGCACCGGGGGCGACGCGGAGATTCTCGAGACGGACGCGAAATCCCGCATCCTGCGCCTGCCCCCGGCGCGGGGAACGCGCACGGTGTCGATCGCCAGCGCCGCCTCGATGGACGAACGTTCCGACGCCGGCGCAGCAGCCGAGGGAATCCTGACGGCGCTTGCCGCGCCGGAGGCGCTCGCCAAGGCGGACGAGCGGCATCGGCGCTGGTGGCGCGAGATCTGGAAGCGGGCCTTCGTACGGGTCACGAGTCCGGATGGCCGGGGCGAGCAGGCGGCGCGGGACCGCGAGCTCTTCCTCTACCACATGGCCTGCGCCTCGCGCGGCGCATTTCCGCCCAAGTGGAACGGATCGATCTTCCTCACCGGCGGCCATACGCGCGACTGGGGTGCGCAGTTCTGGCTGTGGACCACCGAGATGCTCTATTGGCCGCTGCACGCCGCGGACGCGAGCGATCTGGCCGAGCCGTTCTTCGAGCTGTACCGTAAAGCCCTGCCAGCCATGACCACCGCCGCGCGGCAACGCTGGAACGCGAAAGGCTTTTTCCTCCCCGAAACCATGCCCGTCGACGGACCGGCGGAACTGCCGGAAGACCTAGTCGACGAGTACCGTCAGCGTTTTCTCCACGACCCGGCGGCGGCGCCGGTGTCCTCGCGCCTGGCAGACCGCTGCGGTTATGACTGGCATCTGGAGGCTTCAACGCGACGAACCGACCCGGCGTATGCCGGCTACAGTTGGATCAGCCATGTCGCATCCTCCGGCGCGGAACTGGCCGTGCATGCCTGGTGGCGCTACCGCTGTACGGGCGACCAAGCGTGGCTGCATTCGCACGCCTACCCGCTGCTGCGCGGCGTGGCCGAGTTCTACCGCAGCCTCGCCCGTCGCGGCGAGGACGGACGCTGGCACATCCACGGCACGAATGCGCACGAGGATTTCTGGGGCGTCAC
>Ga0172365_10003973_pt1 | contig 10955 bp, 10 predicted proteins | sample LakKivSesite48cm_FD_114535 | JGI IMG/M metagenome (GOLD analysis project Ga0172365, IMG submission 114535) | Sediment microbial communities from Lake Kivu, Rwanda - Sediment site 48cm | ecosystem: Environmental > Aquatic > Freshwater > Lake > Sediment | place: Rwanda: Western Province, Lake... | reverse complement strand
CCTGTAAATGATACCGGCTGAAAGTTCACACCGCGTATCACTTTAGCGTTTTTTACAGCATATTTAACTATCTCTCCAACTTGGTCGTCATTGATTGTTTTAACGATAGTTGGGACTAAAACAGTGGATAATGGTTTTGGTTTAACCTTTTTACAGTTTTCTACTGCCTTCAACTTCACATCTAAAAGTTTTCTGCCTCTTGCCGCAACATAGTCTTGCTCTCTTAATCCATCAAACTGAAGATAGATAGTATTCATCCCTGCAGTTTTCATCTGTTGGCAGAAATCAAAATTAACCATCTTCAAACCGTTTGTAGCAACTTGTATCTGTGCGAAACCCATCTCTTTTGCTTTAGCAATAATATCTATAAAACGTGGGTGAATCGTTGGTTCCCCACCCGCGAACTGCAATGCTTTACATGGCACAGGTCGTTCCGCACGCAAGTTCTCCATCATACGCACAACATCATCATATGATGGTTCAAACACATAGCCTGCTGCGTTAGCATTCGCGAAACAGATGGGACATTTTAGATTACAACGGTTAGTTAAATCAATTAAAGCCAAACAAGTATGTGATAGGTGAAGGTTACATAGACCGCAGTCATCTGGGCAAACTTTTGCATCTTTAATTTTTGGGTTATCCACACCCTTTCCATCATATGCCCATTCTTCTGCCTTCAAATACATATCTGCATCTGACCAGTATACATCCTCGAACTCACCATGCTCCTTGCATGTCTTTTTCATCAAAACTTTTCCGTCTTTTTCGTAGATGGTCGCTGGAGTCAGTTTTTTACATTCTGGGCAGAGTGACATGGTTTCTTTTGGAAGCCCTTTCTGTATTATTGATTTTTGAAAACTCATTTAATCCCTTCAGATATGTTGCGTCATAGTAAAAAATCGCAATATTTAACTGTGTCGCCCCCATCTATTTCACTCATGAAACATGATCTTAGTCAGCCACATAATCAGTATTCCACAGATAAAAACAAACAGAGTCGCCATATATTTTTTCATGTTCAATTCCTTTTTTATCTCGGGTATAAGATCAGTAGCAGCAATATAGATGAATCCTCCAGCTGCAAAGGGCAATAGAAAAACTACGGCCGAATCAACACTTTTTGAAATAAAATAACCAACAATCCCGCCAAGGACAACTGTTAAAGCAACAACAAAATTTAGAATAATGGCTTTCTTTTTCTCAAAACCACCGTAGATCAAAACACCAAAATCCCCTATTTCTTGTGGTATCTCATGAGCTGCGATTGCAACAAATGTTGAAAAACCAAGGCTTATAGAAGAAATAAAACTAGCTGATATTATTAATCCATCTATAAAATTGTGAATTGAATCACCTATCAGATTCATATATGAAAATGTATGAACATCACATTTTCCTTTGTGACAATGCCTCCAGTGTAATACTTTTTCTATAACGAAAAATAAGATAAATCCAACTAAGACAACAATAAAAATATCAATGTTTGTTCCTTCGGCTTTTTCCACTGCTTCAGGGATTAGATGAAGTAAAGCACCACCCATTAATGCCCCGGCTGATAGACTTACTAAACTCAGGAGTATTTTATTTAAGATCCTCTCCTTTAAAGCAAGGGTAAAAATACCTATGAATGCACATAATGCTATTAAAAAAGTAGCTATTATTATATAGATTGGTGTTAGCATTTTATCACTTTTCCATTAATAGTTTTTTTAATCCAATTACAATTTTTTAAATCTTTGAGCTCAAGAGGTGATTTTAGATTACATCCACAATTACATGTATTAAACTGTCCGATTTTATTCGAAATATTATTCATTAATTTTTCACTTATGTATAGATCAATATTGGTTGATTCTTCGCATGCTTCTTCATGAGACATGTTTAAAGATTTTTTTAAAAATTTTTCTAAAATATGGTGCCTTTTGAAATCATTTTTAATTATTGAGATAGCGTTGTTATTAAGCTTTAAACCCTTTTTTAAGATGTATTTTCCAAATCCTAAAACTTCCAGGCGTCTCATTTCTTGAAATGCTGCTTCTTTTGTTACACCAATTGATTTTGATAATGGTGAAGGTCCTACAGGAATGGTGGCTCCTTTTAGAAGAAATATTGCCTTTAGATATTCTCTATCTCTGATTGTTAGCATTAAATATCTGGTTAACCAATACTTAACAAATATTTAAACTTATCTATTATAAGGAATTAAACATAAAAATTTCAACGTCTTTTTTCTTGTATTGACGAACTGATGCCACTCCATAGGAGGAATAAAAAATACATCTCCTTGTTTAAATGGATCTTCATGGGTTTTACTTCTGGCAACACCGCTCCCCTCCAAAATAAATACTTCGTGTTCCCAGTCATGCTGGTGTAAAGGGGAACAGCCGCCTGCTTTTACTTCAAACAAACGCATTGCAAAATTCTCTGCCCCATCTTTTTTTGAGATAAGCCAACGTACCTTAATGTCTTTTATTCCCTGCTCGGTAGGCTCTTCTAACTCTACTTTCGTATAATGTACATGCTTCACAAATATCACCTCTTTTCTTATTCGTAAATGCTTTGACGATATCTAACTACATATTCTTAATTATTAATCATAAAATTTATACATACAATTTTTACAAAAAGAAATAAAATATAGACAATTGTCGAAAAAAAGTAAGACAAAATTTATAAGTAAGCATGTAATGAGAAAAATTGGAGAGGGATGGGAGCAGAAGAATTCTTTTCTATCTAGAGGGGAGCCTCACGGGCCTCAAACCCCCTTCAACCTCTCCTAATAATATTTAAGATAATAAAATAGAGTAATGTACGATTTTTTTTTAAGTCTTTCATTATAAAGATTAATCTTATCATTTAGTCTCCCATACATACTATTATATGAAAATTCTATCATGGAATGTAAACGGCATACGCGCAGCCGATAAAAAAGGATTATTCGAACTGGTTAAAAAAGAATCCCCTGATGTTCTCTGTCTTCAAGAGATAAAAGCCATACCGGAACAAGTACCGCCGCATCTTAGAAATTTCCCTGGGTATTACATATACTGGAAATCTGCTGAGAAAAAAGGATACAGCGGAGTTGTCACATATACAAAAGAAAAACCGATCGATGTTAAAACCGGCTTTGGCATAGAAAAATTCGATAGCGAAGGAAGAATTTTAATCACAGAATTCCCATCATTTACTCTATTCAATATCTACTTTCCGAACGGCAAACAAAGTCAGGAAAGATTAGAGTACAAGCTTAAATTCTATGATACTTTTTTAGCATATTCTGATAACTTGAAAGCAGAAGGGAAAAATATCGTGGTATGCGGCGATCTTAATACGGCTCACAAAGAAATTGATCTTGCAAGACCGAAAGAAAACGAAAAAATTTCTGGTTTTTTACCAGTTGAAAGAGCATGGATTGATACTTTTATCGATCATGGTTATGTTGATACATTTAGATATTTCAACAAGGAACCAAACCAGTATACCTGGTGGGATTTAAAATCAGGGGCTCGTGAGCGAAACGTTGGTTGGAGGATCGACTATTTTTTTTGTTAACAAAGAATTTATGTCAAAGGTTAAAAACGCGTTTATCATGCAACAAATCAAAGGATCTGATCATTGTTCCATTGGGATAGAAATAGAAATGTAAAGGCTGTGAAATTAGATGAAAGAATCACTTAATTTTATTTATAAAGAACAGAAAGAGCTTTCAAATTTTGGAGGAATCGCTGCGCTTCTTGGCTGGGATCAGATGACTTACATGCCTCTGAAAGGAATTGAGGAAAGATCCGAACAAATTTCTTTGATTTCACGTTTGACACATGAGAAAGTAATCTCCGATGAACTATGGAGTCATGTTAGGAAACTCTCGGATCCTAGTATTCTGAACGAACTTGAGAAAAAGGATCGAATCGTTGTAATCAGACTAGAAAAAGATATTGAAAAGGCACGGAAGATACCAGCTGATTTTGTCGAAGAATTATCAAAGGCAACAAGCCTCGCATATGGTGCATGGCAGGGAGCACGAGAAGAAAACAAATTTGTCGTGTTCGCTCCTCATCTCAAAAAAATCATAGAACTGGAGAAAAAATATTGCAATTATATGAGTCTTCCTGGTCATCCGTATAATAGTCTTCTTGATGATTATGAGGAGGGTATGACGGTTGAAAAACTTCGAGAGGCTTTTTCATATCTTAAACCTCAACTTGTAGAGATTCTTACTAGGATTAAAGAAAGCGAACGGTTCAATAGACAACATGACTTAAAAATTAAATTTAATTTAGATAAACAAAAAGAAATGTGTCACTTCCTTCTTAAGACAATGCTAATGCCTGATGATCAATCACGAATAGATGTTTCTATTCATCCATTTTCTACATCTATCGGCTATGATGATGTACGTATTACAACGAATTTTGGTCGTGAGCAACCATTGTTTGCATTTTTTTCCACTATGCATGAGGCAGGTCATGCGTTATATGAGTTGGGTTTTCCAAAAGGGGATTTTAAAGATACAGTAATTTCTGATGCTCCCTCCTTGGGATTGCATGAATCTCAATCTCGTTTCTGGGAGAATATGATCGGGCATAGCAAGGCGTTTTGGAACTATTTTTATCCTGTTTTTCAGAGAGCTTTTTCAGATCAGTTAAAGAATGTGGATTTTGATAGTTGGTATTTTTATGTTAACCAGGTAAAACCATCTTTTATCAGAATCGAGGCGGATGAGCTAACTTATTGTCTTCATGTTATACTACGATTTGAAATTGAAATGGATCTCATAAGTGAAAAAATCAAGGTATCAGAGCTTCCCGCGGTATGGAATGAAAAAATGAAAGAAATGCTAGGCATAACTCCTAGGACTGACAAAGAAGGAGTTTTACAAGATATGCATTGGAGCGGTGGGGATTTCGGCTATTTCCCAACTTATGCAATTGGAACCATATATGCTTCTCAATTGTTTAATCAACTTGTGAAGGAAAAACCCGAAGTTACACAGCAAATTGCTAGAGGAGAGTTTAAGGATATAATTGAATGGCTTCGTGAGCATGTGCATCGGTTTGGTCGGATGATGACTGCTGAGGAGATAGTCGAAAAAACATGTCATGAAGGACTAAATCCTCAGATTTTCGTAAGTTATCTAAAAGAAAAATACTATACCCTTTACGAGATATAGGTTTGATGGAAAGGTGGTATATTGTCTTGTTTAATATTGGTTCGTCATGGGCAATCTGTATGGAATCTTGAGAACAGATTTACTGGCTGGGTGGATGTTCCTCTGTCAAAAAAGGGTATTGATGAGGCTATTTCGGCTGGTAAAAAACTTAAGGATGTACGATTTGATACTATCTACGTCTCGCACATGCTTAGAGCAATTCAAACCTTGCATTATATTTTGTTGGAATTAACGGACAAACGAACCCCAATTATTTACCATGAAGAAAAACGTATTCACGACTGGGAGCATCATACAGGTGATATGAAAAACGAGATGCCGATTTATCAATCTGTTGACTTAGCTGAGAGATACTATGGTAATCTCCAGGGATTAAATAAGGCAGAAACAATGGAAAAGTACGGAAAGGATCAGGTTCATTTATGGAGAAGAAGTTTTGATATCAATCCACCTGCTGGCGAAAGTTTAAAGGATACTACGATACGAACTATCCCGTATTTTAAAAACTATATTTTGAAGGATTTGCAAAGTGACAAAACAGTCTTGGTGGTAGCCCATGGTAACAGTCTCAGATCTATTACTATGTATGTAGAAAATATTTCAGAAAAGGATATTCCGAATTTAGAAATACCTACAGGGGTCCCTATTTCTTATATATTTGATAAAAACATGAAGATATTGGAAAAGAAACTTTTGTAGCCGCTAACAAGACATAAATACTAGTTTTTTATATCGGCGTATCTATTAAAAAAGAGCATATATATGGTAGAGAAGACTGTTAGTTGTCCAAGTTGTCACGAAATATCCACTTTTTACGGTGAGCCTGGCGAGGTTAAGAAAGTTACCTGTCCCAGATGTGGTACTCTGGGTAAGGTTACATTTGCCGGACCGATTTCAACAGATGGCGTTGCAATTGAGGTATCTCATTTGAAAAAAGTATACGGTAATCTCATTGCTGTTAATGATATCTCGTTTTCTATAAAAAAAGGTGAAGTTTTTGCGTTTCTTGGCCCCAATGGTGCAGGCAAGACAACCACTGTGGAAATCATCGAGTCTATACGTGAACCAACGGCGGGCACAGTAAAAATATTCGGTAAAGATATATCTACTTCTTTTAATGAAGTAAAGGAAGAAATCAGTATCCTCCCTCAAGAATTTCATTCGTTCGAACGGCTCACTGTGAGGGAAACTCTCGATTATTTTTCAAAGCTCTACAAAAAGAGGGCGAATATAGATGAAATTATTGAAACCATGGACTTAACATCACATAAAAATATGTTGTATAGAAATCTTTCTGGCGGGTTAAAACAGCGCGTCGGAGTTGCAATGGCTTTGGTAAATGATCCCGAAATTATTTTTCTTGATGAACCTACAACGGGATTGGATCCAAAAGCCAGAAGAGAGGTCTGGGAAGTTATTGCGGGTCTGCGAAATAAGGGGAAAACAGTTTTTCTCACTACACATTATATGGAGGAAGCAGAGTATCTTGCTGATCATATTGCTATCATTCATAAGGGAAAAATTATTGCAGAGGGCTCTCTTGATGAATTAATTAATAAGTATGGGGAGGGGAGTATCCTTCATATTAAGAATTGCAGTACTGAGAACGCCATTGAGATGATAAAAGAAAGAGGCTTTGATGCTTATCGAGAGGGTAATGGAGATATTGCAGTGAGAATCGAATATAAGGAGCGAGTGTTGGAAGTTTTGTCGATTCTTCGTCATGATTGTGTTGATTATGATAGTATTGATATTCGTCGCTCTAATCTTGAGGAAGTATTCTTGCGTCTCACTGGTTCTAGATTAGCGGAGGATGAAACATGAATCCAAAAATCATTGTGGTAGATTTTGTTACTAGTGTGAAGGGTTGGTATCGAAGCAGAGGTACGTTATTCTGGTCTCTTGCTTTTCCCATTATGCTTATTTTGATTTTTGGTGCGATTTTTTCCGGTGTAGGTGAAACAAAATATACATTGCCTGTGCAGGATTTAGACGATTCCACATGGTCACACACTTTTGTGGATATGTTGAGTAACATTTCAGTTTTGAAGGTTGAAGAAGTTTCTGCTGATAAAAACATCACTGCTTATATAAAAGAAGAAGACTTCATGGGCGCATTGGTTATTCCTGACGGTTTCGGAGAAACTATAAATAAATCATTTGTGGATAAGAACGTTTCCTTTAACGTCTCCTTTTATTATGATCCATCCGAAAGCTCTGTTTCTGTATTGCAAAGCGTGATTACAAGCAGTTTTCAGGAGTTCAATATGAGACTATCAGGTGGGCATCATATAATTGGTGTAAATCAGGTAAGTACAATTGGTAAAAAATTTAACTACATCGATTTTTTCGTCCCGGGGATGATTGGTTTTACACTCATGCAGACATGCATATATGGGAGTATTGAAAGGAATACAAAATATAGAAAAGACGGCATCCTTCGGAAACTTCTTACTACGCCTGTCACACGGTCGGAATGGATACTAGCAAAGATGCTTTTCATGCTGTTTCTATCGTTTGTCTCTACAACAGTTATAGCAATTGTTGGTATCTTGGCTTGGGGTCTAACCATCAATGTTAACCCTGTTATGATTATAATAATCATCGCCAACAGTTTCCTATTCTCAGGATTAGGAATGATTATCGGGCGGTTTGTCAAAGAAGAAGAAACCGCGGATATGGCTGCTGGTGCGATCTCCTTCCCAATGATGTTTCTTGCGGGTACCTTTTTCCCCTTGCAACAGATGCCTGCTTTTTTGCAATCATTTGCACAGGTTCTACCTTTATATTATGTGAATGAGGGGTTAAGAAACGCGATGATTTATCTAGACTTTGATAAGGCAATTCTTAACATGATAGTAGTCATCGTATTTGCGGTAGTCTTCTTTGTTATAGGAGTACTACTTACAAAATGGAGAGAAGACTAAAAACCATATTAGCTTTATTTTTTCGGCCATTCAAAATGCGTGTTTTTAAAGAACGTGAAATCTAGGTTGTCCCAGTCGTCAAAATCTCTCCCTATGTGTGTCCCGTCTGAGTAATCCATGATAGCCCATGTATGTTGATAGCTCATACAGCTTCTGTAGTTTATATAAAGCCAGAATTCCTTATAATATGGGCGTTCTGTTGCCGCATTATCAATTCCTGCAAAGTCATCCACAAAGAGACCAAATGTATGACCCGTTTCATGCATCGCGCCTGTTACTATCAATCGTTCTCGGCTATACGCTGGAAATCCTTCTACTAGTTGTTGTGCAGATATTTCAAAAGAGTCAAGATTATCCCAACCAACAAAGGCAAACCCTGCACCAGGGCCATAGTCACATACTAAACAATAATGGAATATCCCCTTTCTAGGATTGTCTAAGTCGTTATGGAGGAAATAGTCCCAGTAGAGATCCCTCATAGTAGCATATGAAAAATTGGAGATATATGGTATTTCTTCTCCACCCTCCAAGCCTCCAACATCGACATGGAGAGCGATATTATGTTTCTCAAACGCTGATTTCATCAGATCTATTTGATCACTTGGTGGTTTATTCGTCGTCTCAGGATTCTTAGCTTCTGCCCAGTCAAACTCTAGAAATACGTCCTTATGAAACGGGTTAGAACCATATTGATCAGTGTAGCATTCTTCGATATTATTCAAACCATCTCCATCAGGATCAAGATGTTCATGATCATTCCAAATATTAGGATTGTATCCATATTTCTCTTCCCACCAATCAGGACAACCATCCTTGTCCGTATCATTACCTGAGAAATCTATGTGTTTATGCCAGGTATCAGTAATCTCTTTTTTTGTGAAGAAATCGTTTGTTTCCCAGTTAGATCCTATGTTTTGTAAAGGCTGACGATACCATGGTAAATACAATATACTACCTAGTTTTCTTGTGATTCGATCAGCTATTCCTAACCCAGTATATGTTGGTCCTGTGAAGAATCCCCACCAGTTGTAACGTGCATCAGAATATGAGAATTTAGCGTATAGTCCATATAAAGCGTTTTTGTAGATATTATTATCAATTATTTTGCAATTGCCATTTTCTATATGGATAGCGTAACGGAAATTATTCCTAATTTCGCAATTTGAAATAGTGATATTATCTGAGGATTTTCCTAGTTTGATGGCGATATGTGTATTCCAATTTATGTCGCATCTTTTAATCGAAATATATGATGAATTTGCTACGGTAACACCGACACCATTGTGACAAATATTACAATTTGTAATATTGATAGATGAGCATCCAAAGATGAAAACTCCACCTTGGTTGTCGTTGTTATCACTTACAGCACAATGAATAATTTCAATGTTGGAAGAATCATTTAAAAAGAATCCTACGCCATTGGTATGTGCATAAGAATCACATATTTTATTATCCTCGGAGCTTTGAAAATTAACACCAATGGCATTATGATAAAACTGGCAGTTTTTGATACTGTTTTTTGAAGAAAAGCATACAAATATGCCTTCGCCATTAGTATAAAAAGAACAATTATTTATCTCATTGTCGCTTGTGTTGTTTATGTATATACCAGTTTTAGTTCTGTAAATGGTGCAGTCTTTTATCGAGTTATTCTCTGAGCTAATCTTAATTCCAGCGTTGTCTCTATATCCTCCTGAATTCCGGAGTGTTAGATTCATTATAGAAACGTTGTCTTCGACGATGTGGATGATGAATTCTTTATACATGCCATCGATGATTGTACTGTTCTGTTTTTCTCCTTGTATTGTAATGTGTTTGTTGATGGTCAAGGTCTCGTTGTATACTCCGTTGAAAACATAAACGGTATCGTTATCTGATGCATTTGATACTCCGTCATATATATATCGATAGGGATGTTCCATTGTTCCATCCCACGGGCCAGCTGTGTTGTTGTCGTCCACATAGATAATATTCTTGTTTGATATCGAGGTTATAGTTTTGTTTTCTATTTGTTTGCCTAGGGCTGTCGAGTTTATGATTGTCAGCAAAAATATGAATGCTATCAGTAATGTCTCTAATTTTTTATTCACTTTTTAATTCCCCCAGTTGAAATCAAACTGTAATACATAAATTTATCTACATAAAAATATATATAATTTTTCTATTTCCGTTTTTTTGTTCCTTCTGTACAACTCTTGCATAATTTTTATACAACAATTTTTTTATAAAAAATAGAAATATATTTATATTACCTACGACAAATAGTATTATAGTGAATCATGTTAACAATTAACATGAAATGGAACGAAACGTGAGAAAAGATGTTGATTGTAGGCCAAGTATCAAGCGAAGAAGAAAGATATGAAATAAGATTCATAGCAGAACTTTTCGTGATAGGAGAACGATTCAGACATCTAGCCCATCAACAGAAAAAACAATAAAATTTATATTTCTCCAGATAGACTCTTAGTTCCAATAAGTGTCTTTGTATCCATCACGCCTTGTATTGCCCGTATTTTTTTAATAACTACCCTACCTATCGAGTCAATGTCTGAACATTCTATTTTCAATAGAATGTCATATTCCCCAAATAGAGGATGAACATCGACTACTTCGGGAATATTTTTAAGCGTTTCATATACTTTTTTTTCATGTAATGGGCTTACAGATAATAATGCGAATCCAGTTGCCATGAGATACTGAATACTAATTCTCCATCTTATAGTTTTTCTTTTATTGTTATTCTACGTCAGTAAACACTGCGTAAAATCAACAGTGATTTTTATATATTAGTAATGCATTAATATATTCGCAATGCATTGTGTTAACAATTAACAAGGAGGTATATATTT
>Ga0172365_10003971_pt1 | contig 10961 bp, 8 predicted proteins | sample LakKivSesite48cm_FD_114535 | JGI IMG/M metagenome (GOLD analysis project Ga0172365, IMG submission 114535) | Sediment microbial communities from Lake Kivu, Rwanda - Sediment site 48cm | ecosystem: Environmental > Aquatic > Freshwater > Lake > Sediment | place: Rwanda: Western Province, Lake Kivu... | reverse complement strand
GAAATATTTTAGTGATCTTAGCGCGGAGAGTGTAAAGTATGAGGGGTTGTTACCTGCTTTAGATTTAGATGGTTGGGATAGATTGAAGGAAAAAGAGGATAAATTACTGGATCAGTACAAGGTCCGTGATTTAGTGGAGTTATGGAACAGTACTTTTGTTGATTTTTATAAATTATATAGTATATTTAGTACTACTAAAGCTCCTGATAAATCTGATGATAGTCAGTCTGGCTTAGAGTATATGAACAGTAGACTTGTTAGGTACAATGTATATATAAAAAAGTTGGGTAGTTTATTAGAGAGATTGAAGAATGATATGGATTCAGACGTATTATGGGGAGAGCTTATTAGTAATTTAAGTAGCGGGGCTACTACGGTATGGTACGTGCCAGAAAAGAGTGGTAAGTACACTAAGACTGGCACTGAATTAAAGAAACTGATACAGAATAAAAAGTATAAAGAAGTATATGATTATTTAGCTGGATATTTAGAAAAAATGAAAGAGGATACTCGTCATTATAGTAACGCTATTAATATACTTGAGGGAAAAGATATATCTGACCTAGAGACAACTAAAGATATTGAAGAAAAAAAGAAAACATTAACAAGTACATCTGATAAAATTATAGAGTCCATAAAAAAGATACAGGAGATAATGCTTCAGGAGTATAAAAATGAAGTAGATAAGTTTGAATCTAAAAACAGTACAAAGAGATACAGAGAAGACCTGAAGAAGAAGAGACTATCTGACTATAATAGTAAAATAAAGGTATTAAACAGTAAATTAAAAAGTATGGATCAGAAGGATAAGTCAGGAATTAGTAGGATAAAGTCTAACATAGATTTTTTGAAGAAAAATAAAGAAAAAGAAGTTAAGACTCTTTCTGAAAAAGTAGAGCCAAAGAGGTACACACTATTAAATAAATTTATTAACGACAATTTAAAGAATATTTCTAAAGAAGTACAGAATCCTATAGCAGAGTTAACAAGTCCTTCTCACACTATTAGAAAGATGGCTGGCATAGATGACGGTAGCCAGAAAGAGTTTGGTGTAGAAAACTGGTTAGTGTCTCATGATTTGGATGATGCTTCATTAAGAAAATATAAGTATATGGATACTTTTGAGCATTATTTGGATACTATACAGAAAGAAATTGATGAAACGCCGAAAACACCAGATAATGTTAAAAATATAGTAGAGTTAACTAAGAAATTAGAGGATACTAAGAAGTTAAAGAATTATAATATTAAAATAAAGGGTTTAGAAGATAGGGGTAATATAAAGTTTAAAGATGCACCTAGAATTTTTAAAGAGATACTGGATGAGTACTTTTATGGTAAAGATGAAGAATTTAAATCTGGTGGTAGGTTTTATGAATTAGCACAAAAAGATATAAAGAAGAATCGTATAGTATCTTTATTAAACAAAAGAAAATCTTTATTAGATACAATAAGGAAGTATAATGAAGCTACTAGTAAGTATAAAGAAGTACCTAATAGGGTGAACATTTTAACTGATAAAGAGTTAAAAGATATGAAGGAGTTGTTCTGGAATAAGATGTATCACAGTATAGATTATATGATAGGTAAGCCGACATCTGATTCTATTATAGGATTACCGGAGAGTAATTCTGTATACTACGAGAACTTTTTTAGGACATTCCAGCCATATAGCAGGGTAAAACTTAATAAGAAACTAAGTAATCTATTAGATTTTTATGGTAGGAGTATGAGAGGATCTGGTAGTAAAAAACTTTCTACTAAGATGTTAAGAGAACTTACTGCTTTAGCTAAGGCTTATAGAGAATCTAATATAGATCCTAAAACTAGACCTTTAGTTAATAAGATGATAGAAGATATAAAAGCACAAAGAAAACACGAACTTGAATTTTATAAGATACTTGAGTACACTAAGGGTCTTAATTCAAGTGATGAAATGAAGAGAGCTTTAGCATTAAGGTCTGGTTTTGATTATGATGAGAATAAAAAGTTAGTAGATAAATATTTAGAGCACAGACTTGATAAGATTTTTAATCCTAAAGAAGTTAAAGATAAGGACATTAATAAACTTGCTGAGAATATTACGCCGTCTGATGAGAATGAAGTGGAGACTTTAGTAACATTCGTAGAAAAGATAAAAGAAGCTTTAAAAACGGATCAGGATGGGCTGTTACTTGCTGAGAAAGCTCTTAAAGAGAGGGAAGCTCAGCTTTTAGATGAGCTTAAAAAGAATCCTCAAGTAAATAATAAGTATAAGACTAATTTAGAAGAGGAAAAACAGAAGAGCTATTTAGACGATTATCCTAAATTATCTAAAGTGTATTATAACAGAGACATTATTAAGAGAGATATAAAGGAAATACCTAGGAGATTCAGTAGTCTTGGTCTTGTTAATAAACTTATGACGGATATAATGGGTGCTAGAGAAGAGCAGGAAGTTATAGAGAATAAGTATAAAAAGAATAAAAATTCTGTTAGTAAAACTACGATGAATAATTTAAAAGAAGTAGATAGTATATTGACTTCTATGGAAGATAAGATAGTAGATTCAGTAGAGGCTAATCTTTATAATATAAAGAAAATAAGAGATCCAAAGAATAATGTAGTTGAATTAAATAGATTAAGAGATGGGGAAATGAATAAAGATAAAATAAATAAATTAGCAGATACGTTTAAATCTATATATAGAAATATTAGTTCATTACCTGAAAATATAAGAAATAACGACAAGGTAAGAGGCCTAATTATAGAGCTAGACGGTTATAGAAAGATTTATCAGGATGCTTTAAGAAAGGGCTTAAATGACAATAAGTTTTTCTTAAAGGAAATATTGAGTGGTGTAGATGTACCTGAAGTAGAAACTAAAGTAATGGAAGAACCTACTAAGAAGTCAATAACAGTGGAAGATAATCTTGATAGTATGTTAAAGTCCCTATCTCCTGATGATATAAAGGACATACAGATAGTTTCTAATAAGACGGGAGTTTCTGAGAAGGAAATAAGAGATACTATTAAGACTAAATTAGTGCTAAGTGGTGTAATATCTAGTAAAGAGGGCATAGAAAAAGTTGATCGTATGATAGATGAGGTAATGAATAAAAAAGAGGGTAGAAAAGGTATATTAAATAAACTTATTAATAAAATAACAGAAGTAGCTTCTATAGTTAGGTCAAAGGAAATAAGTGCTATACCTGCCATGTCTACTGAGGAAGAGGGCACCGAAAAGACGGCATTAGATTATAAGAAAGACAAGAACTTTAATGCTAAAGTGTTGTATGGCAATATATTACAGGGTATTATATCTAAGATGATGGACGATCTTATTAAAAACTAAATATAAAGGATATATATTATGAATCAGATTATTTCTATGTTAGAAGAGGTAGCTAATTCTGTTGAATCAAAAGGATTAGTAAAGGAAGCCAGTGATTTAGATATTATAGCTAATACTATAGAAGCTGGTTTAAACAACAAAGGTTTATTGCCATATATGGTAGCAGCTATAATGGCTTTTAGTGGTCAATCTGCTGCTAGAACTCCGGCGTTATCTGGTGCTAATATGACTGAAGAACAGATAGCAGAGTGGATTAAAAAGAATGCACCTAAAATAGAACAGGACGCTAAAAAGCATATGTCTTTAGGAACTGTAACAGATACTAATATATATGAGTCTACAGGTCCAGAGCATGTAGAAGAGGTTAGAGTTAGAGGTGGCAATCGTTTTACACCGCAGAGTGCGTAATATGATTACTAATAAAGTACTTTTAAAATATGCACAGTCTTTAAAAGATCATGGTGACGGTAGAGATTTACCTGTTCTTTTGATTACCGTTGGTATACCGGGGTCGGGTAAATCTACTTGGATACGTAGTCAGAAAGGTTTTGAAGTAGTTTCATTAGATGAGATAAGGAAGCAATTAACAGGTAGCATAACGAATCAGAATAAAGAAAAAGAGGTAGTTGATATAGGAAGAAATAAGATAAAGCAGTTATTGAGTGCTGGTAAAAATGTTATATATGATGCTACTAATGTTAAATATTGGTTTAGACAGAATATGTTAAAAGATATGCCTCCCCATATAAAGAAGGCTAAGATATTTCATGTAGACCCAGAAGAAGCTAAAAAGAGGATACGTCAGGATATTGAAAATAAAGTAGATAGATCTAATGTGCCTCCTGAAAAAATAGATGAGTTATATAAGCATTTCACGAATACTATAAGTAGGCATGAATTAGAAAATGAAGGATTTGAAATAATATGATTAAACAAGGAAGTAGAAATTATTATAGAATAACTACAATTGGAGTTAATGTAGATAGTACTATTAAATCTTTCTTTAATGCACATAAAGAATATTTTAATAAATATGAAAATATATGGTTAAAGGGAGGATCTGCTAGAAGCACGTTTTTAGCATATGCGCGTAGTAAAATTAAAAGTAACTATATGTCAGATGTTGGATATATAAGAGACATAGATTTAGTTTATATAGGAAGCTATAATGAAAAATTAAAAAAAGTTCTAGAAGAAGAATTTAAAAATTTTGATATTGAATTTATACGTAGCATAGATATTTATTTAAACACTAGAGATTTTGCTATAAATGAAGTTTTATTAAGACCAGAAGAGATTATTTTCTCAAAGAGAGCTTTAAATGCTGTTAAGAAAGGTGTAAATGAACTATCTACTTATGAATACTCTCAATCATTAAATAAAAATAATATAGATAACTACGAATCAAAAAAAGCACTAAAAAACATATTATTAGCTGTTAGAGAAAATATTAATACTGGTTTTATTAATCAGGATGCTATTACATACGCCCCTATTTTTCAGATATTAGTTATGTTATTTAAAGCATATCAGACAGGAGTAGAAGAACTTTTTTTTAATAAGATATCTGAAACAGGTGCTATATATTCAAGAGATTTTGATAATCCAGATGATTATTTATTATTTTTATTAAAAAAAGAGCCTAGTTTTAAATTAACTCCTGAACAAAGCATAATTGTAGAAAATATAAATAAATATAATCAGAACGAAGAGACAGACGTAAATACTTTTGAAAAAATAAAAAAGAAGCCTAAACTAGTTTATTCGCATATGATTAATGATGTTTTAATTAAATATGCTAATACATTGAGTCTTAAATCAGTACAAGATATAAAAATTTTATTGCCATTAATGGTTAAGGCTGCTCAAGAAGAATATGATAGTTGGATTCAAGACGAAGAAGGAATAAACGAAGAGCTTGGAGCTGGTGGCATATGCCAAGATATAGCTGAAAACATAGCAGGAGTCCTTAACGATCACGGCATAGAGGCTGAAACTGTTAGTCAAACTATAGGTGACCAGCACGTTTATACTTTAACTAAGGTTAGAGATGGAGTTGTTGCGGTAGATATAGAACCAAGAATTTATGAAGCTGGTAGTGGTTATGTTTGGAAAAAACGCCCTAATGTGAAATTTTCAACTAATCACATAGATATTTATGTGGTGGATCAGGATCCTAATAAATTTGAAGAAATGACTGAAAGTTGGTGATATGCATATTTATTGTGATTTAGATGGAGTTTTAACAGATTTTGATAAGCAAATAAAAGAATTGCTCGGATATCATCCTCCGAAAGAATTTAACGATCCAAAGATATGGAAAAAAATAGATAAGGCTGGAGAAAAGTTTTGGTCGGAAATGAGCTGGTTAGAAAATGGTCATGCTTTATGGGGCGCTATAAAGAAATATGATCCTACTATACTTACGGCACCTTCCAACCATCCCTCTTCGGAGTCTGGTAAGAAAATATGGCTTGAACGTGAGTTACCTGATGTAAAATATATAATAGAACAAGATAAAGATAAATATGCGTCATCTGATGCTATTTTAATAGATGATAGAAAGAAAAACATAGATAAGTGGAAAAAGGCTGGCGGCATAGGAATATTATATAAAAATGTAGAAGATACTATAAAAGAATTGGAAAAAATTATGAGTAAAGATAAGAAAGCTTCTAATGATATAAGATTTAAAAAGGTTTATAATCCTGATAAAGGTAACATAGAAATACCTAAGTTACGTGGTAGTCATAAACCTGGCGGCCCCATGAAATCTGTGAAGGGTGGGCCGTATAAAAGAGAAAAGTATAGATATAAAGGTGATATAGAGGCTTCAGCATACAGAATAATTTTAAACTATATAAAGAAAAAATGATGGAAAAGAAATCATTTAAAATAACAGGGTATGATCCTATAGCACAAGAAGCTCTAAATGAGATTCGTTCTGAGCTATCATTAAATAAAGTATATCAAGTAGTTATAGATAACTCTTGTGGTTCTAATGTTGGCGGGTATGTAACTACTGGTGACATTCATACTATACATTTATGTGTAGGTAATATAAAGAGGTCACTAGGAAAAGCTATAAAAGATACTAATAGTCTTAAGGCTGCTATTAAGTCTGAGATAAAAAATGTAATAATGAAGCATGAAATGGTACATGTTAAAGATTTAAGCGATTTGTCAGATAAAGATAAAATAAATAGAGTAAAATATATGAAGCCTGTACTTGAGCAAAAAGCAAAGAAAAAAGAAGATTGGAAGGAATTAGAAGAGATGAGCTTACGTAGAAAAGTGTGTGGTAGCTCTATTATTAACACTATATTTTTATATAAGAATTATGAAGAATTTACCTTAGAAAAAAGTGCATCACCTTATTATAAATCAATAAATAATAATATAACTGGTGATTTTTATTTAGAATTAATGTCACCTGATGATGTATCTGCTTTAATAGATGATTTTATAGATGGTGAAACTATAGAACTTATAGATAACGTGCGTAATATAAAAGATGGCACTAGGAAAGTTAATAAAGATAGTATAAGAATAACATTTCCATATGTTTCAATAGATAAACTTAAAGGTAAAGGTAGTAAAAATCCTATATTAAGATATGATAGAATTAATAAGAAAGTGGAATACATACCGAAGATAAATCCATTAGAATTAAAAGAAAAAGAATTAATCACTAAATTAGCGGTAGCTGAATATAGTCAGAGAAACTTTGGTGATATAGTATTAGGAAGTTTTTATGTAGGAAATATTAAATACGATTATTCTATAGGAGGATCAGATTTTGGTATGCCCGAAATATTTTTTAAAAGTTCTGAAAATAACGAAGAACCAACAGATGAAATAACAGGTAAAACTGGCATAGGTGCTGTAAAAGTGTTTAAAACTATATTAGATATAGTTAAAAACTGGGCAGCTAAATATAATCCGCCTAAATTTTTCATGTCTTCAAAAGAACCTAGACGAACACAATTTTATGATAAAATTATCGATGTAATATCTAAAAATACAGGATACAACTATGATCCTGTAGAATCACAAGAATTAAAGATGAAACATAGTCAACTAGGTGTACCCATAGATAAACTGTGGGTTTTTAAAAAATGATTAAATTAATAATAATATCAATATTGTTATTGATATCTTGTGGCTCAAAAGATATGTCTTTTGAAGAAATGCCTAAAGATAGATATAGCAGTCTTATTGAAGCCTCTAGCCCGATGTCAGATAGAGAATATTTAATAAATCAGATTAAAAAAGGCATTATAGCATACGATATACCAGAAGTCATGGTTTGGGGGAAAAAATATAGAATTACTGTTAAAATACACGATAGTATAACATACGATATGAGTTCTCTTCCAAATATATCAGTTATAGATATAAGTTCTACTATTAAAGCTTCTTTAACAGGCAGTGGATTTATTATAGATACTTCTTTAACTTCTAGTGTTCAATTAAGAAAACTTAATACTCCTACAGTCTGGTTATGGGACGTTACTCCAAAAAAGTCAGGTGCACAGAAACTTAGATTAAAAATTGTCTGCATTTTAAAAAGGCAAGGATATTCTGATGAATTATATGATTATCCTGTTTATGAGGTAGAAAGAATTATAAAACTTAATGCTATACCTATGTTTTTAAATTTCTTAAATAAAAATTCAAAGGTTATAGTAGGATTTTTATTAAGCGGTACTTTTCTTGGTTGGATTGTTAGCTGGATAAAAAAATTAAAGAAAAATAAATAATCTTTTAATAATTAATGCCTACTAATTCAAAAAAATACGTTATGCATGAAGCAAGTTTAGCTAAATACTTAGATACTCCTTTAGACATTTTTAATAAACTTAAAAATGAGACTTTGTTATTTTTTGATACGGAAACAACTGGCCTTAATCCCCATGAGAATCAATTAACAGAAATAGCTGCTCAAGTAGTTCAAGGTCCTGAATTTAAAGTAATTGGTGAATTTGATAGAAAAATAGCTTTAAACGAAGATACTAAACTTAAGATAGAAAAAGAAAAAAGTTTACCAATAGACCCTAAAAAAAAGACAATAGAACAAGTTTTAGAGATGAATCGTTATAATGATAACTCTATGAGAGCTGATAATGAACAAACAGTCCTTTCAGACTTTAAAGATTTTTGCGAACGCCATAATGCTATAATAGTAGGACAAAACGCAAAATTTGATATGGGTTTTGTAAATACTCGCGGAAAAATGAAGATAGCAAATAAAGGTGTGTATGACACCATGCTATTTGCTAGATACTTTTTAATACCTGCTATAAAGGCATTATCAGAAAAAGACATACCAAAAGAATTAATTCGCGAACAATATCTTGTTAATGATAAAGGCGAGATAAAATCAACTCTTGAAAATCTTTTGAAAGCTTTTAGTCAGCGTATATCAGGTTGGCATCGTGCTTTGGATGACGTAAAATCAACAATAAAAGCTTTTCAAAATATTATGGCATATTTTAATGAATATACTGATGTGCATAGAGAAGATACCTTTAAAAAAGAAATTGGTAAAGCTATGAGTCGTCAGAGAGAATTAACGTTAAGCCCAGGTAAGAAAAAAAGACTTAGAAAAATACGCGGTAAAGAACCTTATTATAAATACGCTAAGGAGTTTGTGATGAATATTACTGAAAATTTGGATAAAGTAGCATATATGCTTGAATCCAAGGGATTTTTTAAAGAAGCTGAAGAAATAGATGTAATAAGTAATACTATTGATAAATATGCTTTAGAAAATGAAATAGATCCAACAGAAAAGAATGAGCCCGGTCCAGAGACTACTGTTGGCATAAACGACTTTGTTAAAAGGCAGTATAACGCCCCAACTGGTAATCAACCTACATGGACTATAGTACCAGAACCTAAAATGGAAGAGATACGAAAAAAGGTTGAACAGGCTCTTCGTTCTGGCAAGCATAAGCCAGGCTACGCTCCAGAATTCACTAAAACAGTTATTATAAAAGACCCTTCTATTTTAAGTCCTATAGTTAAGATAACTCCTGAAAATAAGCACTATCTTTATGATCAGATGTCAAAAAGGCGTGATGGAGAAGAAGAGTTTAAAGGAACATACTTTGATTCAAGATATGTAAAAAGAGTGCCATCTGACCATATAACTGTTGGTTTATATACGAGACATCAATTAAAGAAAGAAAACGGTGACCCTACTGGTGCAGACTATGACATAATTACGGTAAACGCAGAACCAGAAGCTATAGATTCTCCAATGACCCCAAGCACTATGAAAAGAAATAAAGATATATTATCTGGAGGATCTGGACATGAACATTCAAAAGATGAAATGTCCGCTGGAGAGAGTTATTGGATGAATCATGCAATGGTGAGATAGTTTAACATTTATATATAATATAATATATGCTTGAATCCCTATTTTATAGCTCATACTATGCTTATTTAAAAGGTAACTTGTCTGATTGTAAGATGTACTATAACTTCTTTAAAGAAGAGTACCTTCTTCATCCTAATAAGAACATTTTATCTAAGTATCAGCTTGTAGACCTTAAAAATATCATAAATTCTATAAAATTAGGTAAAATAATCGTTTGCAATAGTACATATAATGAGTATATTAACGCAAACATTTCTTCAGCTATAGTACCCCAAAAACAGCCTGAAATAATAGAAAAGATACATAAAGACGCCTTTTCCAGCCTAAACTCTTTAATAAAGGCTAGGGAAGGCCTTCATTTGGCTAATATAGAACATCCCTGCGGGAGTTACGGGGCTGTAGATATGTTTTATATGGACTGTGAGACGGCTTATCCGTTAGAAGTGAAGAAAGACTTCGGAGATCATCATTTAATCGGTCAAATAGCTAAGTATGACTTCTTTTTTAAATTACAACTTCATTTAAAGATGTACCAAAGGGTACAACCCGTGACAGTTTGTCATGGGTATGATGATTTTACATTAAATGAGCTAAAAAAGATGGGGGTAATAACATTGATGTATAATTTAAATAATAAGCTAACCTTGAGCTATATTTAAAAGGCTAAGGACTATTTTTTCCATAGCAGCGCCTGTTATTTCATATCTACCTTCATTTATCTTCTTTTTAAGTTCTTCTATACGCTTGTTCCTACTATAAGCTAGTCCTTCTTTAGATATATCTAAGATATCACCGTCATAAGAGGATAGTTTAAGGCCTGTTTCTCCTATTTTTTAATAAGTTGAGTAGGATAAATAGGCTGAACATTATATGACGTATAAACTTCCATATAATGGTTATCGGCAGATTTTTAATAATCTTTAATAATTTCTGTTAAAACAATTGCCTGTTGCTAAAGCCGTGGGCTTTCTCTCGTGAGAGATCGTGATTTTGCGTGGTCCTCTCTATATTGACGAAGTTTTATAGAACTCTGTTGTGGAATAGCAATCATCTTTCCGCACTTGTCACAAAATTCCTGTAAAATGTCATTTACAATTTTATCCATATAACTATATGGAGCATTCATATATGTCGTTGGAGTAATCATTTTGCAATGATCACATGGGCCAAAAGATTTTTCTAAATTTGCATATGTTTTCGTATAAGCCTCCAAACAAAATTATTAAGAAGGCACTTCTG
>Ga0172365_10003967_pt1 | contig 10964 bp, 9 predicted proteins | sample LakKivSesite48cm_FD_114535 | JGI IMG/M metagenome (GOLD analysis project Ga0172365, IMG submission 114535) | Sediment microbial communities from Lake Kivu, Rwanda - Sediment site 48cm | ecosystem: Environmental > Aquatic > Freshwater > Lake > Sediment | place: Rwanda: Western Province, Lake Kivu... | reverse complement strand
CCGACAACGGGACCGTCTTCCTGGACGAAGTCGGTGACATGAGCCAGTTCCTGCAGGCCAAACTCCTGCGAGTGATACAGGACAACGTCGTCGAGCCGGTAGGCAGCCGTGACTGCATTCATGTGGACCTCAGAGTCGTGGCCGCCACCAACAAGGACCTGGATGAAATGATGCGTCGCGGCGATTTCCGGGAAGACCTGTACTACCGGCTGAATGCCATCGAAATCAGGCTACCCCCGCTCCGAGAGCGCGCCTCTGACATACCCGCACTCGTACGGCGTTTCATCTCCGAGTGCAACCGCGAGGCCGGACGCAGCATCGTCGGCGTCGCCCCCAACGCACTGCGGGCAATGGTCTCCTTCTCATGGCCCGGCAACATCCGTCAACTGAGGCAGGCGGTTTTCCGGGCCGCGCTGCTGGCAGAGGGCCCGCTCATCGCGCTCGGTGACCTGCCCGACGAGGTGGCCGGAAAAGCGGCGGACCTGGCCGCGCCGAACGGGCCCCGGTCCCGGCGGCCGGTGGTCGAACAGAACCTGCCCGACCTGCTCCGGGCCTGCCTGGCCGACAACGACTGGAACATAAGCCGGGCCGCGCGCGATGCGGGCTACAGCCGTGTACACTTCTACCGGCTGATGAAGAAGCAGGGTATCGGCCGGCCGAAGTAGCACCCGCCCGACACTCCCTTCGCGCAGCTCCTCATCCCCGCCCCGGGCGCCGGCGGCAGGATGACGGGCTTCCCGGTCTCCCCTCGTTACCAGCTTGACTGATGTTACAGGGAGTGACACGCGATGTTACAGACGGCTGCCCTCCGTACCACTGCTCTGCCTGTATCGCAGCCCTCGGTCGGGCGGCACGGAACTTGCACTCCACCGCCCCGAATAGTGAATCGAAATGAGCCAACATGCTTGACCTGGTCAAGCGAGACGGAACCAAGCTGCCCTTCCGGCGCGAGGGCGCTGGAGTGAACCTGAGCTGCCAGCAGTAGAATAAGCCTCCTTGCTTGTGTGTGCGTGCCCGGGCGGCCAACGCCGCCCGGGCGGAGGCATCCGAACCGAGGAACGCTGGACCTTCTTGAGCACAGCCGCATCGTACGGGAATGAGGGACGCCTGTTTGGCGACGGCGGCGAGGGCATCACGCTGCTGAAGGCAGCGAGTTTCCAATGACCAGGTCGCAGGTGGCAGGTTGCGGTCAGCGTCCAGGATTGGGGCTAGGGCTGGGGTCTCGGACGCTCGTTCCTCTCCCTTGAGTGAGAGTGCTACATCACGCGGTTCATTTCTAATGAACCCGCCCATTTGACACCCCCGCCCGCGCGGCCGCCCCGAATCCGAAATAGAAGGCCACGCACTGTCCGACAGGGGCCTTTGGGGCCACGTCACGCATTGTCCGATAGGGGCCGCTGGGGCCAATACCCGATGGGTCCGTTTGGTCATCATTGGAACACTCGGGCTTGAATCGAAATTCGGACTTGGAGCTTCGAGTTTGCCAGAGGTGAGTGCTCTCGTGGCTCAATGTCGGGTCCGGGGAGCTGCAGGCTGCTTGACATCGTCGTTGGCGGCGCTAGACTGCCTGCGGTGCCGCGGGCAGGGCGGCTCCGGACGAGTCTCCGGCTGGAGCGTCGCTGCGCGGATTGCCGTTGTAGTTCCTCTCCGCCTCGGCTCGCCGCCAATGGCCCCGGCATGATGTCCAGCCAAGGAGGATTGAATGGTGCGCGATAGTGTATTGAAGACGGCCGGCCGGGCGGCCGCGTTGTGCCTGCTGCTTCTGGTCGCGACTGCCCAGGCCCAGATAACCATCACCAGCGCCGACATCCCTACGCATCTGAACGACACGTTCCTGTACAAGCGCAACAGCGGGGTTGCGACCGTGAACGTCGGCTCTTCGGGAGGACCTGACACCTGGACTTTCGACACGTCGGCATTCACCGGCTCGCTGAAATACCAGGCGGTTGTGGACAAGAACACGACGCCCTTCGCCAGTCTGTTCCCGACCGCCGATGTCGGCTATGCCGCCGAGGGCGACACGACCCTGGTCAACGCCTACACGTTCTTCCAGTTGAGCGCTTCCGAGTTTGACTGCCAGGGCATGGGCCTCGAGTTCACGGACACGCTGATGCACAGGGTCTACCAACCCGCCGAGCTGGCTGCACCGCTGCCGATGACGTACGGCCGGGCCTGGCACTCAAGCTACGGTTGGAGCGATACCATCCTGTCTGTGGTCATCACCACCGATGTCCGGGAATGGCACCGCATCGACGCCTGGGGTACGGTGACGACTCCGGCCGGGACCGACTCCTGCCTGCGCGAGAACCTCGTCGACACTGCCATCGTGACTACCTGGGTCAGCGGCGTACCGGTGAGCACCGACTCGATGTGGCACCGATACTACATGTGGCACGTTCCCCTGCTCGATGCCGCGGTTTCAGCCCGGGGCCCGGACCGGGACACGAGCCTCGATTTCACCAGTTCCGACTGCTACCGCGTCATGGTCCGGGTCCGCGCCGGCATCGAAGAGCAGAAACCAACGGCCGCGGGCAATTCTGGGCCGACAGCGACGCTGGTCCGCGGCGTACTCCGGCTCCCGCAAACGGTTATCCGGAACCCGCAATCGGAGCTGGCGCTGATTGACATCGCCGGTCGCAGGGTCGCGCGCCTGCGGCCCGGCGCGAATGACTTATCCCGCCTCGCGCCCGGCGTCTACTTCGTGCGAGGCGCGCAGGCTCAGGCCGTGAGGAAAACGCTTATCACGCGGTAGGAGCCGGACTAAGGTAGTCCGTCGATTCCTCCCGGCCATCCGCGGCCGCAGACCGCGAATGACCAGTGGCCAGGTTGTAGGTCGCCGTGTCAGAGCCAGACCCTGACACGGGAGTCCTGCTGCCCACGTCACGCGGTTTAGCCAGCGCATGGCACCGGCCTGCGGCAGAGCATCATGAACCGCGCCTCTCTCTACTCCCCACTCCCCAATTCATTGACACCCCGCCGCTTGACAGTGGAATCGCGCCTTCTATAATCGTTTCGAGATGAGGTGCGTTGTCCGAGTCCTCCTGCCGGCCGTGATTCTCGTCGTGGCCGGCTGTAGCCTGTTCCGCGACTCCGGTGTTCAGGTTGCCAGAATCACATCCATAGTCGCCCCGGACACGGTCCACGTCGATTCTACGTTCCACGCCACGGTAACCGCCTGCCTTGGCCCGAGCTCCGGCTACGTGCTCGACCGCTTCGAAGTGAGCAGCTCAGGTGCAGAACTTGCTGTGCGGGCATGGTCTCGGTTCAGTCCCGAAGGCGGCGTCGTCTACGAAGTCCCCGTCTATCAGGACCTGGGGGTAGGCGCGAGCCCGGCGGAGCCTGGCATGTTCCGAATCATCGCCATCCAGCCCGACGGAAGAGAAACCCTAAAGACAATCACTGTCCTGCCCTGACCGCGCCCGGATTGCCGGGTCATGTCCGGCCCTGCATGCAGTATGCAGTATACAGTATGCTGGGGATGGAGCGGTTCAGGCAAGTTCGCGTAGTTCTGACAGGAGGAGTCAGTGAACGCAGCAAGGACCGCAGGAGTATGTCTGCTTCTGGCCGGAATCGCTCTGGCCGAGCCCGCTTTCCGCGTCGGCACCAAGCTCACGTGGCACGGCGGCGAGTCATACTCTGAGTTGTACGACACCGCCGGGACGCCAATCGCGAGAGTCGTGTACGAACGATTCTCCGCCGGCCCGGCAGTCGAAGCGTCATACGGGCCGGTTTGGGGTTTCCTGACCGGCAGGGTCGACCTGGCGCAGTTGAGCATTGCCACATCAGGCACACCAGAAGTCGGGTTCAGCCTGTTTCCGATGGTGGGCCTTGACTTGATGGCCGAGCCGCCGACACTGTGGCGGGTGAAGCCCTATGCATGGGTCGGAGTGCAGACAGCCGGCTACTCGCAGTCGTCAGACGTGTACGAGTTCCATCCCGATGCCGCGACGCATTGGCGCGGCGGACTCGGCGTCAAGTACAGGCTTACGTCGAGAATCGACCTCTTCGCCGAGACGCAGATGTACGAGCAGAACAACTCATGGAATGGCATCACCTACTTTGACGGTGGGTCGTGGATAGTAGGTTGGTCCACTGTCGAGGTAGTCGGTCTCGTCAATGCCGAAATCGGCGCTCGCTTCGCGCTCGGGAAGTAGCGTGGACCCTCGTGTAAACAGGAGGATGGAGTGAACGTAGCAAGGACCGCAGGAGTATGTCTGCTTCTGGCCGGCATCGCGCTGGCCGGGCCAAGCTTCCGCATCGGCGCCAAGCTCACTTGGCGCAGCGAGGCCGGGAGCTCGGGCGTAGTGTACGACCAGTTTGGGGAGCAGGTGATAATGGTGAACTACGACCAGGAGTTCGTGGGCGCGACGGTCGAGGCGACGTACGGACCGGCCTGGAACGTCCTCTCCGGTCGAATTGACCTCTATCAGGTCAGGATTCGCCCCTTTGATGCGCCGTTCGAGTTCCTGCTGTTTCCGATGCTTGGCCTCGACGTGATGGCCGAGTCCCCGTTCGACTGGCGGGTGAAGCCGTACGTCTGGACCGGAGCGCGGACAACGGCCTACACAGGCTTCTACGGCATGGGCCCGCCCGAGTTCGGGTATCACACGGAAACGCACTGGTGCGGAGGGGTCGGCGCCCGGTTGAGGCTGACGAACCGGACCGACCTGTTCGCCGAGACCCAGCTCTATTCAAACGACATCTGGCGGGGCGGCTCAAGGTGCCTGCCCGGCGGTTCCGTCGCCCAGAGAGTCTCGGGAATCGAGGTCGTCGGCCTGGTCGGGGCCGAAGTGGGCGCGCGCTTCGCACTCGGGAAGTAGTATGAGTTCGCAAGGACCGACGAGAGGAGCAACAAGATGAAAGCAGCAGCACTGGCAGTGATAGCCTGCCTTCTGGGCACGGCAGTAGCGTCCGGCCCGGACACGCTCTGGGTCACGACGGTAGACCTGGGCGGCGATGAAACCGGCGACGGAATCGCCTCGAGAGACAGCGCCATCGCAATCGTCGGCAACGCCTGGTCAGGCCTTTCGAGCGACCTGCTGACGCTCAGGCTGAACCAGAACGGCGATACCGAGTGGCTGAGGAGGTACGATGCCGGCCGGGATGAATACGCGTGGAGCACCTGCTTGGATGCTCAGTCCAATATCCTTGTGGCCGGATATCGCGACACCTTCCTTCCACCACCTGGCAGGACTCAGTCTCATAGGGAGTTCCGTCCTCGGTGCGGTCTGCCGACAGACCCGTGGATGTACTCGCTGGTCATGGAATACGACCCTTTGGGTGCGCTCAAATGGATGCGCAGCAGTCCAGACTGCCAGGCCAATGGGATTGCGGCCGATTCCGCGGGCAATTGCTATGCCTTCGGCGGATTTAATGTGACCGACACGACCCAGGACCTCTGGCTGACCAAAATCAGCCCATTGGGCGAATCGCTTTGGGCCAGAGTGTACCAGTTTGCGCCCTCTACAGTGGGAGTCCGCCTCGCCATGTGTCCGTCCGGAGACCTTGTTGGCTGCGCAATAGCGGGAACCATCGACAACTTTGACTGGCTGATTCTGAAGCTGACACCTGATGGGGATACGGTCTGGACCCGGCGATACGACGCCACGTCCTGGGACTACTGCTATGGCATCGCCAGCGACCCGTTCGGGAACGTCGTCGTTGTGGGCTACACTTCTCCGGACACTGCGACCCTGGCAATGGTCGTGAAGTACGACTCCGGCGGCATCCTGCTGTGCTCCATGCCCTTCAGTCTTGGCTCCCAGAACTTGCTTGGCGGCGCGTCGTGCGACTCGGCCGGAGACATCTATGTAGCCGGCTACGCCGGTTCGGAGACAGACCAGTCCTGTCTGACCGTGAAGCTCGACTCGGCTGGACACGTCCTTTGGCTGACCACATACGGCAGCTCGGGATACAACGGAGCCAGCGACGTAGCCTGCGATAACGACGGCGACCCGGTCATCACAGGTTACGTGACGAACTCGATGGGCGATGGTGACCTCCTTGCGCTCAAGTACAGCGCCCTTACCGGCATCACGGAGTCGCGCGTTGTACCGAGTACTCCCCCGCGAGCCGCGACGACGATTACAGCCGCGCCGGACTTCGTCCTTTCGGTGCCAAGCTCGGGCCGTTACGACATCCGGCTCTGCGACCTGACCGGACGAGTAAGGCAGCAGCTCTTTCACGGCAACCTGAGCAAAGGCGCCCACCGCTTCACCCTCGCCGGGCAGCCGGCGGGCTGCTACTTCGTGCGGGTGGGAGCGCCGGGCGACGTGATTTCGTGCCAGAGGCTCGTGCTCGTGAAGTGACGCCTGGGAGTCCCGCTTCTGTTGACAGAGGCCGAAAGCCCGGGATAATGGGCCATGGCCATCAGAGTGACGACTGCCGATTTGCGAATGGCGAATGGCTGTTCGCGTCGGTCGTCGCTCATCATTCGTCGTCCGACCCTCTAGCCTAACAACTTTCCCTCATGCCCACCCCCTCATTCGAATTCAGACGCAGGCTGGAACCGATGCGACTCCGCGCGGCAGAGTTTGAGAAGCAGCTCGGCGACCCCAAAGTGACCTCGGATATCCCACTGTTGCGAACGCTGACCCGCGAGTATCGCACGGCTACCGGGGCGCTCGAGCAGTTGCGCGAGTACGAGCGGCTCGAAAAGGAGGCGCGGGAAGCCGACCAGATGGCTCGCGAAGCCGATGACGCCGAGATGCGCAAGCTGGCCCGGAAAGAACTCGCTGAGCTGAATCAGCGCATGGAGAAGGTCGGCGCTGCCCTTGAGGCGGTGCTCCGTCCCCGCTCGCCCGACTGGGACAAGGGCTGCATCGTCGAAATCAGAGCAGCGGCGGGCGGCGAGGAAGCGGCCCTCTTCGCCGGCGACCTGTTCCGGATGTACTCGCGCTATGCCGAAAACCACGGCCTGGAGATCGAAGTCCTGGACTCGCGGCCAAGCGAACTGGGGGGATTCAGAGAAATCACCTTCGCGGTCGAGGGCGAGGAACCTTACCGCTACCTCCGCTTTGAAAGCGGCGTGCACCGGGTCCAGCGCGTTCCGGAAACCGAGGCCTCGGGTCGTATCCACACGTCTACTGTCACCGTGGCCGTGCTGCCCGAGCCCGAGGAAGTCGAAATCAACATCAATCCCGAGGACCTCCGCGTGGACGTGTACCGCGCCGGTGGGCACGGCGGCCAGGGAGTGAACAAGACCGAGTCGGCCGTGCGCATCACCCACATACCCACCGGATTGGTCGCGCAGTGCCAGGACGAGCGGTCGCAGCAGCGGAACAAGGCGAAGGCCATGAAGGTCCTCGCCGCGCGCCTGCTCGAAGCCAAGCGGCTGCAGGACGAATCGAAAACCACCGCGACCCGGCGCAGACAGATTGGCTCGGGCGACCGCAGCGAGAAAATCAGAACCTACAACTTCCCTCAGAACCGGCTGACCGACCACCGCATCGGCCTCTCCGTGCACAACCTCGACTCGGTCATCGAAGGCGAGCTCGATGCCCTGTTCAACGCGCTCGAACAGGCCGAGGCCGCAATCGAGTGAGCGGAGCCCGCACTGACGCTGCCCGGCTCCTGAAGCAAGCGTCTTGCGCGATTCCGAGGACAGACGCAGAGTACCTGCTCACGCGCCTGCTCGGCGTAGCGCGTCACGTGCTGTATCTCGGTCTCCCCGTCACGGCCCGCACCGCGTCGAAGTTTCACCGGCTTACGGCCCTCGCCCGCGCCGGCGAGCCGGTCCAGTACCTGGTCCGTTCCGCGCCGTTTCTGGACTTCGAGGTCCACGTGGACCGGCGCGTTCTGATACCGCGGCCGGAGACGGAAGAGCTTGTCACAAGAGCGCTTGTCCGCATCCGGACCGGCGGTAAGCCGCAAGCCGTAAGCCGTAGGCCGGTCCTCGTTGACTTTGGCACCGGCTCGGGCTGTATCGCGATTGCCCTGGCCCGGGCGCTAGAGGCGACAAGGGTCCTGGCGGTTGACGCCTCAAAGGCAGCTCTGACAGTCGCCGCGCTGAATGTGGCGAGGCACGGTCTTACCCGCAGGATTCGGCTCGTGCATGCACGTGACGTCAGCGAACCGGTATTCGTTCGCCTGCACGGACAGGTCGACCTGCTCATCTCCAACCCGCCTTACGTGCCGAGCCCGCGACTGGCGCTACTGGACCGCACCGTGCGCAGGGAACCACGGCTGGCGCTTGATGGAGGCCCAAAAGGGGCTAATATTGTCGCAATGCTGCTCGTGCACGGCCCTGCGCTGCTCAGACCCGGTGGATTGCTGGCGGTCGAGATTGACGCTACGCATGAGGCGGCCGTGCGCAAGCTTGCTCCTAGCGCCGAAATCGAACATGACCTCGCAGGGAGGGTCCGCTACGCGTTCGTAAGGAAATGAGAACTCAGGCGGGCAGCCTTACCCCCAAGCGCATCGCCTTCATGGTCAACCGCGAGAAGCCCCTCGCAACCAGGCTGGTTCCCAGACTCGTACGCTGGCTCCGCGCCGCCGGGCACGTGCCGCTGCTATCCGCCGGCACCGCGAAGCTGCTCGGAGTCAATGCCGAATCCGGTCCCGCAGCCAGGCTTGCGGAATCCGCCGACCTCGTCGTCGCCTGCGGCGGCGATGGAACGTTGCTCCGGGCCGCTCGTCTGGTCGGCAGCCGCGACGTGCCGATTATGGGAGTCAACCTGGGCGGCCTTGGCTTCCTGACCGAATTCGCGGCCGATGAGGCTCTGGCCGGCCTCAAGAACTTCTGCCGCGGCACTCACACCGAGGAGCGCCGAATGGTGCTCGAATGCCGCTACGGCCGCAAGGCCGGCTTCGTGCTGAACGACGTCGCGGTCAACATGGGCCCAGCAAGCCGCGCCATCGAACTCGAAGCGAGCTCGAGCGGAATGCTGATAACTCGGTTCGTCGGTGACGGCCTTGTGGTGGCGACCCCCACCGGCTCGACCGCCTACTCGCTGGCCGCGGGCGGACCGGTCGTCTATCCGACGATGGCGGCGATTCTGCTCACGCCCCTCTCTCCGCACGCGCTTGCATCGCGGCCGATGATTCTCCCTGCTGACGCGGAAATCGAGCTTGACTTGAGCAGGCGGTCCGGGTCGGCGAAGCTCAACCTTGACGGCCAGGAACGCTGGGTCATGCGGCCGGACCAGGCTCTGGTCATCAAACGTGCCGGCTTCACTATCAGGCTCGTCACCCCGAAGGACAAGACCTACTTCCAGATTCTGCGCGACAAGCTGAAGTGGACCGGCAGCATCCCTCATCCTTCGTCCCGCATCTGCTAGTTCATGCTCGCGGAACTCAGAATCAGGAACTATGCCCTGATTGATGACCTGACCGTTGAGTTCAGTCCGGGACTGAACGTCCTGTCAGGCGAGACCGGCGCGGGCAAGTCAATCATCATCGGCGCGCTCTCCCTGCTGCTCGGCGACAAGCCGGACTCTGATATGATCCGCACCGGCGCCGACACCGCCCAGGTCGAGGGCCGGTTCGACGTCAACAGGATGCTCGCCGCCGAATGTTCCGAGCTGGGCATACCCGTATCCGACGAGGCAACACCTCAGTTGCTGCTCCGCCGCCGCACTGAACGCAACGGCCGTGGCGCGGCCTACGCCAACGACTCATGTATCACGGTTGCCGCGCTTCAGAAACTCGGCGACAGGCTGGTGGACCTGCACGGTCAGCACCAGCACCAACTGCTCCTGAAGCCCGAGGTCCACCTCGACATCCTCGACGAGTACGCGCGCCTCGGTTCTGAGCGCAGTGCTTTTGCCGAGCGATTCCACGCCTGCAAAGAGAGGTCGGACGAACTCGCTCGGCTCGACCAGGAGCTTGCCGAACGCACGGCTCGGCGCGACCTCACCGAGTTCCAGTGGAAGGAACTCAGCGTAGCGCAAGTGAAGCCCGGGGAACTCGCCGAGCTGAACCGGGAACGGGAACTGCTCCAGACTGCCGAGCGGCGCTTCACCCTGGCGCGGCAGCTTGAGGAACTGCTGTCCGAGCAGGAGGGCTCAATTATCGGCCTGCTGGGCGTCGCGGGCAAAGCGCTGGCCGAGCTCGCCGAGCTCGACCCGACCCTGGTCGGGCGCCGAACGCTCCTCACCGAGGCCAAGGCCGGCGCCGACGACCTCTGGCGCGAACTCACCCGCTACCGTGAGTCCATCGAGTTCTCGCCCGAGCGGATGGAGGAGGTCAACTCCCGCCTGTTCCTGATTGAGAAGCTGGAACGCAAGTACGGCGCCGGCGCCGACGAGCTGGCGGGCATCGAAGCCAGGCTCAAGGCCGAACTCGATTCAATCGAGCTTGGCGGCTCGCGTCGGGACGAGCTCGCCGCGGCTCTCACCGGGCTCAAGCAGGACCTGTCCGCGCGTGCAGGTGTGCTTTCCCGCAAGCGGGGCAAGGCCCGGACCGAGCTCGAGCGGCGCATCGGCGCTGAATTCGAGGCCCTGGGACTTGGCAAGGCCTCACTCTCGGTGAGCATCAGCCGCCTACCCGACCCCCTTCTCACGCCGGCCGGAGCGGACGCGGCCGAATTCCTGTTTTCTGCCCACCCCGGCGAGGAACTGCGCCCGCTGCGCAAGGTCGCATCCGGCGGCGAGCTCTCGCGTATCATGCTCGCCCTCAAAAGCGTACTCGCCCAAGCGCGGGACATGACCGAAATGTCGGACATTTCGGATCGTGTCCCAAGCGGAGGAGTGCCGACCCTCGTGTTCGACGAGGTCGACGTCGGCATCGGCGGCAAGGTTGCGGAAGCGGTCGGCAAGCGTCTGGCCCGGCTGGCCAAGACCCATCAGGTCGTCTGCATCACTCACCTGCCCCAGATTGCGAAGTACGCCGAGCGACACTTGCTCGTTGCCAAGTCGGCCCGGGGCGGGCGGGCATTGACGTCCATCCGCACGCTCGACCGCGACTCCCGGGTCGACGAACTCGCACGCATGGCGAGCGGCGCCACCGTAACCAAGGCCAGCCTT
>Ga0172365_10003965_pt1 | contig 10970 bp, 8 predicted proteins | sample LakKivSesite48cm_FD_114535 | JGI IMG/M metagenome (GOLD analysis project Ga0172365, IMG submission 114535) | Sediment microbial communities from Lake Kivu, Rwanda - Sediment site 48cm | ecosystem: Environmental > Aquatic > Freshwater > Lake > Sediment | place: Rwanda: Western Province, Lake Kivu... | reverse complement strand
TCCATTCATTATAAGAAGAATCCTCATCTCCCATCCAACAAATTTCATTAAAAATTGCTTCTCTCTTGGGGATTTTACCTTCAATTTTTTGACACCATTTTTCTTCTTCAATATCAGATTCTTTCAAAACTTCCTCATTTTCTACCGTTTCTTCTGGCTCTGAATAATTTTTGCTCTTCATTTTTATAATTTCTTCTCTCAAATCAGAAATATCCTTTTTTATCTCGTCGATTTCGCTGTTCTTTTCTTTTACCTGGACTACTTGCGCCATTCCCCATTCGAAAAAATCAGCAATTTTTTTATTGATGGTTCTTTGATTTAAAAAAAGAGTTGAAATTACTACCAAAAAGAGAGAAAGAAAAATTAAAAAAATCAAAAAATTTTTAGACATTGAATCAATCTTATAATGTTTAAAAGCCGGCGAATTCTCTAATTTTCTTGGCAGGAATGGAAACGATTTTTCCGTCTTCGTCGAGAAAATTCAAACCTAAAAAATTGCCTTCGATATTAAAGAGAGAACTTCCAATTAAGTTTTCTTTTTCAAAGATATTGGTTTCAATTAAATTTTGGTCAAAGTAACTCAAAATTCCTTCATTAACAATTTTTTGGGGTTTTTTTTCTAAAAAAACTATCCCAACTAAAAAAACTCTCTGCCCCAGTTTCATTTTTTCAAAGTCACCAAAAGAGACGGTAGGAAGTTTTCCCCTTTCAATTTTCAGCAAAGCTAAATTTTGTTTTATATCTCTTTTTAAAACTTGGGTAGAGACGTTTTCATTTTCTAAAAAAACGGTCGAGGTAGAATCTTCTGGAACTAACTCAGCCAAAGTCAAAATCAGACCGTCGGTCGTTAAAATCAGTCCCGAACCTTCTAAAATTTTTCCTTTTTTTGTTTTCGTCTGAATCCCGGAAACAGAACTTTTGACTTTTTCTATTGCTTCTTGGAGAGCAACGTTTTCTTGAATTCTCGTTTCTTTTTTCTCGGTTAAATAAATCGGTCTTTGTTCTAACCTGTATTCTAAAAAAAGAGGCCTTTCCACAAAATAAGGCCATAAAATTTGGCTACCAAAGATTCCGCCAAAAATTCCCACAACAAATATAGCCAAAATTTTTAAAATGCCCTTTAACATTAAACTTTACCTCGTAGAAGAGAGTCTTCTTTACGGGACTTAACTTTTGTCTTTATTTTGATGAATTCGGCCCTTGTTTTAAAAATAATTTTTCCTCCCTCAAAATCGACTAAAATTCTCTCCCCTTCTTTTACTTGACCTGAAACAATTTTTAAAGCCAAGGGGTCCAAAACCGTTTTTTGGATAACTCTTTTTAGGGGTCTGGCGCCCAAATTTGGGTCAAAGCCTTTTGATGCCAAAAATTCTCTTACTCTCTCAGTAACATCAATTTTTATTTCTTTTTGTAATAACCGATTGGAAACTTTTTTAAGTTCCAAATCAACAATCTTTTTTATTTCGTTTTTGCCCAAATAATTAAAAATTATTACTTCGTCAATTCTATTTAAAAATTCCGGTCTGAAATTTTCTTTTAAGGCAGAAATAACTTTTTCTTTTAATGATTCTTTTTTTGAAATTTCCTCACTGGCAGCAAAACCCAAAGGCGCTTCTTTGGCAATGATGTCAGAACCGACGTTGGAAGTCATGATGATAATAGCATTTTTAAAAGAAGCAACTCTACCTTTGGCGTCGGTCAATCTTCCGTCTTCTAAAATTTGTAATAGTGCATTAAAAACTTCCGGATGGGCTTTTTCAATCTCATCAAACAAAACCACCGAGTAAGGTCTTCTCCTTATTTTTTCTGTCAGTTGTCCTCCTTCTTCATAACCAACATAACCAGGAGGTGAACCTATCATTTTTGAAACGGTATGTCTTTCCATGTACTCTGACATGTCTAATCTCACCATTGCATTTTCGTCATTAAACAAAAATTCAGCCAAAGCCCTTGCCGTTTCCGTTTTTCCAACTCCGGTCGGGCCTAAAAATAAAAATGAACCCAAGGGTCTGTTTTCCTCGGAAATCCCCGCTCTTCCTCTCCTGATGGCGTTAGCAATTGCTTTTAGTGCTTCCACTTGGCCAATAACTCTTTTTGACAGGGTTTCTTCCATCCTCTCCAATTTTTTGGCTTCTCCTTCGAGTAATCTAGTCAAGGGAATTCCGGTCCATCTGGAAACTACTTTGGCAATATCCTCTTCGTTAATTTCCTGTTTTAAGAGCGGTTTTTTCTTTTGAATCCTGATTAATTTTCTTTCTGTTGTTTTAAGTTCTTTCATTAACTGGGGCAATTTTCCATATTTTAATTCAGCAATTTTCTGTAAATCCTCTCCAGACTCTGCTCTTTCCATTTCGAATTTCGTTTGGTCAATCTCTTTTTTTAATTCCTTAATCTTTGAAATTAAATCTTTTTCAGTTTTCCATCTACCAGCAATCTCTTTTGCCCTTTCATTCAAATCAGCAATTTGCCTCAAGAGAACGGATTTTTTTCCTTTTTCTTTTTCGACCTCTCTTTTAACTTCAAGTTTTTTAATTTCCTTTTTTAATTCTTCCAGTTCAACTGGTTCGGATTCCATTTCTAATCTCAAAGACGACATTGATTCGTCCATCAAATCGACGGCCTTGTCTGGCAAAAATCTATCGGTAATGTATCTAGCGGCTAATTTGGCACAAGAAATAAGCGCCTGGTCGGTTATTCTTACTCCGTGGTGCAACTCGTACTTTTCTTTAATTCCCCTCAGAATGGATATTGTATCTTCAACCGATGGCTCTGAAACGTAAATTGGCTGGAATCTCCTTTCCAGAGCAGGGTCTCTCTCAATATATTTTTGATAATCTTTTAAGGTTGTGGCTCCGATTGCTCTCAATTCCCCCCTAGCCAGGGCTGGTTTTAATAGATTAGAAGCATCGATAGCGCCTTCGGCTGCTCCTGCTCCGACAAGGGTATGTAATTCATCGATAAATAAAACGTACCTTCCTTCTGACCTTTTTATTTCCTTCAAAAATGCCTTGATTCTATCTTCAAATTCCCCTCGATATTTTGTTCCAGCAATCATTGCCCCCAAATCCAAAGCGATTAATTCTTTTTCTTTCAAATTTTCTGGAATTTGACCTGAAATTATTCTCTGGGCTAGCCCCTCAACGATAGCTGTTTTTCCGACGCCGGCCTCACCGATTAAAACTGGGTTGTTTTTTGTCCTTCGGTTTAGAATTTCCATTAATCTTTTGATTTCATTTTCCCTTCCTACAACGGGGTCTAATTTTCCTTGTCTAGCCAAAGTGGTTAAATTCCTGGCATACTTTTCGATGACTTGATATTTTGTTTCAGGTTCCATATCGGTTACTTTCTGTCCGCCTCTAATTTTTTCCAATTCTTTCAAGACGGTATTATAATCTAATTTCCCGAACTCAATGGTTCCCGTCTTGCCAGGATGTAAAAATGTCGCTTTTGTTAAAACTTCTCTTGCTTTGGTGTCGCTGTCCAAAAGGGCCAAAAATAAATGTTCAACTGAAATATACTCATCTCCCATTCTTATTACTTCTTTTCTTGCCCTATCTAAAACCCTGGCCATATCTTGGGTTAAATAAAATTGACCAAAAGTAGTTGGGGTCAAAAGGGTTGGTAAAGTTTTTAAAAATGATTTCGCTCTTTTTGTTAAATCCTCGACATCAATCCCTAATCTTTCTAACAAATTTAAAACCAGACTTCCTTCTTGGGAAAGAAGGGCTAAAAGCAAATGCAAAGCATCTATTTGTTGTTGGCCATATTGACTGGCCAAATCCTGTGAGAATAATAAAGCTTCCTGAGCTTTATGTGTAAATTGACCTCCGTTCATACTTTAATCATAAAAAATAAAAAAAGTAAGTCAAGAAAAATTTTCATTTTAAAATTGAGAGGCCTTTTATTCTTTTATTTCGCCCAAAGTCGCTTCAACCACTATCTCTTTTCCTCCCCTGAGAATTTTCAAGGAGATTTCTTCTCCGGGAGCATATTTTTCAATGATTCTTGCCAAAGAGTTTTGAGGAGTAATTTTTTGACCGCTAAATTCTAAAATGACATCATCTTCTCTCAAGCCAGCAGCCTGAGCCGCTGACCCTACAACGACTGCTGGGTCTTCTCTTTGATACCAGTTCCCGTAATTATCTTGGGTCCATCTCGTAATCCAAGCGCCTTGATTTGGCACGTCTTTTTTTAGTTTTTCTCTGACTTCTTTCGCAAAATCTTCATTTAAATTGAAATACCAAATTCCCAAATAAGGAAAAGTGATTTTACCAGTTTTTTGGAATTGCTCAACGTCTTTTTTGGCCTTATTTATGGGAATGGCAAAACCGATGTTTTCGGCCTCAACCGCCATAGCAGTATTAATGCCAATTACTTCGCCTTTTAAACTGACCAGAGGACCGCCAGAATTTCCTTTATTAATCGCGGCATCAGTTTGAATAACATCTTCGAGGGTTTCTACTACTCCCCCACCAGACGCAGAAATCGATCTACCCAAGCCAGAGATTACTCCGGCTGAAACCGTATTCCTAAACTCTCCCAAAGCATTGCCAATAGCAATAACGGTTTGCCCAATTTCTAAACCATCAGAATCACCCAATGCTGCCTTTGGCAAATTTTCCCCTTCAATCTTGATTATTGCCAAATCCCTTCTTTCATCGGTCGCCAAAATTTTTGCCGGGAAACTTCTACCATCTAAGAGAAAAACGGTGTAATCGGCGTCTTTTTCTGAAACAACGTGATTGTTGGTTAAGATTAAGCCATCTTCAGAAATCAAAAAACCAGACCCTCCGCCAATTTCCCTTTTTTCATACTTACCCGGTGTTTCAAAAAACCATTCAAACGGGGTTTCGTAGATCGGGACATCTTTGGTAATAACAATAGAAACTACGGCCGGTGAAACTTCTTTTACTGCCTCAACTACCGTTTTATCTTGCTGGGTTTGGGAAGCGGGATTTTTTCCTTCTATAATTTTTTCTTTCTGGATTTGGATTTCTTTTAGATAATTTTTAATAAGATAGGTGCTGGAAATTAAGCCGCCTAAGATCCCTAAAAATAATGAAACCAAAAAAATGGAGAAAATGGTAAGAACTTTCCAAGAAATTTTTCTCTTTGGTTTTTCTAATTTAGGAAATTCAATTTTTGGTAATTCTTCCATATTAATATAATAACGCTCATTCCTTTTCTTTGTTCAATCTATACTTAAATATATCAGATTTAACTGGGCCAAAAAAGAACATATAAACACCGGCTAAAAAATATTTTAAATAGGTTTTTAATCTGCCATCTCTTTCAAAACGCCTTGTGGAAGTTAAAACTGGTTCAGTTTCAATAAAGCCGAATTTCGAAATTTTGGCTGCCCTTTTTGCAAAATAATGGTCTTCGCCAATTTTTATTTCTTCATCGAAACCACCAACTTTTTCAAAAACTTCTTTCTTAACTAAAACTGAATTAGTGGCATGGGCAGTAAAACTTTGAGTAATCTTGACCCAAAAATTGTAAAGCCAATAAGCAAATTTATCAAACCAATTTCCTTTTGGATAAATTGGGAAGGAAGCCACCCCTAATTTCTTTTTTTCAAACCCATCTAAAAGTTTTTTTAAAAAATTTTCCGGTAGATAAATGTTATCGGCATCCATAAATAATAAAATTTCTCCTTTGGCTTTTTTCGCTCCTTCATTTCTACCCCTAGCCGGACTCCCCCCTTTTGTATTAATACAACCAAAACTCTTTGCTATTTCAATTGTTCTGTCTTTTGACCCTCCATCAGCAACGATGATTTCGTAATTAAAAAATTTTTGCTTTTTAATTTGATTTAGTAAAATCGGCAAACACTGTTCTTCGTTTAAGGTTGGAATAATTATCGAAAGCATAAAAATTTGAATTAAGCGAGATTGCTGAGCGAATTATTCTTTCTTTCTATATTTTTCAGTTGGATAGAAACCTAAATACTTACCTAGCATCAACCTTGTTTGGGCTTCCAGTGCCGGTAAAGATGTGAAAAAAATCATAATCAAGGGAAGGAAAAACCATTCTAAAAATAAAATCAGATATTTTCTTCTCCCTAAGTCTAGTCCCTTCGGAATTAGTAGAATAGCAAAATAGGCGGAAAGGATTAAACCTACCATACTCACAGTTAAAATGTGGCTGGTGAACCTAGGAAGATTGTAAGCAATTAAACTTTGGCGAAAATTTTCTCCGCCCAAAACCAAAGGTAACCAACCCATCATAAAAATTATGATTGAATTTGTTGCCCAAGACCAAAAAGTTTCAAAATCGGTAAGGGCAAGGGGAAGAAATTTTTTGATCGGAACTTTTCTATCTTTTAAAAAACCAAAAAAATAATATGGGATATCGGCTACGCCGTAAGCCCATCTTCTTTGTTGTAAATAAACGTTTTTCATTGTTCTCAAAAAAGATTTGGCACAGTTAGCATCCATTGAAATCGGATAAAAAATGGGGATAACTTTATAGTTTCCATTATATTTTAAAAAACATTGCCAGAAGATTCTTGAGTCATCGGAAACAACGTTTGTCTGCCTAAAACCCACATCGACTAGGGCTTTAAAAGACATTGAGTGCGATGAAAAAGTTTTTAATTTTTCAGGCCTTTCCTGGCACATCATTTCCCAAAAAGAAGCAGAAAAGGCAAAAATTCTAGAGAGAGGAGGAGATTGCAAAATATTGTTTAAAAAAAGGGGGACGGGCTGAAAAGAAGAATGCAGTGGGTCGTCCGAAGTTAAATAGTTATATGTCAAACAACTAAAATACTTTGGAAAAACTTTTGTATCGGCGTCTAAAGAGGTAATAATGACATTTTTGTAAGGGATTTTAAATTGATCTATTATCTCTTTCGCTTTTTTTGAAGCCCAGGCATCGTTTGAACCTTTGGCTGCAATTTCCCCTGGTAAATCTTTTGGATGAAAGGTTAAAAGAAATTTGAAAAATTTATTTTCAAATTCTTCTTTGATTTTTTCTCCAACCTTTTTCCCCTCTTCTCCTGCCCTTTCTTCTGTGCTCAAAACAACAATCATCTTTTCTTTTGGATAATCTACTCCGACCAAAGAAGAAAAGGTATCGCGCACAATTTCAAAGGGCTCTTTATAGGTCGGGATAATGATTAGTTGATAAATTTCTTGCCAACTACTAATTCCCAATTCGCAATTTTTAATTTGTAATTCGTTCAGTTTTTTAATCCAGTCGATTTTTTCATTTTCCCTCATTATTTTGTAACAACTTGAAAGGTAGAATGAAAAATAAATTACTCTTAACAGCCAGTAAATTACAAAAGAGATGATAAAAATTGCTGCCCATACTGGCTTAAAATAGGAGATTAAAAAGCAAAAAATTAAAGTAGACCAACAAAAAGCACCGGGAAACACTTCAAAAATTCTATAAATTATTCTTTCTTTTTTATCCTCTAGGTCAGACGCTCGACTAATTTTTAAATAATAATCTTGCATATATTAAGCGAGATTACCGAGCGAATTAAAATAATTTTCTTGCCTCTTCCCAAATTTCGGGCATATTATGTTTTTCCTTTAACCAATACCACCACTCCCCTCCCCATAAATAAAATCTAGAAATTCCTGTTTTTTTTGCAAACTCGATATTTTCTTTAAACTTTTTCAGGTCCATTGTTTTTTCCTGCTCTTTTAGAGGTAAATCCCAAATTAATTTTGGTCCCCAGGGTTCTGACTGAAGTTCAATACAAATTACCTCTTTTTTGAAGAGAAAATCAATCAACTTTACTTTCCGATAATAGAAAGTGGGCGGAAAAAGATAATGAACATAAAAGCCAATTCTGGGGAATTTCGGAAAGAAACGGTAAATCTGATTTGGGTAAAAATAAACTCTTTTATACATTGTCGTCCCGACTACATCTCCATATCTTGCGGCTTGAACCCAAAAAGAACCTTCCCCGGAATCTGAAATTATAATTTTTCTTCCTTTCTCGTCTAGTTTTTTTACTAATTCAACTTCTTTTTTTAAAAAATTTTTATCCACCCAAGGGCATTCTCCAAAGGGAAAAAAGGGTTCATTTTCAATCTGCCAAATCTCAATCGATGGAGAATTATTGTACCGTAAAATAATTGCCGCAATTAGTTCTAATATTTCTTTTTGTTGCTCTTCTTTTTTCAAATTTTTTGCCCATTCTGGCAAATGGCATTCTGGCCATCTCGGAGATTTCATTCCAATCACTAAAAGAGTTTTAACATCTCTTTTTTCGGCCTCCGATATCTGCCAATCCAAATCTCCAAAATTAAATTTATCTCTTTCGTTCTCAATTAAATCCCAATAGGTTGCTAATTTTATGTTCTTGATTTTCAAATCGTCTAAAAAAGCCAAATAAACTTCTTTCCAGTCCAACCCAAAATACTGGACTTGCTTTTGAGAAAAATTAACTCCCCAAATTATTTTTTCGGCTGGTTTTGTTTTTCCAACGAAAAAAAAGAAAGCCAAGAAAAGAAAAATTATTAAAAAAATTAAAATCAAAATTTTAAAAATTTTTCTCATTTTTTAAATGCTAAAATTGCTAAACCCATTCCTATAAATAAAATGGCAACAAGTTTCTGAAAAAGGGTCGCCCCTTTCATTTCTTCTTTTAGAAGTTCTGGTTTCCAAGTAGACAAAATAAAAACAAAAAACAGAAGAAAGACGTAACGTACGCCGTCTAAGGCGTTAATTATCGGAACTTGACTGGGTTTAGCTAAAAAAATGGCATAAAATTGGGCAAAAACTCCTACTCCACCGGCAGCTTGGCCAAGCAAAAAAAGGCCGGATATTTTTTGAGTCGGTCTTTGGGAGAAAATTTCTTTCCTGTTTTGAGGAAAAATAAGGAAACTAATCGTACCCAATCCTCCACCAAGTAGAACTAAAAAAAATCCATTTAAAAAACTAGTTTCCAAATAAAGATTTTTTGTTAAGAAAAAGGCAAGGGCAAATAAAAAAGCGGTTACAACTGGATATTTTAAAGTTCTGAAATTTAAAAATTTATCTTTCGATTTTCGAAGAGAAATTAAAACAGAACCAATTAAAAGGGAGATAAGAGCCACAATTTGAGACAAATCAAAAATTTCAGACTTTGGTAAAGAAAGAAAAAAAAGCAAAAAGGTAAAAATTGGCAGCAACCCCCCAATCGCTGGAATAGCGCGTGAAACTTCGCTCTCAATAATACTCTTAGTTAAAAATAAAATAGCCAAAATTCTGATTAAACCAGTCAATAAACCAAGAAAAATAATGTCGGTTTTGGGTAAGCTTATCCCAAAAGGAATGAAAAATACGGAAATAAAAAACCATAAAATACCTATATAAAAAGTATAAATTTTAGGATTGGGCACGGGACCAACCAAAAAATAACGGTCGAACAAAGAAACCACTGCCAGGAAAAAATACGATAAAATTGCAATAATTAACCAATTCATTTTGAAATTATTTCTCCAATGTTAAAAACTCCCAGTTTTTCTCCTTCTATAAATCCTTCCATGGCTGCTTCGGCTAAATAACCTTGTTCTAACCAATCGAAAAACCATTGGTCGGTATAATTTGGATTTTCTTGTAGAATCCCAAATCCCGATTTTAAAAGGTATCTCATATTAAACTCTTCTTGAGAGCCGATGGGAGGAGAGATTATAATGGGTATGCCCAAGGCAGAATAAAAAGAAAGTTCAGAAGGTTTTGTCCACAAAACATCAGTTTCTTTTAGGGCTCGGTTGAATTTTCTGAAATAATTTTCGATTTTTTCTTCAAAAATGATTTCTATTTCTTTCCCCAAAAATTTTTCCAGGTTCAACAGTTTAATATTTTCAAGAAAATAAGCACTAAGATTTTTTCTAATACCTATTGAGATTATAATTTTAATTTCTTTTTTTTTAATTTTTTCTCTTAAACTCTTTAGAATTTTAATTCCGATTTCTTTTTGGGCACCAGCCCCACCAATTGAAAAAAGAATAGTTAGCGAATGTCCATTATTTTCCGGCATTTTCCCTAATTTTTCTTCAATTAAATCTTTGTATTTTTCGAAATATCTTTTCTTGGGGTCTAAATTAAAAATTCTATATTTTAAATTTTCTTTTAAAACTTCCATTTTTTCAGTACCGATTAAATTGCCTGGTAAGGGATAACCGGTAAAAAAAATGTTTTCTTTTTTGACTCCATAAAGTTTTAACCTTTCGACCACTCTTTGGGTAGGTGCAAAATATTTTATTTTACTTTCCTTCGGGTTCAGAGGTGCCCAGGGCCTGGCAATATCAGCGTCACAAACGACGCAGAAAATTTCCCCTGGATAACCAAAGAATTCAGCCATAAAGGCCGGAGTAAAAAATGTACAGATTAAAGGTAGTTTTTCTTTTTTAGATTTACAATTTTCGATAAGATTTTTCCCCCACCCTTTTTTAAAAAGATTGTAAACTTGCTTTAAAGTAAAGTTTGCCTCAGATATCTCTCGCTTTGGGTAAAAACTTAAAATTTTTTGAAAAAAATCAAAGACTGAAAATCCAATTTCCCCAAATAAAGGAATTCTTTTGAAGTTTGAAATAAATTCATAAAATCTTCTCGTGCTTTCCCAAATTTCTCTGTCCTTTTCGGGAATTCCTTCATAGTCATTAGCGTTGATAATTTGGCCAAAATCTTTTAAATTGTTGGCGGTCCGCTGATGACCATATCCCATATTGACCGAGATTATTATGGCTTTTTCCATATTAAATTATTATACCCAAAAATTTAAGTTTTCTCCTTTCTTCAAGTTTCTTTATCAAAATTGCTAAGATTAAGTAGAAAAAGAAAGTGAAAAGGAAAGAAAATTTTTCAATCGAAAGAGAGGTAAATGGGATTTTCGAGAAAAAATCGACTATTTTTAAAATAAGACTTAAAAAAGGAAAGGAAATCAAAGAGAGAAAATAGGCCAGGGGCTGAAAAAAAATGCCCAAAAAAGAAACAAAAAAAACAAGAATGGTTAAAAGGGGCAAAAT
>Ga0172365_10003961_pt1 | contig 10980 bp, 8 predicted proteins | sample LakKivSesite48cm_FD_114535 | JGI IMG/M metagenome (GOLD analysis project Ga0172365, IMG submission 114535) | Sediment microbial communities from Lake Kivu, Rwanda - Sediment site 48cm | ecosystem: Environmental > Aquatic > Freshwater > Lake > Sediment | place: Rwanda: Western Province, Lake Kivu... | reverse complement strand
CCGCACCTTCAACATGGGTATCGGAATGACCCTGGCCTGCAGCCAAAGGGACGCTGAGCCAGCTCTTAAATTTTTTCAGAAACTCGGCCAGAAAGCCTACCTGATCGGCGAACTGGTAAAGGGTCCTCATGAAGTGGTGATAGAATAGCAAGTTAACACGATCGACCGCAGATTAGTTGCCTGATAAGAGAGCCGGTTAACAGGATTGACCCCAGGGCAATTGTCGATAAAATGCTGTGTCAGAGAATCGCTGGGCAGATAAAAGCAATGATGAGAAGAAGGCTCATTTAACACGGAAAATAAGAGTGAAAAGGATTTTCAGAAGTATCTTAGCAAATAAGTGGTAATGTCAGGAATTGTAGCCCTGCTTGTGGGTTTTAAACTGGTTTTATCACATTTCATCCCCCGGCTTAAAACTCCAGGTGAACTGGTGTGGAGCGGTGCATTATTGATAATCTATTCAATTTATTTATTTCGGGCTCGATCAGAAATTGAAAAAAAATTGAAAGTTAAATAAAGTCGACCCTCAGGTCTGTCCTCCATGCGGCGGCACGATGAAGGTCATCGCTTTTACTACCGACTATGCCGTGATTGACAGAATCATCAACCGCCTCCAGCTGACCTTTGTCGCGGAAATGTCCCCTCCAGCGCACCTCGCCAATCAAGAGTTTTCGATAGATGCCTAGACCTCCGCAAAATATTTTTCATGATTCTCTTCTTGAGAGGGATGAGAGGTGCGGTTGATTTCCGGCGGTTCAAAGCGTCTCGGCCTGCTTTTTAATCCTTTATGGGCTATATTTGACTCAATTTGATATCTCAGGAGCTGTGATTAGTACTCCCGAGAATCATCACAGGGAAAATTGTCACAAAAAAACTCGCTCAGCCACCCACCTCGAAGAAGGAAATTATTATATTTTGTCGAAGCAAAATTCTATATAGACTGGTAAATTAAATACTCGATTAGATTTCTCGCTTCACCCTTTATTCCATCGATATCGGATTTGCGAGCGATAAAGAACCTGTCGTGTGCACATTTATTTCCCAATTCAAATAAATCTTTGTTTTGCAAAGCCCGTTTTGCATTACGCGAGATATTGCCAAAGGGGTTTTCTAGTAATTTATTTCTGATCTTCTCTGCAGTCTTATATTCATTATTATCTTTGATTAGGGAAGCCAACCCTTTCTTTTCGAAGGCTTCAATCATTAGGGTTTCTAGTAGGCGCCGAATCATTACAGCACATGCTGTGAAATAACCCTTTTCATAGGTGCCATTTATTTCTCTTATTATTTTCTGGACATATTGCTGAGATGTTTTCGCTAGATTTTCAGGTATAATTTGACTTCTTGCTCTTTCTGGTTCTTCAATGCAAATTAGATCTTCAGTTATTACATCTTGTTGTATTGCGGAAGCAATTTTCTTTGCTATTTTATAGGTCTTCATCCATTTTTTTACTTCTTATAAATATGCTTAGATATGCTTTCGAATATTTTCTCTATTTGAGAATCAGGGGCATCAGCCGAAATGTGAATTTGGATATTAATGTGAATATCTGGCACCCCTTGTTCCTGTGTTTTGCATTCTTCTTTTTCGGGTCCAGGAATTGATTTTCTCTCTGTTTTAGATACTAACGATTTCTTCCGTCTCTCTTCCATTGGCTCAGTTTTTCGGGGCTTTGGTTTTAAACTGCTTGGGTCTTTTTGGTATTTTAAGTAGTCATTAATTAAGCTTTTAGCATGAGACTTTATCGGTCCGACGGAACTAGGAGCAGCATTGGTTTTTGTTGCCCACCGCTTAGTAATAACATCTATTTGCTGAAGCAATGTCTGAAGGTCTTTTTTTTCCAGGGGGTCTAATACTGAGGAAATACTCCTGATTGCATTTACTCTGTTTTTGACGGTGCTTGGTTTAAAATACCCCTTGTTTCCCATATCTGAAACCCAGCTTATAAGTTCTCTTATTTTGTCCCCGGCTTTTTGCTCTATTTTATCCAATTTCCTCCCTCCTTAAATAGCTGGATAAGTGACCGTTTATTATGTTAATTAAAAACTAATTAAGTTTCAAGTACTGGCATTTTTTTGATAATGTATATAGGTAATTTGTAACGTGTTGTAATGTCTCGGTAGACAATTATCATCGCCCGTTGTAAGATGGGTCGAATAAAGAATTAAGCTATAAACGAATAATTAGAGAGCAGTCAAAAATAAGGCCCAAGTTAATTATATTGAGCGCAATTTTCTTATACGCAAGATAAACGTATGTTTTAGAGAATATGGTCTTATACAAATAATGAATATTTTGATATTTGATGGTATATATTATTAAAGATGATGCACAGAGGACTGTATTTCCTCTGGGCATCCGACTCTCACGAACCTCGAACTGACTCGATATTGTGTCGATGCACTAATAAGCGGGTGCCTCTTAATACTCTCCTTTAGTGGGGGGATTGTAAAGATAAGCTCGAGCAGGATCCCACGGGTTTCTGCTTTCGGTATAAAAAAGTGGATGGGTGCGTGGTTAGGCATCGCGGTCATGCGCATATTTGAGAACTTGATTCCTAATTACGAGGACATTAATCTACGGGCGAGGCACAAGCTCGTCCGTGACGCTTGGCGTCGCTCTTTTGAGTTCGGCCTGCAGTCGTAATATCTGCCGGCGTGATCGAAGGTTCATACGCTGAAGGATCTGACTGGAGAAACGTGTGGCGTGAGCACATTCCTCAAATATAAGGCAGGAGCAATAGTCCTATACCAGAAAAAAATTTGAATCAGAAAAGAGTCTTTTTATAAACTATATGGTAGGAGCACTTAGCGCACTAATCACAATCGCCCCAATCACAGCCAGCCTTAAGTTTATCAACGCTCAGATCAAATCCGCTTTTGGTTGAGAAATGCCCACTACAAATCAATCGGCCCTCGCAATGGCCAAGCTTAGCGCTTACACATCCTCTCAAAGTAAGCGTTCCAGCCAATATAAGTTCCGAGTTGCTTAAAACATTATTAAGATGTTCGAGATCCAGATCTGAGTCTAAGATCGTAGCAAAACTAGCCTCTCCGCTCGCACTTACCACATAAAGATCAGCGGAGGCCTTTGCTTTAACAAAGCTACCTAGACGGAATTTTGCACTTCCCTGAGGTAGCTTAAACTGGAACATATATGTCCCGCCGCCGGCAGTCAACTCTACCCCGATGCCGGTATCACCAATGCCTAATGTATATGATACATTACCCGCGTGGAAGAGGCCCGTGATGACCGTATCATCAGTTAGACCACGAAAGCCAATAAGTTCGGTAAACTCTTCAACCCTTGAGAAGAGAGCTCGAGTACTTAGGTCTTCAAGGAGCTGAGTTGATCCAACGAAACCAGGATTGTATTTAAGGCTACCGTAAGGAGCATGTACGATCAGGGTTTCGCCTCTAAACGTTAAATAATAGGTGAATGTTCCTGCGCCCAACATGTAGAAATAGCCATTGCTCGTATCGAGAAAAAACCTAAATTCTCCTTCATAAGGAAGCTGGCTTGCAACAGGTGTATAAGTAGCACCAAATTCACCATAAAGACCATAGCTTGTCAGACTGAGCTGTGCGCCGGGGACGCCAATCACTATGGGCTTAGTTTCTGCTTCGCCTGACTGAAGGACAATATCAGAGGAGCCTATTTCTATTTTCGGGGTTTGGCAAGTTGGATACCATTTAGTCTTGGGCGAAGAAAGAATTACACTTTCAGAGCCAGAAGAGGAATCGATAACTTGATACGTCCCGATATAATAATTGCTAATGCATGGGTCACAAATGCCCCGGGCTTTCATCGCATCAAGGTCATAATTAACGAGATCCTTGATATGCTCACTGCTCACAGCGTCTTTGAGTCGATTAATAACACGACCCGGAATAGGTCCGCCTTGGCCGACCAATAGATCCTCATTCAAATCAATATCCTCTTTTATTATGTCACGAGGCATAAATCTTGCATTTGTAAAGGAAGACACGTGCAGGGAACCGTCCTGTGGAGACGATAATTGACTATCTATGATGGTGCACAGTCTGGTTTCATCGCTAATAAAAGTGCCTTCTATATATTTTAAAGAGTAAGTTTTAGCTTTGAGCCCGTCCGCAATTATCGTTTCGTTACATAAGTAATATCTATAATCACCATTTGCGTCAACTTCGCAACAACATCTCCCTTTTGTTGTCTCGGCAAACGCAACTGGTTTAATAAGAGTCGGATTTAGGTTTTTAATTCTGAATTCTGAATCAAAGGTATCAAAGAAAGGAAAGTCGATTTTGCCCTTCCAATAGTGGTCATATTCCCTTAAGTCAGGATTGCTATTGTAGTCCGCCAGGGTTATTCCGCCTTCAGTTATTCCCTTAAGAATGCAATTAAATCCTTCTGCCAAAACTCGCTCATTGGGAGCATACATCTTGGCAACGAAGACTTCGGTATCCCAGTCAATAAGCTGGAATTTCCCCCTCGTCGTGAATACGGCTCCGAAACGCACTCCCTTTTTTATTCCAGAGTTTCTTGAGAAGAGTGGGCGCAGCCAGATTTCGCTACTAAAAATTCTTAGATTGGCAGGGTCATTTGGCTTTCTTATTACTCTAATTATCGGTTCACTTAACGCGCGATACTTAATGGCCACCCCCCTGTCAGAGAAACTGATTGGAAGACGCCAAGCCCACAAAATATAGGTGTCTGGATTCTGTGCAAGCTTTTTTGCTTCAACCATGGGGGAAGTTCCATTGGTCAATCGGGGGAATATTCCCAGGCTAGGCGCTTGATCAAATTCCTGAGATACTGAGCAGATGGGTCCCTTGCCCTCTTGGAAAAGGCCTTCTTTATTTAAAGACAGATCCTCAAATTCAAGATCAATGTAAGAAGGCCATGGGAAGTGCACTATATATCTGAAAATAGGCCCCGATTGCATTGCGTTAAAACAGAATTGGAGACGTTTAATCCAAAGCTCGAGAATTCTAAGATCGGCTAGCCGAAATCGTTCAATTGGTTCAACTGGCTTATTGTCATGCATGGCCAGGATTTGTTTCCAACTGTAATGATCTGATTTTGTTGGAATTAGACCGCCTTCAACATCTTTTCTTGCAGGCACAAAGGAACAGTTCGAGCTTGTTAGTTCTCCAAAAATTCCGCCACTCAAAAGAGTTAGTCCTCCCCAAAACTGTGTAATAATCTTATAATCCTTATATTGTAACGTTTGATCACTGAGCTTTACCTGTGGAGCGAGAAAGTATAGCTTACCTTGAAGAATCATAAGCCCTGGTCGGCTCCTCACTTTATGCAGATCAGAACTAACTTCTCCTGATTGTGAAGAGTCAGATTCTAATAAGTTGAGGATTTGCTGGCACGAACGGCCGGTTTTTATCGGGCTAATTGATTGAGAATCCTGGGCATGCCACATAGGAAAATATACCCAACATGAGTTTTCATTTGGCTCAATTAAAAAGAGCGATTTTGCTCTTGGAGAGCTATTATCAAAACCGGCCTTTATTTTTTTGGGAATTGATATGAAACCAAAGATCTCCCCGGTCTTGTCTGTCTTAAGATCCACTTGTGTGACCCGAGAAATTGGATTATTTGTCTCGTCGAGTACCTCTTGGGGCAAAGTGAGATTTGCCTTGAAAGTACCTTGGCAGTTTTGAAGACCACCAATTGAATAGTTATAGAAAACGCTCCCAGATAACAGTTCTAATTTGTAACCCGCAACGGGGGTTCTTTCAATTGTGGCGAGAAGATTCAATTCAAAGAACGCATCGATGCCGTTAGGTGAAATGATACCCTGAAATGAGAACAATTCTACATTGTCTCTGCTTGCTATTCCTCTTAACTGGCAACCTGGAGTGAACCGCAATCTAGAGAATGCTTGTCCCAGGCTGACTGTCTGGTCATCTGATCCGGAAATCTTCATCCGATATACCGAATCTTTTAACAGGAATGAGCTTAGACCCCGAAAATTCCTAGCAGCAATTGACCCATCAGGCGCTATATCACAACTTTGGGAAGTCAAAAATAGATTGTCTGTCGGGCTAATTGTGAAGAAGGAGGGATTATGAAGACTTATAAAAATCTCAGCTGTTGATGAGTTCACTTCCAGTCTTAAGGAATCGCGCCTTAAGCTGACATGAAAGGCGTCTAAATCATACTCAAGAGTTGGTCCCGCTATCCCTTTTGCAGTGCCAGAGATGGCTACCAAAACGCCGTGGTGTATATCTGGCGTGAGCTTTATATCGTGGAACGATACATTAATGCGCATACTCTTGATAAGAGTATACCCCCCGGCCTCCGAAAACTCTGCCATCAAACCTATAAGGGAGCTGAGGATGTGGCCATAGACTCGAGGCAAGCGATTGGCCATCTACCGTAATGGTTGTGGGATCTACAATGACAATGAATCTCCCAATCATGAACTGAGGTTGCGTTGGATGACCCCAAATAAAGATACAGATCGCAAGAACGGCGCCGGCTAAAACCAAACCCAAAACCCTTTTTTTCATAGTTACCTCCCATTTATAGGATAAAAAGACGAGAATACTGCCAAATCACATCAAAAAATTAAAAGATTGCCTTTTCAGGGGAAGGAAATCCATGGGAGGAGAATAAAGACATTACTTTTGCCCCCGAGTATACCCTTTTTTTTTAATATAATAATCGAGAGCTTAAATGTCAAGTCGATTGGATAAAAACACATAATGTATATTGGTGCCCAACCGTAATCAGATTTGTGTATTGGAATATTGTTCCCTATAATAAATGATTGAGTCTAGGCGCGATCATATCTTCTTAATCTGTAATATAAAGGGCGGGGTTCGCTCTGTGACTGCATATGTTTAGCGTGAATGATGAGGTTTGAATATCAGAATAGGGCCCCTGATAATCCGCTCTTACTTTTCCATTATATATAAGCAGGGAGTTGTCTTACCTTAAAACACCTAACCTTGAATCTCCAAAGAGCTGGAGCTGATGGATTAGTTAGAGTTCATCGCCCGGACAAGTTCTCATACACCTGATAATGCCCAAGTCACCGCCCTGTACTGGGGCTTCTACGCCAATCCCCATCGAGGCAAGGCCTGGGCCTTTTCGTTCTCCCATAGTGGAGGAGGTGTTCTGGCCCATTCCCACAAGGGCTGGGCCGAGATGATCCGCAAGGTCTACGAAGTCGACCCGCTGTTCTGCCTGCAATGCGGTGCTCAGATGAAAGTTATTTCCTGCCTCCCCGACTATGCCGTAGTCGATCGTATTAATAACCACCTCAAGCTAACTTCTGTCGCGGAGAGTCCCCCCTTGCGCTTCAGCTCGCCTATGTGGAAGTTCTGATGGCTGCTGAGACTCCGGACGAATATCTTTCATGAACCTTTTCTTGTCTCAGAAGAGGCGTCCAGCCAATTTCCCGCGCTTGTTTGCTTCTCTGAGGATTTTTGAGCCCCCTATGAGCAAGACAGGACAATACTTGACATCTCCTCGAGCCGTTATTTATACTCTTGGATGATGAATCTGAGAGTAAATGATCATAAGGAGATCCCTCGGCCCTAAAAGCAAAAAAAGAAAATCTTATGCTTAAGACTATTTGAGTAGATCCCAAATGTGACACATGATCAAACGGAACTATATTGGTTATGTATATTCTAGGGATAAGGAAATCATTTAAGAACCCGAAATCTGATTACGTGGTTAAGGACATGTTGGAGGTTACAGCTTAAGGCAAAAAGGATGAGATTATATTAGATTTTTTGCTTGCTCTGCAACTACTGGTGGTGTGGTTATACAACTTAATAAAGAAGATAGAGGCAACGGCAGATTTATTTTTTGTACTAGTAACGAAGACACTAATGGGCCCGGATTTAAAATCGGTGAAGATATTTGTTATCCAGGGTTTAAGGGATTAATAAACGTTGATTCAGATTTAAAGGGTTAAGGCGGTAATCTAAAATATTTCAAAACTGATCTTGTTGATTATGATGAGGCAACATATAGAAACAAAATAAAACTTACAGGACAAGCAAAAAAAATGCTTTGCGTAAAGGAAGGAGAATTTGAAAAAGTGGTAGGTGGCGAAAGATTTAGGATTTTTAAAAATTCAGACCATTATACCAGCATTATTAGTGACCGAACAGCAATCCCAGCTTTTAAAAAAACAATCAAAAACATAAAAGGGGTATTCAGCGTCTATATTTTTTCTCCAAGCGATGTAACCTTTGATGATGAATTAAAGGAAATAAAGAAAAAGGTCCAATTATCTCCAATACTAGAAGCAATCCTGAGGGCTTATAGGAGGAATTTTAAGTGATATGGCGAAAAGATTGAAGATCCCAGCCAAACTGGAAGTTAAAATATTGCTTAAAAATAGACACACTTGCTGTATCTGCCGCGACCCTAAAGCTTATCAAAACATAATTATTCATCATATTGATGGCAACCCAGCTAACAATCAAGAAGAAAATTTAGCAGTATTATGTCTTAACCACGCAAGCATGGCTGATGCTGGGTTAAAAAAAGGGATACTTGGATCAGGCAAAAAACTAAAGCCCCGTGAAGTTAGCGGCTTCAAAAAACTTTGGGAAGAAAAAAATATGGCGGAAACACGAGTCGAAAGGAAAACATCACCATTAAAAGAAAGCAAACAACTAGAGATTTTGTATCATTTTGAAATCTCAAAGAGGAAAAATGAAATTTTATCCTTATCAGAAAAACAACAGAAAATACGAAAAGAGCATTTTGAGTTTTTTCAACAATTAGTAATAGAAGAGTTTATAAGTGGCTTAAGACTTCGTGCAATTATTATAAAAGCCTTTGGTGATATAGGAGTTCAATCTGCTGGACAAGATTATATAGCAATACCTTTAATAGAAGCAGTTGAAGGATTATTTCTTCATTTGGTTGGTCCGAGTAAAGTCAAAATGCATTTATACGATAAAAAATTACTATTAAAAAGTCTGGATATTTTTGAGACAGTGGGCGGATATGGGGCAAGTATATCAGATCATAAAAAATTACTTATTAAAACTTGTAAGGCTATTTATGAATTAGCAGAGGTTTCTTCTTGGTATAAGTATGCAAACTATACAAAGAAGGCAATAAACGTTTTAAGAGCTATTAGAAGAGACTGTCTTGATTATGAGCCGAATAATAGGAAATTAAACCGAAAAATGCTAATAAAAGAGAGGACCAAAATAGTAGATCAAGTGTTAAATAAGGTTGAAAAATTGAATTAAGCATGGAATTAAAAATTTACCAAGAAAGCGCAAAAGAAGAATCATTCGGATTACTATTCTTCGGAGCAACCTTTGGGGTTTATCAGAGGATTTTTTATTAAAAAGATGAAAGATTATTTTATTCTGGAAATTTTTCCTAAGTTAGGTCATAGTTTCGCAGATATAGAGGGTAGCGTGAAATTTAATTTAGAAAATAGGGAATGTATTCTGTATGCAGAAAGTAGACCTCGTGAATTAAAAATACCTACCGGTTCACAAAGTTTCAGCTCATATCCACAATACTATCCGGTTATTCTTTATGTAGAAAGGAATAGGAAAGAAAATAATCCGTTTATTATTGTAGAAAAAGTTTGTGATATATTATCTTTAGCCACAAAGGATCATGTTGCCTATTTCACTCCTAGAATTAGCGAATATTTGTATCTTTCTGGATGGAGTATTATTAAAGGGTTACCTTCTTTAGAAATTAAAGATTATTTAAAGCATAGGAATGTGGATACCTTTTTTCTGGATACAGAGTTATTAAACAAAGTTCTTGAGAAAATAAATTCATCCAAATACAGAGAAAGATTGTATGCATCTTTCCATATGAACAGGTTGGCAAAGTATAAGGCTTTTTCTCATATAACTGAAGCTATAACAGATTATATAAACTCTGTTGAAGCTTTATACATGCAGGAAGAAGGTTCATATCAAAGCGATCCTGATTTAAGCTTCATCCCTAAGAAAGAAAGGGCCAGTAAGCCAAAGATGTTAAAATATTTTCTTGAGACTTATTATCCCGGTCCACAGACGGATTTGAATATTTTAAGTTATACTGATTTTTATAGAATTCGTTCTGGCTACTTGCACAGAGGTGCATTATTAGAACCGGCTAGTGGTGATATCTCTTCTTACTTTACTACTTTAGACAAAGCCAATGAATTTACCATTTATAACACTTTTTATAGAATTTCATTCTTAGCAATTTTAAATTTTGTATTAACGAAATGTTAATATGCGTTTAAAAATCTATCAAGAAACCACACAGAAGAGCTATTGATTTAAACCAGGGACGTTTTCTTGTTGTCTGGTCCATCGCCTTTGTTACCGACTATAAGATTGTGGATAAAATCATCGGCCACTATCCACATTCGCAGAGCGACTGAAGAATCTCGACCCTGGTATCGAGGTCGCAGCTTGTAAAAGGGAAGACTAGTGGGCGGTAGATCTCGCGGGCCCTACCAGACTGTGTCTCCTCGAACGCTTTCAGAAGCTCTCAATCGAAGATGCCGTCCCTCATCGCTTCCAGGTGAACTGGTATGGAGCGGTGCATTATTGATAATCTATGCAATTTATTTATTTCGGGCTCGATCAGAAATTGAAAAAAAATTGAAAGATAAATAAAAACGCTCGGCCCATGAACTGTTGATAAAGGGAATCTTGTTTCTTTGATACATGAGCCATATCAGCGTTTAATTGTAAATTTCGTTTTTCCATGGATTAGCGCGATAAGTCTGTTTCCACCCGTCAGCAAATCCACCGAAATAGGGGGCATCGGGATTTTCAGGATTTGTGCGCCTGGAAACAGAGCCTGAAGATTTATAAGCTGTGGAAAAATGGGCTGTTTAATGGTAAATTCTAAGTTGATTCCCGTGCGGACTTGTGGGCGGTTAGCTCAGCTGGGAGAGCGCGGCGTTCGCAACGCTGAGGTCGGGGGTTCGAGTCCCCTACCGTCCACCAATTTTAGCGAAAGCGAGTAGAGGATGCAGAATATCT
>Ga0172365_10003960_pt1 | contig 10980 bp, 7 predicted proteins | sample LakKivSesite48cm_FD_114535 | JGI IMG/M metagenome (GOLD analysis project Ga0172365, IMG submission 114535) | Sediment microbial communities from Lake Kivu, Rwanda - Sediment site 48cm | ecosystem: Environmental > Aquatic > Freshwater > Lake > Sediment | place: Rwanda: Western Province, Lake Kivu... | reverse complement strand
GGAGGTGATTCGATCCCTCCATATGGATATTGCGTGGCTTCCCGAAGCGCGGGGAGCGGGGCGGCATGGATAGTTCAGGCGCCTCTCGTGCCGGTCTCCTGTGCAAGCGGCCGTCGCATGACCGCCTGCATGCCGCCCGCTGTCCCGCCGCAGCCGAAGATGAAAAACTGCGTTGGCGCAAGCGAGTAGAGCGACCATCCTTCTCTCTCGTACACCTCGACCTGCCGCAGCACGGTCCGAGAAAAGAACGTGGTGCAGATGTACTTGTACTCGAACCTGTCCATGTTTTCCCCTTTGCTGAAAGCTACCTCGCCTGGCGATGAAGACGGTCATTGCAGCAAACCGAGCGAGTATCCGATGGACCCACCCGGGGGCTGCGGCCACGCCGCGTCGTGGTCAGCATCACTGCGGTTCAGGCAGAGCCCGACCATATCATCTCCCAGCTTTCTGACGGCAGCCGTCCTGCAATTTTTGAGCCAAGTGGGGAGTTTCTCGTGGCGTATTGAGCGTTCATCTTTGAGCTGAGCGGCGAGCCGGGTCTGTGTGTCGAGGTTCCGGAAGGCGACGTGGCGTGCAGATAGAAAGCAGGCGTAGTAGGCGCGGCTGATGGCGCTACGATACGCAGCTTCATCTCGCCCTTTATCTTTTAGAAATCGAGCGGTACCAAGGAAGAGCTTGCCATCCACGGCCTGGGATTCTCCGCTGAAAAACGCCGATCAGGTCGCGCAGTTGTTTGTGGCCGGCATCCGCCATAGCTTCACACATCCGGTGACGTCGCTCACTGAATTCGGTCGTCGGGAATGATGCATATACCCTGAGAGCCAGAGCGTCTTCCGAGTCATCCTCTCCCTCCACAGATTCCAGGTCAAAACTTGCACCAGGAAAATACCCGGGTGCCGCCGCCTTGAGCCACGCGACGCTCTGCTGCAACTCCCGCTGTTGAACGAAAGCTCTGGTCTTCTCTGTCAACTCGAGGAAGACTGGAGCTGGACCAAGCCGTGTTCCCGCAGTGTAGTCGTCACCATAGAACGATCTGACCCTGAATGGGAATGACAGAAGGTCCAGGACGGATATGATGTCTTCACCAGCATCGTCACCACCGACCCGCAAGAGGGAATTGCCCGCAATCCACATCAAGGCGACAAACTCATCCCTATCCCGCAGGAAATCATCAGGCCCGTAGACGATGCAAGCTGAACTCCCCGGCTCGGCCAGTTCCGACAGGGCCGGATGACGGGATAAGGAAGACTCGACCTCCGGGGTGACTACCTGAAGCCTTCCAGGCGAGATGGCAGTAACGCTCACTATGTTTACCTCAGGAGGCAGGCCTGCTGCCTGATTCGACCAGATGCTCAGCATACCGTCGAACCTCGGGGTAGGAACCGATGTGCCTGAGCAGGTTGCCGGGGCGTTCGCTCAAGCTGAGTCTGGAGACTTCGTAGTGGAAGTTGAAGGAGAACTGCAACAGGTCCTTATCTTCAGGGCCAGCCTTCACGGGCTTGATGTCGAGCTTGAGCCTGCCCCCTTCATGGTCCTTGGAGAAGTACCGTCCAAACCTCGCATCTGCGGCGGCAACTCCGGAATCAGAGGATAGTTGCCGTCTCCCAGCAGAGCCCGGTCGAACGCCAGGAAGTCATGCCCTTCAGGCGGAGGCACGAAGTAGTCGAAGTTCAGGCCCAAGGCCTGATACGGCGTCTGAGGCAGTAGCTGCACTGTTCGCTCGGCGATCTTGCAGGCGAGTTCAGCATCTCCTTCGCTGGCAGTCAGCGGGAAGATAATCTGCATCTTGGGCGGCACTACCAGCACCTGTATCGTGCACGTCTGGAACTGCGCCACTTGTGGGGAAAATACGCGGAGTCCCTCGAAGGATCCCGCGGGGATGATCCCATTCTCCGCAAGCCAGGGCTCAGTGAATATCGAGGGATTGAACGTTTGGGCTGTCAGCACGATTCCGGAGAAAGCGGGCTCGGTCAAGAACATACCCTCTTATCGGTGTTAAGCACGCTGCGGAACACGAGGAAACAGGTATCCGTCCGCCGTCCGGCGAGATCGAACAGGGCCAGTTGCGTAGGCCACAAAACAGGAGAGTACCAGATGCCCCGCCCGATTTCAAATGTTTTTTTCACCGTCCGGCTGCGGCCTTGCACTACTCACCATCCGTTGGCGGCACGATCTGCTTCCACTCTAGAGCGATGTCCACCTCCCCCGCGCGCGGGTCGAACGGCAGTTCCATGTCATAGCGGTCTGCGATGACCATCCCCGGCCGCCACAGCGACGTCGGGAACAGGCCGCGGCACGGGTGCAAGCTCCTGCTGAACACGCCCTCGCCATCCCGCCGCCGGCAGCGGATGGTCACGCGGCAGACGCGGTCGGCCCCCGGCTGCGCGATGCAGTGCCAGTAGACGAGCACCGAGGCGTTCGCACGGCGGACGCCCGGCGGCGGCTGGCCGAACTGGAGGTGCAGGATCTCGGTGTCGCTCCCGACGGCCAGTTTCTGCCCGGCCGGGAGCTGCCCGGGCGTCAGCTCCTGCGGGCCGAACATGCGCAGGCTGTCGGGCATGGACGCTCCCTTGCGGTAGACGACGAAGCCGTCGCCCGCGTAGACGGGGGCGTACGCAGCGTCGGCGAGGAGGCGGCGGTTCTCCGCAAAGGTCTGCTCCTGCCCGCCCCAGCGGTCGTCGAGGTCGAGCAGCACGAAGTCGTAATCGGCCGCCGGCTTCCAGCCGAGCCGGTGGAGGATGGGCTGCCTCGTGAAGTGGGCGGCCGCGCGCTCGGTCGCCAGCAGCGAGGCGTCGGCGGGGATCAGCTCGCGGATCTCGCGGATGGCCGCGTGGCGGCGGGTGTCGTAGAGGCTGGGCACGTAGTTGTGCGAGAGGGGAGTCGGCCCGAAGAGGTAGCAGCTCAGCATCGCGGCCGCGAGGGCCAGGGCGCCGGCAGCCCGCGCCCAACCCGGTTCGCCCCGCGCGAGCCTGCCCGCCGCGACGGCCGCGGCGAGGAACACGACGGGCACGAGCGTGGCCTTGTATTGGAAGTAGATCGACAGGAACGCGTTCTGGCGGCTCAGCACGAGGAACAGGAACGTGATCGCGCCGGCGGCCATCGCGCCGGGCGCGAGGCAGCACAGCAGGGCTGCGGGCGCCAGCATCTGCGCCAGGAAGACGAGGACCTCGCGGCTGGCGAACCTGCCCGCCACCTCGAGCGGATGCGTCGCGACGTAGCCCGCGATCGCGGCGGGCGACGATCCCATCCAGCCGTAGAAGGTCGAGAGCTGCTTGTCGAGGTGCCGGTGCTCGGGCCCGCGCAGCAGCGGCATCACCACCTGCGTGGCGCCCATCCACCACGCCGCGGCGATCCCCGCCATCCACCAGCCCGCCCGTATCCGCCGGGCAAGCGCCATATAGACGCCCAGCGACAGCACCGCCGGGGCCACGCTCTCCTCGCAGGCGAGGGCCAGCAGCCCCGCGAGGAGGAACAGCTTCGGCCGCCCGGCGAACGCGAGCTGGCACGCCCACAGCAGCAGCGGGATCGCCAGCGACGCCGCCTTGAAGCCGTAGGAGAAATTGAAGTTCTGGAACTGCACCGCGGGGTGCAGCAGGTAGGCCCCCGCAAGGCACAGCCCCAGCCCCCGCGACGCCCCGAGCCGCGCGGCGAGGAGGTACACCGGCACCGCCCCCAGGCCGATCGCGGCCGCCTGCAGCACGAGGAGCGTCTCGTGCTGCGGCACGAGGGCATACGCCGGGAGGAGCAGCAGCAGGATCGGCGAGAAGTGGTCGCCGAGGTAGTTGCCGAACGGGATGCTGTTGCAGAAGAGGAACCGCCCGCGCAGCGTGTTGTGCAGCGCCTCGGCCGCGTAGCCCGAGTCGGCGTAGCCGAGGTTGAGGGCGTGGTACTGGCGGATCGCCTGGACGGCGAAGAGGAGCGTGAAGCCTGCGACCATCGCTGCGAGCAGCACGCCCGGGGCGCGGCGCGGGAGCGGCGCCAGCCCGCGCGACAGCCGCTGGGCGCACCTTGACGCGAGGATGGCCAGCGGCGGCGTGACGGTGAGCAGCCAGGCGAAGACCACGCCGAGGCCCGGGTCGACCCCGGCATACATCAGGGCCGAGAGGCAGCCCGGGACGGCGAGGAAGTAGAAGCTGCGCGCGTCGCGGGCAAGGCGCTGCCCCAGAGTCTGGCCGCTGCCGAGCAGCCCGCACGCGAGCCACGCCCCGGCGATGAGCGCCGCGATGCCCGCCGCCGCGGCCAGCGTGCCCGCCGACCACGGGTCGAACTCCTCCAGCGGGAAAAAGCGCGTGGGGTAGATGCGGTAGTCGCTCCACCGGCCCGCGAAGAGCCAGCACGAGAAGACGCCCGCCGCAAACGCGCCGCAACAGACGAGAGCACTCGCCAGCGGAAGCGAGGGCTGCGGCAGCAGCGGCTTGGGCAGCAGGAGCCTGCCGGGCGTGGATGCGGGAGGTGGGCTGGCTTCTCTCATCATGGTAGTTCCGCCGCCGGGCCCCTCCGGGGGCGGGCTTCCCGAGGCTGCAGATATGCCTGGATATATACCATTCGGACGCGGCCGGATCAACGGCTAAACGCCACCGGCCGCCCGCCCACCCGGGCCGCTGAGCCGCCCGGCGCGGGGCTCCACTCCGCCCACTCGTCCCTTGGCAGGGTTTGCGCGGAGGTCCACCCTGTCCACTCCGTCCACGCGGCCGCCCCGGCGCGAAGTGTTCGCCGAGCTGCCTGACTTTTCCCCTTGACAGCCTCACCCGGAAGGATATAATGCGTTCGAGCAATGTAAGCAGATGTAATGTGCTTCATGGAGAGACGGAAACGGCAACGGGAAGCCACCGGTCGCCGTGACGGCGCCTGAAAGGACCTCGACGAACGACGCCGGCTCTCGGTTTTGTGCCCGGCGTGGCGTGTCATTGTTGGATGCGGTTCACTGATCCTCAGCCTTCGGAGGATGTATGTTCGGAACAAAGGTAGTGTGGGGCATCGACATCGGCGAGACCGCCGTCCGCGCGGTCAAGATGAAGGTCGGCAAGGCTGATGCACAGGTGCTCGTCCTCGACATGATCTCGCGCTCGGGCAGGGCCGAAGGCTACAGCTATGTGGACAAGGAGGAGCAGATCCGCCACGCCCTGGCCACGCTCGTCAAGCGCCACAAGTTCGGCTCGGCGAAGGTCGCGATGTCCGTGCCCGGCGCCAGCTTCGATCGCTTCATCAGCCTCCCGGCGGTGAGCATGAAGCAGGTGCCGCAGATCGTGCGCTACGAGGCCCGCCAGCAGATACCCTTCCCGCTGGAGGAGGTGGCGTGGGACTACCAGCTCGCCTCCGACAGGCCTCGGCCCGGCGAAGGCCTCGAAGTCGCCCTCTTCGCCATCAAGACCCAACTGATCGAGCAGGCCCTCGCCAACCTCTCGGCGGCGAAGCTCGGCGTGGACATCATCGGGATGGGCCATCTCGCCCTCTACAACTTCCTCCGGTTCGACCGCCAGATCGACAGCGGCACGATGATCATCGACGTGGGCGCGGCAAACACCGACATCGTGATCCTCGCCGACGGCAACTTCCGCGTGCGGTCCGTGCCCATCGCCGGCGAGGCCGTCACCAAGATGCTCCAGCAGAAGTTCGGCGTCTCCAACGAGGAGGCCGAGGAACTCAAGAAGAAGGCCTCGCAGTCGAAGCAGCCCGACAAGCTGTTCCTCGTGATGAAGCCGACGTTCGAGAAGCTGCTGGGCGAGATCCACAAGACGATCGGCTACTACAAGCAGCAGTTCAAGACGCTGAAGATCGACCAGGCGTTCCTCGTCGGCGAGAGCTTCAAGCTGCAGCCGCTGGTGGCCCTCTTCGCCGAGAGCCTCGGCTGCAAGGTGAGCGTGCTGTCGAGCTTCGACCGCACGGCGCTCGCGCCCGCCGCGTCGACCAGCGAGCACGCCGCCAACCTCGCGTCGTTTGTGCCGGCGATGGGCCTCGCCCTCCAGGCGGCCGGCGTGGGGCCCATCACCATCAACGTCCTGCCGGACGAGGTGAAGGCGCAGCGCGAGCTGTGGCGCAAGAGACCCTACGCCGCCGGCATCGCGGCATGCTTCGGGCTGGGCGTGCTCGCGGCGTTCGTGGGCGTCCAGACCGACGCCGTCCGGCTGCGGGGCGTGAGCAAGGACCCCGAGCAGTTCATCAAGGACGGCAACGAGCGCGGCAGGACCTTCCGCACTGAATCCGACGTGAAAGACGTGACGGACCAGATCGCGAGGATCGCCACCCTCGGCAGCGACCGCGGCGTGGTGCTCGATGCCGCGAACTGCGTGGCCACGGTCTACGACAAGGTGCCCATCGGCATCTTCATCGAGGAACTGAAGTTCGAGGCGAAAGAGAAGGTCGTCGAGATCCCCGCGGAAACCAACCTCCTCCCCGGGCCCGACAGCGAGGCCAGGACCCCCCCCGCTCCCGAGGTCACCTACGAGATGAGCATCAAGGGCTGGACCGAGCGGAGCATGGACGACGTCTACAAGCAGTTCCTCAGCCTCCTCAAGGAGGTGCCCATCTTCGGAACGCCGTCGGTGGAGGACGTGAAGTTCGAGGAGGCGGATGGCGGCAAGAGGCGAACGTCCTACCTCGTGAAAGTGACCATCAACCCGCGGTCCGTCGAGCAGAAGGAGGCGGAGCAGCAATGAAGTTCAAGTCGAACGCGTTCTGGGTGATCGTCGCCGTCGTGCTGCTCGCCGAAGCGGCCGTCTACTTCGTGGCGGTCCGCGGCAAGGCCAAGGCCAACGAGCAGACCATCGGGAAACTCGCGGAGTACCGCGGCCAGATCGCCTCGATGCTGAAGCAGACCGCCAACCAGTCGATGATCGTGGCCGCGCAGAAGCACAAGGGCGACCTCAACCGCGAGTACGCACGGATGGTCCTCTTCTGCATCGGCAAGGATGCTCTGCTCGACAGCTACGACCTGCCGATCCCGCCGCAGCGCAAATTCGACCTCTCCAACCAGGAGCGGATGCGCCTGTTCGAGAAATACTCGGAGGCGTCGCAGGCATTGGCGAAGGATGCCGCCGCCGCCCGTATCGGCACCGACCTCGTGCTGTCGCCATGGGACCTCCTCAAGCAGCCCAAGGGCCTGCCCGACGCGACCTGGCTCATCCACGCCCACAAGATGCTCCACATCCAGCGGGTGCTGCTCAACATCATCAGCAAGCCGGCCGAAGGCAAGCAGGACGCCCTCGCACCGATGCTCAACAAGGTGACGTTCAAGACGCCGGAGATCTCGCCCGGCAGCGCCTTCATGTTCCACAAGTTCACGCTCGACGTGTCGATGGTCGGCGATGACGTGACCGTGCTCGTCGCGCGGCTGCTCAACTCGCCGATGGCGTTCATCATCTCGTCGTGCACGGTCACCAAGGGAACCGAGCGCAGCACGGCACCCGGCGCCGGCAAGATCGACGTGACCAAGAACCTCGTGACCGTGCGGATCGACTGCAAGGTCTTCGACTTCGCGATGGGCATCAGCAAGGTGGTCTTCACGAAGCAGAAGTTCGACACCCCCGAGGCCGTGAGCGAGTGGCTGGGTAGCCAGCAGGACGAAGCCCTGAAGGTGCTCGCAAGCCAGCTCCAGCAGGAAGACGTCAAGTCGACGGCCACCAACGACGTCATCGAGTACGTCGTCTACGGCGACAAGCTCATGCTGACGGAGCCCAAGGAAGTGACGTGCGAGATCGCCGACGGCGTGAGCATGACGTTCGGCATGATGCAGCAGAGCGTGCCCGACCTGGGGCGCATCGACAGGTAACGGCCGCTCGCGCAAGCGGATACTTGGAGTCTGCTGATGAACCTGAACCCGCGCAACCCCGTTTTCCTCTACATCGACAAGCTGATCCTCCTTGTCGCAGCGGTCGTGGTCGCGGCCGCGGCGCTCTCGGCCCTCAAGAGCGAGACACCTGCCGGCAACGCCGTCGACGTGACCGACACCGACATCTCGAAAGCGGAAGGGCAGATCGACGCCATGCCGGTGCCAGCCTTCCGAGAGCCGACGGAGTACAAAGCCCTCGCGGGCCGCTTCGAGATCGACAGCAGCCCCCAGATGCATTCCTTCCGCCAGTACACCTACTTCGATCCCGGGGAAGTCATCGGCCCCAAGCTCGTGGTCGAGTTGCGCAGCGACCTCCCCACCCAGCTCCCAAGCTCATACTTCATCAGGTCCGTCCCCAACCTCAGCAGGGACACCGACGTCAACCAGATGAGCAAGACGATCAGCGAACCGGGCCTCTTCGACCTCGTAGTCGACGGCGAGCGCCAGGCCCTCGTCGTCACCCCCCGCAAGGTGGGACGGGCCTGGGTCCGCTGCAGCTTCAAGGAAGGCAGCAAGCTCGAATTCCTCGTCGACGTCGTCCCTTACATCGCCACGCCGGAGAAGAAGCCTCTCCAGCCGCTCGAGGTGCGGGCAGCCGCCGAGCGCGGCTCGATCTCGCTGATGTGGAAGACCAACCGCGACAGTTGCATCGCGACGTCCTATCTCATCTACCGCACCACCGACCTCGGCCAGGAAGGCAAGCTCCTGGCCGACTTCAACGTGGCCGGGCGCGAGAAGGGCCAGGAGATGGTCGACCCGCTCAGCGGCCAGAGGACCCCCCTCCTCAAGATCGAAGACTACCTCTTCGACGATACCAACGTGGCCCCCGGCACCACCTACTTCTACACCATCCGCACCAAGGGCGAGGTGCAGGAAAACAACAAGATGCTGCTGAAGGAGAGCGAGAAACTCTCGGATCCCGTCAAAGCTACCGCTCTGGGGACGACGTCCGTCCGGATGCTCAACTTCTTCGGCGAACGCGGCACCTTCGAGGTCGAGCGCTGGCACTGGTTCATCCCGCACTACCGGAGCTACATGGTGAAGCTCGGCAACGCGATCGGCAAAGACGAGTTCGCCTCCGGCTACACGCTGCTGTGCCTCGAGAACGCCCCCGCGCAAGTGGAGAAAGAGGGCATGGTGGCGGTGAAGCAGGACGGCACGACCAAGACAGAGCGTGTGAAGTACATGGCCCTCGAAGACTCCGGCCGGGCCGTGCTGATCGATTCGGCCGGCGCCCTCCACGAGGTCTGGAAAGACCGCATAGGCGGCAAGGTGGAAAACACCAAGAAGGTCGACGCGTTCTTCAAGGAATACCGCAACAAGACGGGCTTGCCCATCAAAAGCGCGGCCCCGAAAAACCTCGCCTCTGCGAAGCGCGACCCCGAAGTCACCCTCATCAACATGGGCGGCGACGACCTGACCGTGGCCGTGCAGGGCAAGGAAGACGTGACCGTGTCGCTGCCGGCCAAGGTCTCGCGCCGGATAAGGATCGAGGCAGGCGAATACGAGATCCTCGCGGTGGCCGAAACGGGCACCACGCTGCTCTACCGCACCGAGAGGAAAGAGAAGTTCGCCGAGGGGAAGCTCTATGAGCTGAAGATGGAAGCCCCCGCGGCGCCGGCGAAGGCGGCCCCTGACAAGGAAGCCCCCAAGGAGGCCCCCGCCAAGGCGGCACCAGACGCCAAAGCCGCCCCCGATGCCAAGGCCCCCTCGGAAGCCAAGGCCGGTGCTGAAGGCAAGCCCGGCGACCAGGCGAAGAAAGAGTGAACACAGACCGCGGCTCGCCGTGAAGCCGATGGCTCTACATCATTGATGTCGACGGCAATCGCGGGCCCGTTCGGCCCGCGGTTCGGGATGCTCAGCAAGAAAGGAGAATGGCCTTGACACGAGAATGGAACCACAGAAGGCAACGGTGCGGCGCGCGGCTCGCGATCGTCCTGGCCGCGACGCTCGCCATGTGCCTTGCGGCCAACGGCTATGCCGACGAGGGGAAGGTCATCGTCGTCCCCGACGAACCGTCGGCCCCCGGCGGGGCCGCGCCTCGTGACAGCCAGCAGGCCCCGCAGAGCCGCGACGCCTACATGATCAAGGCGTCGCTCGAACAAGGCACCAGCCAGATGACGGCCGGAAACTACGCCGAGGCCAAGGCCGAGATGGAATGGGTGCTCAGCGTCGACCCCGAGAACGCCGCCGCAAAGGCGAAGCTCGCCGAGATCGACGCCCTCATCGCCCGCCAGGCGGAAAACGCCCCCAAGGCCGCCCCCGAAGACGCCGTCAAGCAGCACCGCCTGCAGATGGAATTCCGCTACTACCAAGCCAACGCCCTCATCGCCGAAGGCAAGTACGACGAGGCGATCAGCAAGCTCGAAATGGCCATCGCCATCGGCAAGACCATCCCCGGGGCCGAAAAGCTCCTCAAGGACGCCGAAGCCGGCCTCGCCAAGGTGCAGCAGTGCCGCAACGCCCAGATGTGCGAAGAGGCCGTGGCGCAGCGGGCCGATGCCGCCCGCCTCGTGAAGCTCTACGAGGAGAAGCAGAAGGAGAAGGAAGCCGAGCAGGCCGACGAGCTCTTCGCGACCGCCAAGAAGCTCTACCAGATCCGCGAGTTCAAAAGGGCGCTCGACACCGTCAACAAGCTCATCAAGATCGACGAGAAGTACCCCGGCGCGACCCGCCTGAAAGAGATGATCGAAACCGACGGCCGGAAGGCCATTGCCGCGGCCGTCGAGGAAGAGAAAAAGCGCTCCCACGAAGCCGAGCTCAACAAGATCGACGAGTGGACGCCGCAGAACGAACTGCTGGTCCTCCCCGACACGCCCCGCATCCACGAACCGGCCGACGAACCCTTCGTCGAAGACGCCCAGGCCGGTCCGAGCGTCCGCTCCATCTACGCCGCCCTCCAGCGGAAAGTCTCGTGCGACTTCGACCGCTCCAGCATGAAAGACGTGGTCGGCTACCTCCGCAACGCCACCGGCTGCAACATCGTGGTCGACCCGCGCTGCACCAAGGCCGACGAACCGATCATCTCGATGAGCGTGACCGACCGCGAGATGACGCACGTGCTCAACAGCGCCTGCCGCCTCGACAAGATGCGCTGGACGGTCAAGGACGAGATGATCATCGTCTCCGACCGCGAGATCGACGAGGACAAG
>Ga0172365_10003957_pt1 | contig 10983 bp, 11 predicted proteins | sample LakKivSesite48cm_FD_114535 | JGI IMG/M metagenome (GOLD analysis project Ga0172365, IMG submission 114535) | Sediment microbial communities from Lake Kivu, Rwanda - Sediment site 48cm | ecosystem: Environmental > Aquatic > Freshwater > Lake > Sediment | place: Rwanda: Western Province, Lake... | reverse complement strand
GTACAATAATTGGAATTATTACTGGAATTCTTTTGGCTCCCAAAAAAGGGAGTAAAATGAGAAAAGATTTAAGAGATACTGCTGAAAGAATTAAAAAAGAGGTAGCGAAAAAATCTGCCAAAGCTCGAGAATTATCAAAAGAAAAATACGACCAAATTGTCAAAGAAGTATCAGATCTTTATAAGAAGGCAAAAAAAATCAAGGAAGAGGACTTGAAAGAAGTTATCAAAGATTTAAAAAGTCGCTGGCCTAAGATTTCCAAGGAATTAAAAAAGAAGATTAATAAATAAAAATCTGAGCAAAAATCAAAAAATTTTGAATTGCTCAAAAACTATGAAAATAAAATTTAAGAACAACACTTGGATTCTCGTTTCCGTTATTCTATTCGTGCTTTTGTTCGCTTCTATTTGGACACGTGGTTTTGGAATAAAAAATCTTATTTCTGGTGGCCCGAAAGAGGAGATAGCAAAAAAGACAATAGATTTTATTAATCAAAATTTTCTTTCCAATGGCGTAACCGCCTCACTCGTTTCGGTCTCACTAGATGATAGTGGTCTTTATAGGATTAAAATAAAAATTCAGGAGCAGACGCTTGATGTCTATGCCTCTCGTGATGGAAGCATGATTTTCCCTCAAGGAATTAAGATGACCTCTCAAGAAGCAGCCAATCAAAATCAAGAGCAAAAGGAGATTCCCAAAACAGAAACTCCCAATGTTAAATTATTCGTTATGTCATTTTGTCCTTATGGCAACCAGGCAGAAGATATAATGTTGCCAGTAGTAAATCTTTTAGGAAATAAAGCCAGCATTGAACTTCACTACATTGTTTCCAAGAGTGGTAACAAATATCAATCTCTACATGGTGATCAAGAATTGAATCAAGATATTAGAGAAATTTGCGTTCAAAAATATCAGAAAGAAAAATTGTGGGACTTTATAAAAGAGATTAATGCCAAGGCAACATCTCAAAATGTTGATGAAAAGTGGGAAGAAATTGCCAAAAATTTAGGAATAGACGTTAATAAAATAAAGCAATGCCAAAAAGACGAAGGTGCGGCTTTACTAAATCAGGAAATTAGTTTAACCGAAAAATACCAAGTTAGTGGTTCTCCAACTTTACTAATTAATGAAACCACTTTTCAGGGCAATAGAACCTCTGAGGCTTACAAACAAGCGATTTGTTCCGGTTTTAAAACTCCTCCTCAAGAATGTAATAAAAAATTAAGTGACACTACTAGCAATGCTACGAGCGGAGGATGCCAGTAATTTAAAAGCAGGACAGAAAATCAATAATAAAAAGTCTCTTGAGCTCCGACGTAAAATCATCCATATTGTCTTTGGAAGTCTTCTCTCTTTCCTAATTTATTTTGATTTATTTTTCCTTCCTTTTTGGATAGGTTTTTTAATTTCTGTAATAATTGTATCTCTTCTTTTGAAAGAATATAAACCTCGGTCCAAATTTGCTTTGAAAATCTGGAAACCGTTTAGTAATTTTATACTTTCTTTTGAAAGGGAAGACGAGAAAATTTATCTTCCTTTAAGAGGAGTTATTACCTTTATTCTTGGTTGTCTCCTTTCCTATCTTTTATTTGCAGAAAAATCAATAGTTGTTTCAACTATTTTTACCCTTTTTATTGGTGATTCGACGGTTGCTCTTTACGGGGTCTTTTTTGGAAAACTAAAATATCCTTGGTCTCCCCGAAAACATGTAGATGCTTCCTTGGTGGGAATTATCCTAAATAGTATTTTTATTTCTATCTTCTTTCCGTTACCAAAAGCATTATTCGCCTCTATTTTTACTTTCTTTTTTGAAAGTTTTGACATCAGATTTAATAGTATTCCCTTTGATGATAATATTTTTCTTCCTCTATTAACTGGTCTTGTCTTGACCCTAATTTAGATATTCATCTTTTCAGGGAAATTCAGTATAATTTAGAAAGCTTATATGAAAAGGTTATTAATAAAATCAACCACCAAAATTATTGGTAGAAAGGTAAGGGTCTGTGGCTGGGTGGATTCGCGTCGAGACCACGGCAAATTAATTTTTATTAACCTGCGCGATAGAAGTGGAATTTTACAGATTATTTTTCGTCTACCGCTTGATAATCAACAACTGACAACTCTTGCCCAAAAACTAAGATCAGAATGGGTAATTTGTGTCCAGGGAGAGATAAAAAAACGTCCAGAAGGGACAGAAAATCCGGAAATTGAGACAGGAAAGATAGAAATGACAGCGGAAAAACTTGAAGTCATCTCAATGGCCAGAGAAAAGTTACCCCTTGATATCAGTAAAAAAGAAATGAAAATAAAACTTTCTACTCTTCTGAGGGAAAGGGCGTTGACCTTAAGACACAAAAAAAACAGGGCAATTTTCAGAGTTTTCGAGTCAGTCCTTGACGCATATCGAAAGGTTATGAAGAAACTAGAGTTTGTGGAGATAAAGACGCCCAAAATTATTGGAACCGCCTCAGAAGGAGGAGCTAATTTCTTCACTTTTGACTATTTTGGCAAAAAAGCCTTTTTAGCTCAAAGTCCCCAATTTTATAAACAAATCGGCGTAGGAATGTTTGAGAGAGTATTCGAAATCGGTCCTGTTTTTCGAAAAGAGCCCCATTTTACAACCAGACACTTAAATGAATATATCAGTCTTGATGCTGAGATGGGTTTTATTGAGGATTTTTCCGAGATAATTGATACCCTCGAAAAAGTAATTAAGTTTATTGTTAAGAACATTTTAAAAGAAAATGAAAAAGATTTGGAACTCTTTTCTGCCGAACCTCCAAAGATTCCCAAGAGAATTCCTAGGACCAAACTTAAAGAAATCAGAAAAATTGTCAAAGAAAAATATAAATATGAGATTCCCAAGGACTCAGATATCGACCCGAGAGGGGAGGAACTGGCCGGAAAATGGGCGAGAGAGAAATGGAATTCTGACTTTATATTTTTGACGCACTATCCCAAGAGTTGCCGCCCTTTTTATACAATGCCTGACCCCCAGAACTCTAGGGAAACGTTGAGTTTCGATCTTTTATTTAAAGGAATCGAAATAGCCACCGGGAGCCAAAGAATCCATAAAGCCACGGAACTTGTAAAAAATATCAAAGAATTTAAATTAAATCCAAAAGATTTTAAATTCTATGTTGACACCTTTAAATATGGTATGCCGCCTCACGGAGGTTGGGCCCTGGGCTGCGAAAGAATAGTCTACAAGATTTTGGATCTCTCCACTATCAAAGAAGCAACCTTATTTCCTCGAGACGTGAAAAGATTAGTTCCATAGAAAACTTACAACTAAAAACAATTCATTAATGACTACCAATCCTAAAAATAGAGTCGTTGTTTATACCGACGGAGGAGCAATAGACAATCCAGGTCCGGCGGCAATTAGTACTATTATAGAAACGACTGGTAAATTATTTCCAAAACAATATTCAGAGAAAATTGGTAATGCTACTAATAATGAAGCGGAATACAAAGCCTTAATTTTTGCTCTAAGAAAACTCAAAAGTCTGTTCGGCAAGAAAAAGATAAAAAATTTAGAAGTTAAATGTTATTTAGACAGTAAACTTTTAGTAGAACAACTTAATGGAATATATAAGATTTTAGAAAGAGACCTTCAGCCATTATTTTTGGAAGTTTGGAACTTGAAAATTGACTTCAAAAATGTTAGTTTTAATTACGTTCCCAGGGAAGAAAACAAAGAAGCCGATAAATTAGTTAAGGAAGAGTTAAGTAATTTCAAATAAGATTCTGGCGCTATCGTCTAATGGCTAGGACAAGGGGCCTTCAATCCCTAAATACGGGTTCGATCCCCGTTAGCGCCGTCCTTCACTAAAAGCTTCGGATGGCAAAACCACCTCTTTAAGTCCAGGGTCCTTCTTGGACTTTTTGATTAGATAAGAATCATTATTCACGTAAATTCTTATAAAAAGAGAAGTGTCACCAGATGAGATAATATTTACTCTAAAAACACCCTTTCTCTGAATTCTTCTAATTTTTTTTGTAAGAGAGGATATTTTTTTAATTCCCTATCTTCTTTCAGAATTCTTTCTACTTCTTTTTTAACTTCTTCAATTAATGGAAGGTCAGTTAAAGAAGCCATAGCCAGGTCTGGAATGCCCGACTGGCGTTTTCCGATAAAATCACCAGGACCGCGGATTTTTAAATCTTTTTCAGAAAGTTCAAAAGCATTTTTGGCTAAAACTATTGCTTTTAATCTTCTCCAGGTTTTTTTTGCCACAGAATCACTAAATAAATAGCAATAACTCTGAAATTTCCCTCGTCCAACTCTTCCCCTAAATTGATAGAGCTGAGAAAGTCCGAACCTATCCGAACCCTCAATGATCATCACTGTAGCGTTTGGAATATCAATTCCTACTTCTACAACTGGTGTCGAAACAAGAATTTCTATTTCACCTTTTTTGAATTTCCTCATTATTTTATCTTTCTCTTTGGCTTTCATTTTGCCGTGCAAAAGTCCTAATTTTAAATCTGGGAAAACCCTTTTTTGCAATCTTTCAAATTCTTTTTTGGCCGCCGCTACTTCTAGTTTTTCTGACTCTTCGATTAAAGGGCAGATAATAAATCCTTGTTTTCCTTCCTTGACCTCTTTTTTTAAAAATTCATAAATTTCGTTTCGACGAGCCGGAGGAACAATTTTTGTAATTATTTCTTTTCTTCCTTTTGGCAGTTCTTTAATCTGGGAAATAGAAAGGTCGCCATAAATCGCCAAGGCGAGAGTACGAGGAATAGGAGTAGCTGTCATTGATAGAAAGTGAGGGATTTTTATCGCCTTTTTATTGTTAGTTTTTGCTAATTTAGCTCTTTGCTCGACGCCAAAGCGATGCTGCTCGTCTACAACTACCAATCCTAAATTTTTAAATTTAACTCTTTCCTGAATAAGGCTATGAGTGCCAATTAAAACCTCGATTTCTCCCCGACTAATCATTTCAATAAATTGTCCTTCTTTAATTTCCTCTTTTGATAATTTTTTACCTTCAAATTCCATTTTTTCACTTGTTAAAAGTCCGGTTTTAACTCCAAGAGGGGATAATAATTTTGATATTTCCTGAAAATGTTGTTCAGCTAAGATTTCGGTGGGAGCCATAATGGCTACCTGATAACTATTTTTCACGGTCACAAAAGCAGCCAAGGTAGCTACAATAGTTTTGCCAGAACCCACTTCACCTTCCAGCAGCCGTGACATCGGTACCTCTTTTTGTAAGTCATCTAAAATTTCTCTGATGGATTTTTTCTGGTCTATAGTGAGAGTAAAAGGAAGAACCTTCTTAAATTCCTCGATATATCCTCTTTTTGGAAGAATTCTTGGGGTCTTCTGCTCTTGTAATTTTTTCTTTTGTTTTTGGACAAAGAGTTGGATTAAAAAAAGTTCTTCAAAAGAGAACCTCTTTTTAGCAATTTCTGCATTTTTTTTACTCTTGGGAAAATGGATTTCAAGTAGTGCCTTATCTATCCGAGGAAAATTTTTCTTATGAAGTATCTCCTCTGGCAAAAACTCTTCTACTTTCGAAGTATATTTTTGAAGCAGGGGATAAATTATAAAGCGAAACCAACGCGAAGATAGTCCTTCTGTCTCAGGATAAACAGGCACAAGACCTTGAGTGTGTTTTAAAAATTTGCCCTCTTTGATTTTTTCGTAAGCAGGATTAGAAAGGAAAACTCCTTCTTCGGAAAAATGGACCTTACCTGCTAAACTTACTTTACTTCCCTCTTTAAGGGTCTGGTTTAAATATGGCTGGTTAAACCATACCGCTCTAATTGTTCCGCTTCCGTCGTTGACTATCGCCTCTGTCAAAAACATTTTTCTTCTGAAAGTCCTCCTGGTATTGATTTTTTTTATTTCACCCTGGATAGTTGCTTCTTCTCCAATTTTCAACTGGCTAACCTTCTTTAAATTAGTGAAATCGTCATAACGGTGAGGAAAATGAAAAAAAAGATCTCTCAAGGTCTTTATCCCGATTTTATGAAGTCGCTTTAAATAAACAGGACCGATATAGCTGAAAGACTCTACGGGGTGTTCTAATATCATATTTCAAATTCGTTCAAATCTATGGTAAAATTATACTGTAAATAAAGTTTCTAAACAATCGGAATAAAGGTCGTATTAGATAGTTTTTAGAAATTCTAATTATGGAAGAAAAACCATCTCAAGAGAAAAAAGGGAAAAACACAGGAATGGCAATTGTAGCATATTTTTTATTCTTTGTACCCCTTTTAACTGACGCTAAAAACGACCCTTTTGTTAAATATCATGTTAAACAAGGATTAGTCCTTTTTATTGCTGGTATTATCGCAGGATTTGTTTCTTGGTTCCCTATCATTGGTTGGATTATTGCCATTCTTGTATTTGTTGACTGGATTATAGGCATTATAAATGCTGCCAATGGTCAGGAAAAGCCTATTCCCTTGATTGGACAATTTGGAGAAAAATTCAACATTTAATTTACTTAAGGAGCCACGAGCATAATCAACTTTACTTCCCAATCTTTTTGGTAATTTTGAATTATGGCCAGTTGTTCTAGCCCTGGCAATCTTTTTTTATTCGGAGAACATGCCGTAGTCTACGGCAAGCCGGTCATTATTACTTCGGTAAATTTGAGAGCAGATTGTAAAATTAAAAGTCTTTCTCAAGAAAAGATAAAAATCTCTTCGAAAGAATTGGGAGAAGCGCTCCTAACAAAAAAAAAGAGAGGCAGGAAAGACCTATTTATCTTATTAGATTTGTGCCAAGACCTTCTTTTAAAATTCAAGATTAAAAAAGGTCTAGACCTGATAATTAAATCAGGCATCCCTGTGGCTAGCGGCTTAAGTTCTTCTACTGCAACTCTCTGTTCTATCCTGGGTGCTTTTTCCAAATTATTTAACCTGGGCATTAAACCAGAAAATTATTACAACCATCTTATAAAGTATCAAAAAATTATTCATGGCGGAAAAGCCTCGGGTGTTGAGATTATCAGTAGTTCCCAGGGAGGGTTCAATTACGTGAGTTTTAAAAAGAAATTGAGAATTAAAAAATTGGGCAAATGCCCTTTTAAGATTGTTATAGGAGATAGTGGTATCAAAACCAAGACAGCAAAAACAGTTAAGAACTTTATCCCTAAGTTAATGAAAAAGTCTCCCAAATTGGTTCTCAAATCTTTTGATAAAATAGAAGAATTAACTAATGAAGGCTTGAAAGCCGTTTTAAAGCAAGATTTAATAAAGATGGGAAGACTAGTGAACGAAAACCAAATAATTTTATCAAGGCTTGGACTTTCTCACCCTAGGTTAGATAGAGGAATTAAAGCCGCTCTCAATGCCGGCGCATACGGGGCTAAATTATCCGGTAAAGGACAGGGAGGTGTAATGTTTGCTTTAGTTAACCAATCCTCACAAGAGAGGGTGGCAAAGGCAATAAAAAATGCAGGACTCAAGGTTATTATAACTAAAATAGGTATTGAGGGAATAAAATAATTTATGAAAGCATCAGCCATCGCTAATACCAACATTGCCCTTATAAAATATTGGGGGAAAAGAAATAAAGAATTAATGTTGCCTCAAAATAGTAGTATCTCAGTGACACTTGGTGGACTTTTTGCTAAAACCACTGTAGATTTCAATGAAAAATACAAAGAGGACATATTCATTTTAAATAACCAAGAATATAAAAAGGGTTCTGAAGAATATGATGAATATATCGGAGTATTTTTAAATTTTATAAGAAAGATTGCCAAAACCAATTTAAGGGTGAAGATTGTCACTCAAAATAATTTTCCTTCTGCTGCTGGCCTTGCTTCATCCGCCGCTGGATTTGCTGCTTTGGCTACAGCCATTAATAAATCTCTAAACTTAGGACTTTCTCGAAGAGAATTAAGTACACTAGCCAGACGTGGTTCTGGCTCGGCTACAAGGTCAATTTTTGGTGGCTTTGTTGAATGGCGAAAAGGCAGAAAAGAAGATGGTTCTGACTCCTTTGCCGAACAGATCGCTCCCCCAGAATATTGGCGAGATTTCAGGATAATAATTGGTATAACCTCGAAAAAAGAGAAGAGGATAAAATCACGAGTCGGAATGGAGCAAACTGTTCAAACTAGCCCATATTATAAATCTTGGCTTGATACTATAAATACAGATTTAGAACAAATAAAAAAAGGGATTATTGAAAGAAATTTTAGTTTAGTAGGAAGAATAACTGAAGTAAATTGTCTTAAGATGCACGCCACAATGATTACTACCTCCCCCCCTATTATCTATTGGAACGCACGAACTATAGAGGTTATCAACTCTATCTTGGACTGGAGGAGAAAAGGTCTCGAGATTTATTTTACTATTGATGCCGGTCCGCAGGTGAAAATTTTATCTAGAGAAAAAGATGTTCCCGAGGTTAAAAAAAGATTGAAGAAGATAAGAGCATTAAAAGACATTATTATAACGAGGCCAGGCAAAGGGTCAAAGATTATAAAAAAGCATTTATTTTAATTGATAATATATGACCATCTCGGCTCCTGGAAAATTATTTATAGCTGGCGAATGGGCAATTCTCGAGACCGGGAATCCAGGCATAGTTGCTGCCATTAGTAAAAGGGCCTATATTAATATTAGAGAGTCTTCCGATAATAAAATTCATATAAATATAAAAGATTATAATATAAAAGACCTTATAGCAGAATTTGGAGATGTTGGACTGGAGTTTAAAAAGAAATTAAATAGCGAAAAAAGAGAAAAACTAATCTTTTTAAAAACAGCCATAGAGATAGCCCTAAATTATCTCCAGAAATCAAAACCATTTCGGATAGATTTAACTAGCCAAGAGATGACACTTAAGATAGGTGCAAATATGAAAGAGATTGGCCTTGGCTCTTCAGCAGCAATCGTCGTAGCTACAATTGCTGGCATACTAAAATTTTACGGCCTTGATATTAAAAGAAAAAAAGTAAAAGAGAGAATCTATAAACTCGCAGCTATTGCCCATTATTTTTCTCAAGGAGAAGTTGGCTCAGGGTTTGATGTCGCCGCCTCGACTTTTGGAGGACTATTTTTATATAAAAGATTTAGTCCTCTCTGGCTTAAAAAGAAGATTGAACAGAAAAAGAGCATCAGAGAGATTATAGAATCAATCTGGCCTAGTTTTTATTATAAGAGACTTAAGATTCCCAAGAATCTTAATCTAATTATTGGTTGGACAGGGAAAACTGCCTCGACTGCCTCTCTAGTCCAGAATTTATATAAATGGAAAGAGAAAAATAGAAAACTCTGCAGAAGGTTATTTTCAGAGATTTCTAACCTAGTTAGAGATTTAATTAAGGCTTGGCAGAGGGAGGACAAGAAGATAATTATAAAATTAATAAGGAAGAATGAGAATCTTCTAAAGAGATTAGGTAAAGAATCAAAATTGAAACTTGAGACAAAGGATTTAGAGCGGATGAGTAGGATTGCCAATAGATTAGGTGCCGCAGGAAAACTTTCTGGAGCAGGAGGAGGGGATTGTGGGATAGCAATAACGTTTAGTAATAAAAATGCGGAGAAAATAAAGAAAATTTGGAAGAAATATAGAATTTACACAGTCGAGGCGGGAATTTCACCCGAAGGCGTCAAAGAAGAAAATAATTCAAGGAGGATGGGGAATACTCTTTAAAGAAAAAATCGCCGACTTCGGCGATCTTTTATGTCCCCAGTAGGAATTGAACCTACATCTCGAGTTCCGCAAACTCGCACTCTATCCATTGAGCTATGGGGACAGAATTTTTTGAGATATTTTTCGACTAGATTTATAATCCAAGCCTTTCGCTTAAGATATCAAAAATATTTTTCTCCTCTTCTTTTTCTGGAATAAAACTAGAAATTATCTTCCTTGCTTTTTCGATATAATTTCCTGGCAAAGGGAATATTATATGATAAGGGAGATGTTTCTTTTTACTCTTAAAATATATCTGAGGAGGATTATCAAATATCCAAAAGCTTTCAAGATTATACCAGGGAAAGATTTCCTTTCCTCTCCTTGCTCCCCGTTTTAGAATAGCAAAATAAGTTTTTTTCTTCCGAGGCTGGAGTAATAATAAAACAGAGATTACCAGTACTAGCAAGAAGCCAAAATAATTCTTCTGCCAGAGAACAAAAGCAAGACAGAGTATCAAAAAGATGATTATTCCAATCTGCCAACTTCTTTCTCTGTTTGCCCTTTCTTCTATTTCCCAATCCAAGATTGCTTTCTCTCCGGCTATTTCATCGGAAGATCTTTTTTTAAGGTCAATGATTTTTTCCATTAGTTGGTATAGAATTTATTTAAGATAATGATCTGCTACCGATGTGGCGCCGAATGCTTCAGGTTTTATTTTAACCTCGAATCCATTGCCCTTGACCATACCAATAATTTCTTTTATCATTTCTCTTGTTTCACCAACTTGTCCGATATCAGTATGGATTTCAAGATTTTTATAATTTCTCGGCCTGATTTTTTCTAATTTCTTTTCAATACACTCTCTTAGTTTCATAGCCAATTTTAAAGACAACATTGTCTCCTCATAGATTCGTGTTCTGAGTGTATATTTTTTTCGATTTTTAATTTTTTTCCAAAAATATCTTCCCCCCTTACCCTTTCTTAAGATGACGATTGCTGAGACAAAATCTGGTATCTCTTTTCCTTCAGAATCAGTACCAACTATAATTCTATAGATTTCTTCTGGCTGTTCTAATACAAAATTGATGAGGTCTCCTACCACTTCTTCAAACTTCATTTTTCCTTTTGTGGGACTTATAAAGGACTCAAACATAAGGTATCATTTTTCGCGTTTTAGCGCCTCTTCTATCGCTTTTTTTACTTCTTCAACTGTAGGCTTCCCTGTCTTCGAAAAAGTCTTCGGTTCTTTTTTATTAATTTCTTTTAGGGAAATTGGTTTAGAAGATATTTTCTTTTGGACAATTGTTCCCCTCCTTTCTTCTCTCTCTTTCTCAATAACTTTTTTTGTCTCTTCCACGCCACTCCAG
>Ga0172365_10003956_pt1 | contig 10989 bp, 9 predicted proteins | sample LakKivSesite48cm_FD_114535 | JGI IMG/M metagenome (GOLD analysis project Ga0172365, IMG submission 114535) | Sediment microbial communities from Lake Kivu, Rwanda - Sediment site 48cm | ecosystem: Environmental > Aquatic > Freshwater > Lake > Sediment | place: Rwanda: Western Province, Lake Kivu... | reverse complement strand
TTTCTCAACAAAAGCTGTTACGCCTTCTTTGAAATCATCTGTACCAGCTGATATTGATGCTGTTTTGCTTTCTAATTCAAGATGGGTCAACATATCATTATCCATGCTTTTGTTAATAAGCATCTTTGCCTTACCAACTGCTATTGGGGGTAATTCCTTGAATCTTGATATTAATCCTTCAACTGCTTTGTCCAATTCTTCATGATTTACTACTTTGTTTACTATACCCAGTTCTCTTGCTTCCTCCGCAGAAAATATCTTTCCAGTCAGGATATATTCGCATGCCTTTTGATAACCAACAAGTTTGGTGAAAAACTGCGTTCCGCAACCAGGTGCAAGACCTACGCCAATGAATGCGGTACCAAACTTAGCTTCTCTTGATGCAATAATAATGTCACAAGCTAAAGCAAGTGAAAGACCGGCACCAAAAGCAGCACCGTTAACTTGGGCTATCACTGGTTTTTCCATGGTTCTCATTTCCATTACAAATTTGTGTATTACTTTTGTGAGTTCTCTCAAAAACTTTGGTTTATCCTTTGCAGCATACATCTCTTTTACATCCCCGCCGCCACAGAATCCCTTTCCAGTGCCTCTTATTACAACCGCGATGATATCGTTATTCTTATTTATCTCATGTAAAACCTTGTAAAGCTCTTCTCCAAGTTTCATGTCAAATGAGTTAAGACGTTCTGGTCTATTGAGAGTCACATAAGCAATTTTTTCTTTTGTTTCGAAATTTAAAGTTTCGTAGTCCATAGGTATCGACCCCAAGGAACATTAATTTGGATATAAATCTTGGGGACTTTCAAGAAAAATATAAATAAACAGTTAACCATGCCAATGGCCATGGTTAACAATGGAGGCATAAGATTATGGAAATAAACATTTACATTGACAAATACAAAACAATTAGATACAACTTTTTCAGGTGGAGATACGAGTTAAACGTTGTTTATAAACTGTCTCTGGCTCTAACCTTTGCATGTTTAACTGGGCTATCGGCACAATTAAGATTCTATCTACCTGGCACTCCAGTTCCTGTAACAGGACAAGTTTTCGGCGTTCTATTTGCTGGAGTTATATTAGGAACTTGGGGTGGAATCAGTCAATGCATATATCTAGGAATTGGAGTAGCGGGTGTACCATGGTTTGCTGGTTTTAACAGCGGCCTAGCCTATATCGCAGGTCCAACTGGCGGATACCTAATAGGATTTGTTATCACATCTTTTTTCATAGGATATATAGTGGATAGATACATACGGTCGAGAAGCTTTTTACCAATGTTTGCAATCATGCTGTTTTCAACCTTTACATTAATATACATACCTGGGCTGATATATCTGTACATATGGATGGGAGCATCAATTGGAATCTGGGAACTAATAACCATGGCAGTGCTTCCATTCATTGTAGCTGACATAATCAAAGCAGCAATAGCAGCTGGTATAACAAGTGGCATCACTCCAAAAAACTCATACGGAAAAGAAATTGGCATATGAGAGACAAACTACTAAGTTTACTAAAAAGCGACTTTATATCAGGTGAGAGACTAGCAAAAACTCTTGGGATATCACGTACTGCAGTATGGAAACAAATCATTTCCCTGAAAAAATCAGGCTACAAAATCGAATCTATAAAAAACAAAGGTTATCGGCTGATTTCTAGACCTGACACTCCAAATCCTGAAGAAATAACTGCTGTTTTATCTACAGAAATTGTTGGAAAAGAGGTTCACTATTTTGAGAAGATTTCTTCAACAAATTATTTTGCAAGACAATTGGCAAACAAAAATGCAAAAGATGGAACAATCATAGTTTCAGATGTACAAACGCAAGGTAGAGGAAGAAAGAACAGAAATTGGTTTTCGCCTCCAGGCGGTCTGTGGTTCTCAATCATTTTGTATCCAAATATTCAACCACATAAGAGTATGATGTTAACGATGGCAGCATCACTAAGTGTAGTTGAAGGCATAAAAAAAACCACTGGTATTATTCCACGTATTAAATGGCCAAATGATTTACTAATAAATAAAAAAAAAGTCTGCGGTATACTAACTGAGATAGACGCAGAAATAGACAAAATAAACTTTGCCATCGTAGGCGTTGGTATCAATGTAAACAACATTCTTAGCAAGGATCTGGAAAAAAATGCCACTACATTAATCAAGGAGCATGGCAACAATGTTTCAAAGGTTAATCTTCTTAGATCTATTCTTAAAAGTTTTGATGAATACTACATAAAAATCCAAGAGGGTAGATATGATGAGATACGTGAGAACTGGTTGTCATACTCGCATATAATTGGTAAAAACGTGCGTATTAATGATGGAATAAAAAGTATACAAGGTGTTGTAAAAAATATAGACGAGGATGGTTCTCTTATCTTAGATGCTGATAGTAAAATTTGTAGGGTTTTAAGCGGTGACTTAGAATATCTATGATCTTTTTTTACATGGCAAGAGACATACATTACAGTCTTTGCCGCATGGATCAAAATGTATGTCCAAGTTACACGGACCATATTCTCTTCTGATAATTGCCTCTAATTTATCTGAGAGGTTATGTGAATCTTTTACAGCCATGTCTTTGTCTACAACAAGATGCATTTTTATGTCGTCTTTATCTTTTCTCTTTATAACCTGTATATTATGGAAAGAAATAATTTCTTTTTCCTTTTCTAGTATTTTTTCTATAATCCTCTCTTTTGATTTGCTTTCATAATACTCCGCTCTTGGTTCTAAATGAATTATTGTTGAATGATTTGTTTTTTCCAAGACTTTATTTTCAAGTTCGTCAGCTATACTATGTGCTTCATCCATCATCAGTTTATTGTCGACCTCTGCATGGAGTGTTATAACCTTGCTTTTGCCGTAGTCATGTACAGATATATCATGAACACCTTTTACTCCATTAACTGATTTTGCTACCCTTCTCACATTTTCTAATAAATCCTTGTCAGCTTCTTGTCCCATTAGATAGTTTGATGAGTTTTTACCCAAGATTATACCTACATATATTATTATAATCGATACAATAACACCAAAAATTGGGTCCAATATCATATAACCATAATATGATCCAATTATACTTACTCCTACCGCAACAGAAGCTAGTGCATCGCTACGGTGATGCCATGCGTCTGCAACAAGAATATCACTATTGATTTTTTTTCCTATGGCAAATGAGAAACGTGACATCCATTCTTTTACTAATGCTGATATAATTAGTATAATTCCAACTGGTATTGCATAATCTAGGTTAGTTATTGTTACAGAATTAATAATCCTCTCTATAGATTGTTCTATAAAACCAAAACCTGTAACAACCAACAATATAGCTATGATAAGAGTTGCAATATATTCTGCTCTACCATGACCAAACGGGTGTTCCTTGTCAGACGGTTTTTTTGATACTTTAAAACCAAATATTACCACAGCTGATGTCGATACGTCAGAAAGTGTGTGGACTGAATCAGCTATTAATGCTATGCTATTAAGGAAAAGACCTAACAGAATTTTTATAACAAAAAGTATAGAATTTCCAACTATACCAACAGTGCCTTCCAGGTAGCCGTACTTAGCCCTTACCGTAGGATCATTTACGTCCCCATAATCTGGTATAAGACTAAATCTCCTCTTTTTTTGCATCAGTAGACAATTGAATATATTCCCCAGATATAGGTCTTTTCATTTCACAAAAACCGATGCCATAACAAATATAACTAATTGGGAAGTCTGGAAAAAAATATAGGATATGGGATGGGATACACCACATCAAAACTTCTCCAGACTACCCCATATAATAAATATAATTCATGTATATATAATTATATCCTCCAGGGGTTCTCCTGGAGAAAAAAACTAGCTATTTTTTCTTCAACTCGACCTTTATATCTTCTTTTATGTCACCGAGTCGTTTCGCTAGTTCAATGTAATGTTCTATATCTGTTTTCGAGTTAATAACAAGCTTTGCGCCATCTGGCGATCCACCACCATGCATGCAACCAGGTACACCAGCACCAATTGTGAGCCATTCTATAAGACGAGCTATCTTAGCCCTGGTTTCGCCAGAGCAATTAGCTTTAAGATATTTTTTAAGAAGTTCACCATAATTAGGATCGTTTATATCTTTACATGATGGTAGGCACCCTGTCTCACCTATACCACCAGCTATATCCTGCGTTATCCTCTTTGTCTCATATGGCAAGGTTGCTACATGAACCTTGTTAACATTAGATAAAAGCATATCAGGTATCCAAACACCAGATGGATGTTTCTTTCCCATAACACCAGCCGCGACACCCATGCCAAATGTTGTCTCATTGTTTATAATCATTTGAGTTATTTTCTCTCTGAAAACCTTCTCATTTAAACCATTGGCTCTAGCCATAAGCACTGCCGCTCCTATCATAACATCTCCCTGGCCAGCAACACATCCGCCTATAGCAGCTCTATATGGGGCTATGAAATTCATAACAGCCCTACCAGCATATTCGAATTCTTTACACATAAAAACTCTTTCTTTTGGAATGAAAACATCATTAAATAGAAGATAAGCTTGAGTAATACCACCTATATTAACAGGTATATCAAAGCCTTCTTCCTGCTCACGTGTATCACTGGGTCTCCTCGACTCTATGATCGTTAGATTCTCAATATCGCGTGGTACTACAAATGATATAGCATAATCTTTATCAGGTTCCTTATAACCAGCGCCAGGCATGATGAAGATCTCGTTAGCCGCAGCAACACCACAAATCATAACCTTTGCACCACGAACAACGATTCCGTCTTCCTTACTTTCTACAACATGCAGGTTCATGTCAGGATCAGTTTGTTGAGATGGAGATTTTGAACGATCACCTTTTGGGTCAGTCAAGGCACCAGAGATAGTAATATCCCTCTCCTGCGCATCTTTCAGCCAATTTTTCATCCTTTGATGATAGCTAGTTCCTAAATCTTTATCCATGTCATAAGTAACAGCCCACATAGCATTAATGGCATTAAAACCAGCACAACGACCGCCTGTACAAGTCCCGGTTAAATTAAACATTAAACGTTTCATACGAACGTTGGCAATCATATCCTCAGCGCTGCTTATAATTGAAAGATAACGAACTATAGTTTTACCAGTTAAACTTGATTTAGTTGTAAGAATATCTTTATATTCAGGTTTATGTGCCGCATCAAAAATCTGAGCATGACCTTCAACAGTTCTCTTTGTAGCAGGGTGAGTTGTAACATCTTTTATAAGTTCACCAAACTTGTAGATATTTGGTCTCATTTTTCTAAGGCTTTCTTTATATTCTTTAGATGTTTTCATAAATTACTTTCCTCCTATTTTAAACTCCCACTCACACCACAGATCACTGGGGTGTCTATCAGGTGGGCACACATTACATTTAACCTCAATATCTGGATTGAACTCTTTTGCAAAAGCTTTTAGAAAACCAAATCTAACTGGTTTGCAACCGAACTCACTAAGACCTTTTGTTATACGTGTGTTTTGCACACGGCATTTAACATTCCTAATAACAGCATGGCCTTTTTCAACAATGATTTCTTTATCTTCTAGATCTAAAGCCCAGCTTGAATACTGCAAAGCCTTCATCATAGAACCAATATCATTTCCTTTGATTCCCAGAAAATCTTTTAATTTCCTTGCTTCAATCTTCCCCATCGTCTCCCAGACCTTTCTATCAATTTCTGTTGCAGCTTCGGTACCAAAATCCTCCTCGATACCAAGGTAATACAAACCATCAACAGCCCAGAGGTTACGAAGATGCATGAATATAAAATCATCAACTTTGTCCTTAGGTAAATTAGATAACAGTTTTCTATCTTGCTCTCTGCTCATGATAATCAATACTTATTTTTTATCCCATTTTATCTTTAATAGCACTAGTAAGCTTTGGGATCACCTGGTACAAATCACCTACTATACCGTAGTCAGCTGATTTAAAAATCAAAGCCTCAGGGTCTTTGTTTATTGCAACAACAACACCAGAGTCACGCATACCAGCTATATGCTGTATCTGACCAGATATACCACACGCTATGTACAACTTCGGTTTAACCTTATGACCAGAAAGACCAATCCAGTGATCCTCAGACAACCATTTTAGATCAGCAGCAATCGGACGACTGCAACCAACAGTCCTACCCTTAAGCACATCAGCTAGGTCCTGTACAAGTCGTATGTCATCCTTGTTTTTGAAACCACGACCACATGAAACAATTATCTCAGCATCCTCAACACTCACACCCTCTGTTTTCATCTCCTGAACCTTTGTGATCTTAGATGGTGATTTCTCAAAATCAAACTTCTTTTTTACAACCTCGCCCTTATGCCCCTCATTTTTTGGTAAAGGATTAAACGCTTTAGGTGGTATAGTAACAATCTGCGGATGCGATGTGAACTGCTCAACAGCAATAGCGTTACCACTGTAAACCATGCGCTCAGTAACAATCTTTTTATCTCTTACATGAACACTTGTACAATCAGTCACACAACCAGTATCCAGCTTAGCAGCAAGACGCGCAGCCAGTTCCTTTCCATTCTTGTTTGAACCAATTAAAATAACCTCGTTGCTGTTCTCTTTTGCTATCTTCTCAAGGATACTAGCGTACTCCTCAGCCTTGAAAGTATGAAGATCTGTCTCAGCAGCAATCACATTATCAGCACCATGCTCAAGGTATTCCTTGGCAAAAGAGTCATGGCCTATACAAATAGCAGTGACCTTTTTACCTAACTCTTTTGACAACTCTTTACCCTTATTCAGAAGCTCAAGCGTCAGTTTCTTATCATCAGAATAAACCAACACCATCGTCTATCACCTCAACACTCCAACCTTTGCAAGCTCATCAACAAGCTTAGTCACAGATTGATCAAGATCATCCTTGAATATCACGTTTTTTCTCACCATAGGCACACCTTTGATGTCAACAGTTTTAATCTTGGACTCAAGCTTACCAAGTGCGACATCATTTGCATGCCATTCATGAATAGGTTTAGAAGACGAAGCCAGAATCTGCATAAGACTAGGCAGACGAGGCTGGTTAATCTCCTTGGTAACAGTAATAAGAACAGGATACGGTGATTCGATTGTCACAGCTTTGTCGCCAAGGTTCTTCTCAGAGACAACCTTGTCTTTTTCAACAGTAACCTTTTGTGCATATGTTATCTGCGGGATGTTCAGCAAACCAGCAACCCTGGGTCCCATCTGACCGGAAAACATATCAATCGACGCCTCACCACAGAGAACAATGTTGTAGTTCCCAATTTTTTTGATAGCACCAGCCAATATATGTGATATAATCGAGTAATCAGCATTCTGCGGTAGTACGATTAAAACCCCTTCATCAGCACCCATGGCAAGCAACTCCTTTATACGTTCTTTTGCATCAGCTGTACCAACAGTAACAACAGTTATTTTTCCACCATGTTTCTCTTTTATCTTAATTGCTTCTTCAAGCGCATTCTTGTCAATATCGCTGATCTTCTGGGGCACACCAGCCAGTATAGGTTTTTTCGTACTAGAATCAACCTTTATCTCAGACACGTCAACAACCTGTTTTGCACAAACAATTATGTTCATTTCACAACACCTTTTTTCTCCTTTTCACGTTCTCTCAATTCTTTTCTCTTAATCTTACCACTCTGAGTCTTAGGAAGCTCAGTAACAAACTCTATCTCCCTAGGATACTTATATGGAGCAGCAACCTTTTTTGTATGCTCCTGAATATCCTTAACGAGACTCTCAGAGGCTTTATTCCTATCATAAAGAATTATGTAAGCTTTGATTATCGTACCTCGTGTCTCATCAGGGCTAGCAACAACAGCACACTCCAAGACATCAGGGTGAGAAATAATAGCTGATTCAACCTCAAAAGGTGAAATACGATAACCACTCGCCTTGATTAGATCGTCGTTTCTACCGCTGAACCAGAAATAACCTTCTTCATCCTGATAAAGAACATCGCCGCTCAAAAACCAACCATTTTTGAAACTCTCACTTGTTTTATCCGGCTTATTCCAGTATTCCTTAAACAAACCAGGGTCTTTTCCATCAACAGCCAAGACACCTGATTCACCTTGAGGGACAGGTTCACCATCATCATTAACAAGAGCACAAACATGACCAGGCTGAGGCCTGCCACAAGAACCTGGTTTAATCCTCATATCTCTCATATTAGATACATAAACCATAATCTCAGTCATACCAATACCATCAAGTATATCCAAACCAAATCTACGCTTCCACTCACTGATAACTTTAGGGTTCAAAGGTTCACCCGCTGAAATGCAATGGCGTAAAGATGAGAGATCGTACTTCTTCTCAGCATCATTAACAGTTAAAAACATCCTGTAAGCAGTTGGCACAGAAGCTAGATTAGTAATCTTGTATTTCTCCATTAATTCAAACCAGCGCTCAGCGCTAAAACGTCCATCATAAATAAAAGTTGAAAAACCCCATCTCCAAGGATAAAGAAAACCATTGCCTAAAGGGTAAATCCAATTAAGATCTCCTGTATGCGCGAGAATGTCATCTTCTTTTGCATTCTGCCAATATAACACACTTGGATCATTACCAGAAACCCAGTGATGCAAATGAACCGCCCCTTTTGGATTACCTGTTGTACCGGAGGTGTAACAGAAAAACGCCATGTCATCACTAGATGTTTTTTCTATCTCTAAGTTTCTAGATGTGTCTTTCATAAGTTCATTATAATCAAGTGCATCATCATATGCGTCGTCAACAATAATTACATGTTCTAAAGTAGGACAATTATTTTTTACTTTATTTACCTCTTCCGAATATTTAGATGTCGTGATAACAGCTTTGGAACCGCTATCATTAATTCTATATTCGATTTCATGAGATCTAAACATTACACTAGAAGGAATCGGTACAGCTCCTATTTTTGAACCACCGAGAAAAGAAATTTGGAATTCCGGAATATTTGGGAGACGAATGAGAAAACGATCCCCTTTTTTAAAACCTAGATTTTTTAAAACATTTCCAAACTTGTTAGTAAAAGTTTTCATGTCATTATATGTAAATTTCTCTGCATCTCCTGTTGAATTCTCCCAGTATAAAGCTATCTTGTTTTTCTTTTCTGTGTTCGTGTGCTTGTCTACACAATCATATCCGATGTTATATGATTTAGGTATCTTCCATTTCCAACTCTTGTATTCTTTTTCGTAATTAAGCTCCCCCATGAACACTCCTCTATAGTTTTTATTATCTTAGTAAACTACCTGCTATAACCATACGTTGAACTTCCGAGGTACCCTCATAAATCTCGGTTATCTTTGCATCACGGAACAGCCGCTCAACAGTATATTCTTTTGTGTAGCCATATCCGCCATGGATTTGAACTGCTTTGATGACGGCATCCATCGCTGTTTCAGAGGCAAACAACTTTGCCATAGCTGCCTCTTTAGAAAAACGTCCACCTTTATCTTTTGCATATGCTGCATTGTATACTAAATAACGTGCTGCTTCAATTCTAGTAGCCATGTCAGCAATCATCCATTGGATAGCTTGGAATTGTGCAATAGGTTTGCCGAATTGTTGACGCTGTTTAGCATATTCTATGCTTTCTTCGAGAGCTGCCTGTGCAATACCTACGGCTTGTGCAGCAATACCTATTCTGCCTCCATCTAGAGTACTCAAAGCAATTTTGAATCCTTCTCCTTCTTTTCCCAGTAGATTTTCTTTAGGGACTTTCATGTTTTCAAAAACTAGCTCAGTAACATGATTTGCATTAATACCCATCTTATCAAAGAGACTTCCGACTTTAAAACCTGGCGTTTCTTTCTCAACAATAAAAGCACTGATCCCTCTTGATCCTGCGGCTTTATCAGTAACTGCGAAGACTATAAAGATACCTGCGTGGTCTCCGCTTGTTATAAAACATTTATCTCCATTTATAACGTAATGATCCCCTTTAAGCTCTGCCTTAGTTTGCATTGCACCCAAATCCGATCCAGCATTTGGCTCTGTTCCAGCAAAAGCACCGATTTTTTCACCCTTTGCTAGCAGTGGAAGATATTTCTTTTTTTGTTCATCAGTACCATGCTTCATTATTGGATATGCCACTAATGAGTTATGAACTGAAGTAATCACACCAGTTGATGCACATTTTCTTGATATTTCTTCAATAATCGTCACGTAGCTAATGATATCTAGACCGGCTCCACCATACTCAGTGGGAATGATTATTCCTAAAAGACCGAGTTCTGCCATTTTTTTAAGAATTTTTGTAGGATACTCTCCAGTTTTATCAAGATTTGCAGCGACAGGTGCAATTTCTTTTTCAGCGAATTCTCTAACCATTTTCTGGATCATTTTTTGTTGTTCATTTAGTTCTAATTTCATGGGGGTGTGAATAAAATTAACAAACATAAACCTTTCTATAATATATAAGATATGAAAAAGAAAAGAATATAATATCCTAGTTAATTTAAGTGAGCCAAATATGTCTTTAGAAAAAGGCTTTGTTCATATATATACTGGACCGGGGAAAGGTAAAACAACCGCTGCAATAGGACTTGGTGTTCGTGCAGCTGGTGCAGGTCTTAAAGTTATTATGATTCAGTTTATGAAAGGTAGAAGATACAGTGAAATTAATTCCATTGAGAAACTACCTAATTTTACTGTATTACAGTACGGCAGGGACGAGTTCGTATCAAAAGAAAAACCTGAACAAATCGATATCGATCTTGCAAAAAAAGGTTTTGAACATGCTAAAAAAATACTTAAAGAAGGTAAATACGACCTGGTTATTCTAGATGAGATTAACGTTGCAGTTGACTATAAACTAATAAACCTAAAGGATGTGTTGAAACTTGTTGATGAAAAACCTGAAAAAATCGAACTTGTATTAACTGGACGTTATGCTCCGCCAGAACTTGTAAAAATAGCGGATTTGGTTACCGAGATGTTGGAGATTAAGCATCCTTATCAAAAAGGCATACTTGCTCG
>Ga0172365_10003955_pt1 | contig 10991 bp, 9 predicted proteins | sample LakKivSesite48cm_FD_114535 | JGI IMG/M metagenome (GOLD analysis project Ga0172365, IMG submission 114535) | Sediment microbial communities from Lake Kivu, Rwanda - Sediment site 48cm | ecosystem: Environmental > Aquatic > Freshwater > Lake > Sediment | place: Rwanda: Western Province, Lake Kivu... | reverse complement strand
GAAGCCCCAGGTCGCGCTCGATTTGCACGGGTTGGCCGCGATGCCGTGGTACGGGCGCGCGGTGTCCTTGCCGTACATGACCTCGCCCTTGAGGGCCAGGCCCCCCAGGCCGGGGACGTCGATGTAGCCCTGCACGTCGGCGCCGACGCGGTACTTGTAGCGGCTGTCGGGAATCGCCGCGCTGGTCGCGGTCGGCGGCGCGATGTAAAGGCCCTTGCCGAAGTAGCCGGACACGCCGCCGACGAAGCTGCCGAAGTCGACGCCGAGGCGGCCGACCCAATCCTTGAACTGGTTGGGATCGTTGCCGCCGAAGGGATACGGAGAGCCCGGATCCTTGCTCGCACCGAGGTTCTTGGTGCCGTCATAGATGGTGCCGTTGACCAAGGCGACCTGGAAGTTGAAGTAGTCGTAGCTGCCCTGCAAGCGCACGCCGCGGTCGCGGTCGCCGTCGAAGAAGAACTTCTGGATGGCGGCGCGCTCGGGCATCTCCCGTTCCGCATCCGACTGTAGCATCTCGTAGCCGAACGGGTACTTGAACTGGCCCACCGACAGCTTCATCTTGAGCGGCGTCCAGGTGTCCACGAAGGCCGCATAGATGTCCTTGTAGGCGACGCCCTCCTTGTTGTTGGCGTTGATCTGGAACTGATACTCCGAGTTGGTGCCTTTGTACTGCGCGGTGAAGTAAGCGTGGCGCAGCATGAAGCGGTCGGTGTTGGTCGCCGTGGCGGCGAAGGTGTTCTCCTTGAACGTCGCGCCGTTGGCCGACTCCTGGTGCCACTCGTAGCGCCCCTGAACGTAGCCGGAGAACTTCAGCTTGGACGCCTTCGCGATGGCCTCCTGGTTGGCCGTGTTGGTTTCTTCCAGGCCGGCCACCTTGGTCTCCAAGGCCTCGACCTTCTCCGCCAGCTCCTGTTCCTTCGTCAAAGGTGGGGGAGCTGCTGGTTCGGCCTCTGTTTCGGAGACTGACGGGGCTGGCGGGCTCGGCGGGGCCGCGGCGGGTGCGGCCAGCTCTGCGCTCCCCGTGGGCGCGGCTTGCGGCAGGGGTGTCACAGGGTTCGTGGGCGCGGCGGTCTGGGCAACTACCGACGGCGCAGCAAGGAACAACGGAATGGACAGGATGCGTGCGATGGACTTTGTCATGCACGCAGAACTACACCTTGTGCGTGACGGTCTCGTGACGGTGGTGCAACTTGTCTGCATCATGGGACATTGCTCCTTCTGGGACTTGGGCGATTCGTCCTCGGCCTCCGAACGGCTGCCGGCCACCGCCTCTTGCGACCGGCCGAACGACAGACGCCAGCACGACCGACTCCTGACAACAGAGTCGTGGCAGCCGCGAAAAGCTGCGTTTCGAGGCCCGCTCGCCTCGACGGATTGCCGGGAAGGTCGACTTGGAACAGCTCTTGCTTGACAATGGCCCTGTGCCAACTTTCATCCAGCCCGAGGCGACCCATTCTGCGACCACGCGCGGGGCCGCGTGGCTCGGCGCGGCGCACTTCGTGGTGGATGCAGTCTGCGTGTCCGCAGTGCTGCGCGCTTCCCCCCAAAGCAACTCCCTGATTTCGAGCGCCTTCGCTTTGGTCCTTGGCTACGATCTCCTGGCCTTCGCGGGCCAGGTTCCCTTCGGGTGGCTTATCGATCGGCTGGGTCTGCGACGAGGCGCGGCCTTGGCGGGGCTTGTGCTCAGCACGGCCGCGCTCTCTGCAGCAAGCGACGCCGGCACCTCGGTCGTCCTTCTTGCGGGTCTCGGAAACGCCCTCTTTCATGTCGGGGCAGGCGCCATGGTCTTGGCCGGATCCAAGGGTCGCGCCACGCCGGCCGGGATCTTCGTGGCGCCGGGCGCGCTGGGGTTGGGGCTGGGACTGGCCCTCGGGCGCAGGCCGGCCGCAGTGCCGCTCTGGCCCTGGTATGTCGCCCTCGCCGGAGCGTTCGTCGTCGTACTCCTGGTTTCTCTCCCCAAAAACGAGCCGGCCGAAGACAAGGCCGCATTCCAGCTCGATCGCGGCCGGGGCGAAGTCGTCGTCGTTCTCTTCCTGCTTTGGCTGTCGGTTGCGGTTCGCTCGCTGGTGGGCACGGTCGGCTGCGATGGCTGTCCGCGCGGCGTGCTCCTGCTGGCGGCCGTGCCGGCGGCAGGATTCGCCGGCAAGCTCGCGGGCGGGTTTCTGGCCGATCGCTTCGGCTGGATCAACCTGGCCATGGTTGCGCTCCTGGCTTCAGCCCCCTTGCTGGCCTTCAGCGGCGGTGACCTCTACCTCGCGCTTCCCGGGCTGGTCATTTTCCAGATGACCATGCCGGTCACCCTGGCGGCGACGTTTCGCTTGATGCCCGACCGGCCCGGCTTCGGCTTCGGCGTGCTTTGTCTGGCGCTGGTGGCGGGCACGCTCCCGGCCTATTTCCCTGGCGGGTGGCGGCCGCAGGGCGTTTCGGTCCTCTTGCTCGTGCTTGCATCCGCCGCCGCGCTCTACCTGGCCCTGCGTCGCGTGCTGCCTTCTGCCGCCACGCAGGCCACGCCGTTTTCCCCCCAAGCTTCCACCTCACCCCCTTTGACCCTGTGAAAGGAAACCCATGAAAACGACTACCGGCCTTCTCGCCCTCTTCTCCGTGCTCGCCTGCTTCGTCGCCCCGGTTCGCGCTGATCTCATCCCACCGGAAAACCAACCCTGCGAGTTCAAGCAGGCGGGTGCCGCCTGTGTCCTAAGGGACGTTGCCGGCACCTGTCAGACCCGGACCTGCAGCCGGCTCGACTACGCGCACTGGGACCGCGACGCCTCCCCCTCGCCCCCATCGACGACCTACGCGTGCCTGCAATGTGTCGTCGGATCCAGCACGAACACCGGCACCAGCTCCGGCACCAGCTCCGGCACCGGCACCAGCTCCGCCACGGTTTCGGCCACGGGCACCGACACCGGCTCCGCCACGGTTTCGGCCACGGGCACCGGCACCGGCTCCGCCACGGTTTCGGCCACGGGCACCGACACCGGCTCCGCCACGGTTTCGGCCACGGGCACCGACACCGGCTCCGCCACGGTTTCGGCCACGAGCACCGACACCGCCTCCTCCACGCTTGCAGCCACGGGCACCGGCACCGGCTCCGCCACGGTTTCGGCCACGAGCACCGGCACCACCCCAAGTACCCCTGCCGGCCCCAGCCCGGCCGCCCGCGCCGACGACCAGGAGCCGCCCGCGCAGGACGACGGCGCCTGCTCGATTGGCGGCCCGGTTGCCAAGCGCATCGCCCCCTGGCTTCTGGCCGGCGCCTTCTCGCTGCTCTTCCTCTTCTCCCGCCGGCGCAAGCAGCGCTAACCCGGCATGCCCTACTTCCGCGCCTGGCTCGTCGCCTTCGTCTTCACCGAGATGGTGGAGGTGCCCATCTATTGGGCCGGGCTGCGGGTCGGGCTGCTTGCCGCCTTCGGCGCCACCGCCATCACCCATCCGATTCTGTGGTTCGTGATCTTTCCCCACCTTGGGCTTCCGTACGTGTGGCTCATCGTCGTCGGGGAAGCCTTCGCCGTTTCCGTCGAGGCCGCTTACTTCCTGCTTCTCCGCCGCGGCCTGCGCCGCGCCCTGCTCTGGTCTTTCCTCGCCAACGCCGCCAGCTTCGCGACCGGCATGCTCTCGCGCATGCTCTTCGGAGTGCCGTAGGGGAACCTACCGCTCACCGGGATCGTTCGCATGGTCATAGCACTCGGTGGTGTTGTCCGGCGTCCAGTTCCAGATCAAGTGGTGCGTGGCCATGACCAGGGCGCACCGCTTGACGTTGCCCTCGTAGCTCACCTAGTTGTGAGGCCCACAAGTCCGGTCCTGCGAGAGGTACCCCCGGGTAACCGGGGGCGCCTGCTCGACCACGTGCCTCGACCGTCGAGAGCCTCTCCATCACGATTTGGACCATTTGGCCGGGACCTGGAGCAGGGAAGTGGCGCTGGCGTCTTCGCCGGCCTTGCGCGAGCAACGGATGATCGACCCGGATTTGTGGAAGTGACTCGGGTTCTGGCCGACACCTCCGCGTATTTGGCCCTTTTTTCGCGGGCACGCGGGGCTTCGACGGCTATTTCAGGAGGTGGAGGAGATCGTCCCTTCGCCTGTTGTTCGCTCCCTCGCAGCCCGATGCCCGGCCGTCGTCCGGGCTCAGGCGAGGGCGCCGGGTTCGGCGTGGCGTTCGAGCTCGCGTTCAAGCTCGCGCGCCTGCTCTTCGATGTGCCAGGGGCGTTCGGCGTAGACGTCGTCGAAGAGCGACGCCAGGGACGGGCGCGGCGCCACGGCTTCGGTTTCTTTCACCAGCGCGGCGAAGCGCGACTCGAAGTCCCGGCGTAACTCCTCCTCGTCGTTCGCGCTCCACACGCCCTTGCCTTGGCAATAGACGCGGAAGCGGCGAATGGGATCGCTCGCTTCCCATTCTTTGGGCTCGCTCGGCTCGCGGTACACGCTGGGGTCGTCGGACGAGGTGTGCGCCCCACGCCGGTAGGTCACGGCCTCGATGAGGGTCGGGCCTTCGCCCGTGCGCGCGCGCCGGGCCGCCTCGGCCGTGACGTGGATGAGCGCGAGCAGGTCGTTGCCGTCGACGAAGACGCTCTTCATGCCGTAGGCCACCGCCTTCTGCGCCAGGGTGGGGGAGGCGGTCTGGATGGCGCGCGGAGTGGAGATGGCCCAGCCGTTGTTGCGCAAGAAGAAGAGGCAGGGCGCCTTCTTCACCTGGGCCAGGTTGCACGCCACGTGGAAGTCGCCGGTCGAGGTCGCGCCGTCGCCGAAGTAGACCAGGCTGATGTCGTCGCGGCCGCGCAGCTTGGCGGCCAGGGCCATGCCCACCGCGTGCGGGATCTGGGAGCCCACCACGGAGCTCACCGACACGAAATTGAGATCGCGGACGGTGTGGTGGGCGGGAAGTTGGCGCCCCTTTACCGGATCCTCGGCGTTGCCGTAGAGTTGGCACATCATGGTGCGCATGGAGTAGCCGCGGAAGAGCGCCACCGCCTGCTCGCGGTAACAGGAGAAGATCCAGTCCGTGGGTCGCAAGGCCCAGGTCGGCCCGATGAGGGTGGCTTCCTCGCCGTAGGCGGTGAGGTAGAAGCCGATGCACCCTTGGCGCTGAAAACGCATGAGCCGCTCGTCGAGCAGGCTGCTCTCGAGCATGGCCACCAGCATGCGGCGCAGTTCTGTGCCCGGGACGAACGGTTCGAGGTCCGGCCGGCAGACCTTGCCCTCGCGGTCGAGGATGCGAAAGAGTTCGAGCTTCACGCGTGGCTTTGCCTAGCGGCCCGGGCGAGGGTTGTCAAGCAGTGAAGCCCGCTGCCTTCCTGCCTTGGACCTTGGAGAGGCCGGCCTTGTCGCTCTAGGTGTCCCCCGGCCCGGACGCTGACCGAAAACCGGACGCTTGCGGGCCGGAATCCGGCCGGGCCGCGGTGGGAGAGGCAGGGAATCGCGGGGAATTGCCCGGGATCGGGTTGGCATCGTTTTCGCTTTGCTTGGGCGCGTGCTCACCCAGTTACTCTCCGCAACCGTCGTCGGCATCGATGCCGTTCCCATTCACGTCGAAGTGGATGTGGCTCAGGGCTTGCCCGGCTGCCACATCGTGGGCTTGCCCGATGCCGGCGTGAAGGAGGGGCGGGTCCGCATCCGCGGCGCCATCGAGAACAGCGGCTTCAAGTACCCGCTGCGGCGGATCACGGTCAATCTCGCGCCCGCGGATCTGCGCAAGGATGGCGCCGCTTTCGACGTGCCCATCGCCATCGGCATTCTCGCGGCCTCGGGCGCGATTCCCGACGAAGCCATACGCGGCGCGCTCTTCGTGGGCGAGCTGGCCCTCGACGGCCGGGTGCGCCCGGTGCGGGGGGTGCTGCCCATGGCGGCCTATGCCCGCGCCCGTGCCATCGGCCGCCTGTTCGTGCCGCGAGAGAACGCGCCCGAGGCGGCGGTGGTGGGCGGCGAGTGCGAGATCGTTCCCGTCGGACACCTGGGCGAGGTGGTCGAGGCTTTGCAGGGTCGGGCGGCCGCGATGGATCCCGTCGAGCCTCCCGCCTTTTTGCCCTCGTCGAGCGCCGACTTTGCCGACATTCGCGGTCAGCTCGTGGCGCGGCGGGCGCTCGAGATCGCGGCCGCAGGTGGCCACAACATCCTGTTCGTGGGACCGCCGGGGTCGGGCAAGACCATGCTGGCGCGGCGGCTGCCCGGGATCCTGCCCGCCCTCACCTTCGACGAGTCGCTGGAAACCACCATGGTGTACTCGGTCGCGGGCTTGCTCGCGGGTCGCTCCCTTGTCACCGAGCGGCCCTTCCGCGCCCCCCACCACACCGTCAGCGTGGCCGGACTGGCGGGCGGCGGGCCGACGGTGCGGCCGGGCGAGATCTCGCTCGCCCACCATGGCGTGCTCTTTCTCGACGAGCTGCTCGAGTTCGGCCGGCCCATGCTGGAGGCGCTTCGCCAGCCCCTCGAAGCGCGCGAGATCGCGGTGGTGCGGGCGCGGCGAACCGTGGTGTTTCCCGCCGATTTCATGCTGGTGGCGGCGCTCAACCCGTGTCCGTGCGGCCACTTCGGCAATCGCTTGCGCACCTGCGTGTGCTCGCAGGTCGCCATCAACGCCTATCGGGCCAAGCTCTCCGGGCCGCTCCTCGACCGCATCGACATGCACGTCGAGGTCCCGGCCTTGAGCTACCGCGAGCTGGCGAGCAAGGAGCCGGGAGAGGACACCGCCAGCGTGCGCGCCCGCGTGGAGGTGGCGCGCGCCCGCCAGCGCGAGCGCGGCCCACGCTGCAATGCCAGCCTGACCACGAGGGAGCTCGGCAGTGTGGCCAGTCTCGACAGCGACGGGCATCGCCTCCTCGAACGCGCGGTGGAGCGCTTCGCCCTCTCGGCGCGCGCCATCGAACGCGTGCGCCGCCTGGCGCGCACCATCGCGGATTTGGAGGGCGCCGGGTGCGTGCGCGGGCCTCACGTCGCCGAAGCACTGCAGTACCGCTTCATGGATCGGGAGGGCGGATAGGTGTTCACCACACAACATCAAGGAGATAAGCAATGTCCACGATCAAAGAGAAACTGAAAGCTGTTCAAGGCGCTGTCGCCGCCATCGAGAAGCAGTTCGGCAAGGGCGCCATCATGTCGCTCGGCAGCGGCGAGGCCGAAGACATCGCCGTGATTCCCACCGGCTCGGTGGGGCTCGACCTGGCCCTCGGTGTGGGCGGTATCCCACGCGGGCGGGTGGTCGAGATCTTCGGCCAGGAATCGTCGGGCAAGACCACCTTGAGCCTGCAGGCCATCGCCCAGGCGCAGAAAGCGGGCGGGGTGTGCGCCTTCATCGACGCCGAGCACGCGCTCGACATCGCCTACGCGCGCAAGCTGGGCGTGCGCATCGAAGACCTCCTGGTCTCGCAACCCGACTATGGCGAGCAGGCCCTGGAGATCGCGGACAAGCTGGTCGGCACCGGCGCCGTCGATCTGGTGGTCATCGATTCGGTGGCGGCGCTCGTGCCCAAGGCCGAGATCGAAGGCGAGATGGGCGATTCGCACATGGGCATGCAAGCGCGCCTCATGAGCCAGGCCCTGCGCAAACTGACCGCGGCCACCAGTCGCAACAATGCCTGTGTGGTGTTCATCAACCAGATGCGCCAGAAGATCGGCGTGGTGTACGGCAACCCCGAGACCACCACCGGCGGCAATGCCCTGAAGTTCTACGCCAGCGTGCGCATCGACATCCGCAAGATCGGCGTGGTCAAGGACGGCGAGCAGGTGGTGGGCAACAAGACCCGCGTGAAAGTCGTGAAGAACAAGGTCGCGCCCCCCTTCCGCGAGTGCGAATTCGAGATCCTCTACGGTGCCGGCGTGAACACCGCCGGCGAAGTCGTGGATCTGGCCAGCGAGGCCGGCCTTATCGAGAAGTCGGGCGCCTACTACGCCTGCGCGGGCGAGCGGATCGCGCAGGGCCGCGACAAGGCCTGCCGCTACCTCGTCGAGCACCTGGCTCTTGCGGAAGAGCTGCGGGGCAAGTTGATCGCCATGCGCAAGGCCGAGAACGCGCAGCTCGGCACGCGCCTCCCCGCGGCCGAGAGCGAAAGCGCAGCCGCGTAGCGTGCGGGCCGAGACGGCGATCGGTGCTCGAGCGGTGGCCTTTGCAGGAGGTTTTCACCACAGAGGACACAGAGGACGCAGAGACGGACGGGAAGGGAAAGGTCCGGATCCAGATCCGAAAACCCTATCCTCCTCCGGGCTCTGTGTTCTCTGTGTCCTCTGTGGTGAAAAGAAACCGCACGAGCTGCGGTTTCTAGTTCAGCTTGCGGTACACCCCGATCACCACCCCGAGCAGGTTCACGCTGCGGAAGTCGCGCTTGCGCACGATGATGGGGCTCATGGAGCTGTTGGCGGGCTCGAAGCGGATGGTGTCGCCCTCGGGGTAATAGCGCTTGACCGTGGCTTCGTCGCCGATCATGGCCACCACAACCTCGCCGGGCGACGCCACAAGCTGCTTGCGGATGAAGACGTAGTCGCCGTCGAAGATCCCGGCCTCGATCATGGAATTGCCTTTCACCCGCAGGGCGAAGACCTCGCGGTTCTGGCCGATGAAAAAGCGGTCGATCTTGACCGTGTCTTCGTAGTTCTGCACCGCGAGCAGCGGCTGTCCCGCCGCCACCCGGCCCAGCACGGGCACCTCGACGTAGGCTTCGTCCATGACCACCGGTCGCAGGGCGCGCGACTTGAGGTCCTCGCGGTGAAGGAACCCTTTCTTCTCCAACGCGCGCAGGTGATCGTTGACGCCATTGGTGGAGCGAATACCGAAGTGGCTGCCGATCTCGCGCAGGGTCGGCGGGTAACCGCGCTTGCGGATCGAATCGCTGATGTAATCAAGCACCTCGCGCTGCCTGTCGGTGAGGCCGCCCGCGGGCTCTTCTTCGCGCACGATGGTGAGATGGCCCATGCCTGCTCCCTTGGTCAGTTACTGAACATTCGTATGGTACGGAACATATGTCACGTGTCAAGAAAAGAGAAGCTTGGCGCTCGCTTCTCTGCGCAACCGCATTGCACAGTGCTACGGCGACCTCGACCCGGTCAGGATGGTGCGTGAGACACCAGCGGGCTTGGCGGCGGCTGATCTTTTCCTTGATGAGCTGGTGACGCGGGCAGGTGCGTAGGACGCCTGCCAAAGTGTCACGGGTCTTGGCGCATTGACCTGACTTGTGACAAGATGGCAGCCTGCTGACGCGATAGGGTCAAGAGAGCACGACCAGGACCAAGTGATTTCAGTGGGTTAGACACACTGATACTGGCAGGAAACAGGTGGCACCGGGGTTGAAACGAGCTTTGCACATCCGGATTCGACAGCGTGAGTGACGATAAAGACGAAGGACGAGAAGAGGCGGTACCCGCCGAGGGTCAAGCCCTGCCCACCATCCTGGTCGTGGATGACGAGCCCGCTATCGTCGAGCCACTGGCCAAGATCTTCGAGAAGGAATCGCTGCGCGTGCTCACCGCCCAGGGCGGCGGCGAGGCCCTCGAAATCCTTCGCCGCGAGGCGGTCTCGGTGCTGCTTACGGATCTCGTGATGCCCGGCATGTCCGGGCTTGACCTGCTCAAGGCCAGCCGCAGCGTTTCGCCGGAAACCGAGACCATTCTGATGACCGCCTACGGCACCGTCGAGAATGCGGTCGATGCCATGAGGCACGGGGCCTACGATTTCGTCACCAAGCCGCTCAAGCGCGCCCAAGTCGTACGCGCCGTGGTCAAGGCGCTGGAGAAGCGCAACCTGGTGCAGGAAAACCGCTCCCTGCGCGCCCAGCTCGAGGCCGAACGGCACAAGGCGGTGATCGGCCAGTCCTTGCCCTGGCGCCGCCTGATGGAAACCGTGATGCAGGCCGCGCCCTCCATGGCGACGGTGCTTCTGCTCGGCGAATCGGGAACCGGCAAGGAGCTCATCGCGCGCGCCATCCACCGCGCCTCGCAGCGCGCGGGCGGCCCCTTCGTGCCGGTCAACTGCGCGGCCTTGCCTGAAACCATCCTCGAGGCGGAGCTCTTCGGCTACGAACGCGGCGCCTTCACGGGCGCGGTCCAGCGCCACGACGGGCGCTTCCTGCAGGCCGACGGCGGCACCCTGTTTCTCGACGAGATCGGCGAGATCCCCACCCACGTGCAGGTGAAGCTCTTGCGCGTCCTGCAAGAAGGCGAGGTCGAGCGCCTGGGCGGTCGCACCACCAAGGTCGATCTGCGCCTGGTTTCCGCCACCAACCAGGATCTTCGCCTGGCGGTTCGCGAGGGCCGCTTCCGCGAGGACCTCTACTATCGCTTGAACGTCATCGCCCTGCGCGTCCCCCCGCTGCGCGAGCGGCGCGACGACATCCCGCTTCTGGCCGAGCACTTCCTGCGACTTTTCTGCGAGCGCAACCGCCGTCGCCTGAGCGGATTCTCGCGCCCCGCCGCCGAGGCCCTCATGCGCTACGAATGGCCGGGCAACGTGCGCGAGCTGGAAAACACCATCGAACGTGCGGTGGTGCTGGCCCGCGGGGGCACGGTCGACATCGAGGATCTCCCGGTCGAGGTGCGCACCGGGACCGGCAGCGGCAGCGACGAGAAGAGCATCACCTTCGCCATCGGCACGCCCTTGGCCGAGATCGAGCGACGCGTGATTCATTCGACCCTCAACCACGTGGGCGGCGACAAGCGCCTGTGTGCCCAACTCCTCGGCATCGCCACGCGGACCATCTACCGCCGCCTGGAAGAAGATCGCGAGGGGTCGGGGTCCGACCAGGGCGAGGACGAGGACGACGGGGCGCATCCCGCGGCGCCCGGACAGAAGTAGCCGGCGTGGGGCAAGCGCGGTTCCTGCGGACGTGACAAATTGGCAGGCGGACCGGTTGGCCTCGGCTCCTAACCATTCGAAACTACAAGGGTTGCCGCAGCGGCTTTGTGGCCTTGGTGTTGCTCTTGCAGAGCCTTGACCGTGGAAACCCTGCTGCGAAAGTACTTGTGGGCCGTCGATCTGGCGGTGGTAGCCCTGTGCGCAACTTTTCTGGCGT
>Ga0172365_10003947_pt1 | contig 11001 bp, 10 predicted proteins | sample LakKivSesite48cm_FD_114535 | JGI IMG/M metagenome (GOLD analysis project Ga0172365, IMG submission 114535) | Sediment microbial communities from Lake Kivu, Rwanda - Sediment site 48cm | ecosystem: Environmental > Aquatic > Freshwater > Lake > Sediment | place: Rwanda: Western Province, Lake... | reverse complement strand
GGTATCGGGGCAGGCGGGGCAAAGAATGCTGCCTTGCTTGCCGCCCAGATTCTGGCTGCCGACCATAAGAAGATAAGGGCGGCCTATCTCAAGTATAAACACGAACTGGCAAAGGGATAAGATGCATGATTGAACGGTACTCCAGGCCTCAGATGAAGAGAATCTGGTCTGAGGAGAACAAGTTTGACCAGTGGCTCAAGGTAGAGATGGCGGCTTGTGAAGCGCGCGCCGAGCTGGATGAAATCCCCCGAAAAGACATAGTCAGGATAAGGAAAGCTCGTTACGACCTGGGCCGTGTGGCCGACTTTCTGAAGGTCACCCACCACGACATGACTGCTTTTCTCAACTCGGTGGCTGAAAGCATCGGCACAGAATCGCGCTTTATACATCTCGGGCTGACCTCCTCCGACGTTATCGATACCGCTCTCGGTTTGCAGTTGACCCAGGCGGCAGATATTCTTGCCAAAGACATAGCTGACGTTGTATCGGTGGTGGAGAGCAAGGCCATAGAGCACAAATACACGCTCATGATGGGGCGAACGCATGGGGTTCACGCCGAGCCGACTACTTTTGGCTTGAAGATGGCCCTGTGGACCGAGGAAATGAAGCGCAATGGTCAAAGGCTGGCCGAGGCCAGGAGGACTATCTCGGTGGGCAAAATATCGGGCGCGGTGGGCACGTATGCCACTGTACCTCCTCAGGTCGAGAAAATAGCCTGTGCTAGGCTAGGACTCGAACCGGCTCCCATATCAAATCAGATAGTTCAGCGTGATCGGCATGCCCAATTTGTTACCACTCTGGCCATTATCGCCGGTTCTCTGGAGAAATTCGCCACAGAGATTAGAGGCCTTCAACGAACGGAAGTCCGCGAAGTCGAAGAACCTTTTGAAGCGGGACAAACGGGCTCCTCATCGATGCCTCACAAGAGAAATCCCGAGCTCTGTGAACGTATCTGTGGGCTGGCCAGACTGGTGAGGGGCTATGCCTTGACTTCTATGGAGAATATCGCCTTGTGGCACGAACGTGACATCAGTCACTCCTCCGCAGAGCGGATTATCCTGCCTGACTCCTGTCTGGCTCTTGATTACATGCTGTCCCTATTTACGTCAATAATGGCAGGGCTCAAGGTCTATCCTGAAAACATGCGTCGCAACGTCGAGCTTACCCAGGGGGTCATCTTTTCTCAAAGGGTGCTGCTGGCGCTGATAGATAAGGGCCTGTCCCGTCAGGAGGCTTACAAGATAGTACAGGAAAATGCCATGAAGGCTTGGCAGAAAGGCACGAGTTTTCGGGGCCTGCTCCAGGCGGACAGACGCATAACCACTCGTTTGAGTGAATTAGAACTGAGTTCGATTTTCGGCTATAATTACTATCTGAAACACGTGGACGAGATATTCGAACGATTGCACCTGGGTAAGGCCGCTCGGAGAAGAAGAGCCGGTAAAGCGGGTTCTGTCAGATCGCCGCGTGGGGCGGCGTGATGACCGGGATTGGTGCGGGGTTCTCGTCTTAGCGTATCGCGGAGAGATAGAAAGATGAAGACTGCACAGGAATACCTGGATAGCATCAGCGATATGCATTATGAGCTCTATATGTTCGGAGAGCGCATCGCCAATCATGCCGACAACCCTATTATCAGGCCGTCAAGGAATTGTGTAGCTGCTACCTATGAGCTCGCCGAGGAATCCAGATTCCCGCAGTATCACAGCGTTATGACAGCTACCTCTCATCTGACCGGGAAGAAGATAAATCGTTTCTGTCATATTCATCAGAGCGTCGAGGACCTCGCCAACAAGTCGAAAATGGGCAGAGGGCTGGGCGCTTACACGGGTTCCTGTTTTCAGCGGTGTGTTGGGATGGATGCCTTGAATGCTTTGTCTATGGTGACCTATGACATCGACCAGAAGTACGGAACTGAATATAACAAGCGTTTCCTGAAATACTTGAGATACGTGCAGGATGAAGACCTGGTTTGCTGCGGCGCCATGACGGATGCCAAGGGCGATAGAAGCCGCTATGCAGCTGATCAAACCGACCCCGACATATACTTGCACGTAGTTGACGAGAGGCCGGACGGCATCGTGGTTCGTGGCAACAAAATGCACCAGACCGGCTCGATAAACTCGCACGAGATTATCTGCATGCCAACCAGGGCCATGCGTGAACAGGACAAAGATTATGCCATTTCTTTTGCCTTGCCCAGCGACACCGAGGGCATCATATACATCTACGGGAGACAGCCCGATGACACGAGAAAGATAGACAGCCCTCACATGGATGTGGGTAATGTTCTTTACGGCGGGCAGGAGTGTATGGTCATCTTCGACGATGTCTTTGTTCCCTGGGAACGGGTCTTCATGTATAAGGAGTATGATTTCGCCGGCGACCTGGTTGAGAAGTTCTCTGCCTATCACCGTCAGAGCTATGCCTGCAAATCAGGCATGGGCGATGTCTTGATTGGTGCCAGTCAATTGATTGCCGAATATCAGGGCACCGCCAAAGCTTCTCACATTAAGGACAAGATCATTGACATGATTCAACTCAATGAGACTATGATGTCGTGCAGTCTGGCCTGCGCTTATGAAGGTCACAGGGAACCTTCTGGCACGTATCTCGTCGACACTCTGAGAGCCAATGTGTCCAAACTAAATGTGACGAAGTTCCCTTATGACATAGCCAGGCTGGCACAGGACATTGCCGGTGGCTTGTTGGTGACGATGCCTTCCGAAAAGGATTTCAGGGACGCTGAGATAGGCAAGTACATTGCCAAGTATCTGAAGGGTGTCGATGGTGTCGAGGTGGAAGACCGAATTCGTGTGCTGCGACTGATCGAGAACCTCACGATAGGTCTGGGAGGCGCATGTTATCTGGCGGAGTCTATGCACGGTGCTGGTTCCCCCATGGCACAGAAGATTATGATTGGCAGACTGGCCAATCTTGAGAGAATGAAGAACAGCGCCAAGAGGCTGTGCGGGATTGAATCCAGGCTAGCAGTCTAGCGCACAGCGACTTGCCGGACCATCAGTGAAAGCACAATAGGCTGACCGATGAGACCATGAATAGCGGTCCCCCAGTCTTAACGAATACCGATTTGCCTCTATCCTTATTTCGACGCGGCAAGGTAAGAGATGTTTATGACTTAGGTGACAAGCTACTCATTGTATCAACTGACCGGATCTCTGCGTTCGATGTTGTCTTGCCCTGCGGCATCCCCGACAAAGGAAGGGTTCTTAACCAGCTGTCTGCGTTCTGGTTCCAGAAAACCGCTCATATCATACCCAACCATGTCATCCAGCCAATCGATAGCTCCGACTCTGTCGGAGTCATTCTGAACGAAGTGAAGAATCTGTCAGACCGTGTAGGGCAGTTACCGGATTCTCTTATTGGCCGCTCCATGGTGGTGGCTAAAGCCGAGCGAGTGCCTGTGGAATGCGTTGTCCGCGGCTATTTATCGGGCTCCGGATGGGTCGACTATCAGCAAACCGGACGAATTGGCGATATCCATTTGCCCTCGGGGATGAAGGAAGGCCAGGAGTTGCCCGAACCCATCTTCACACCGACCACCAAGAGCGATACAGAGCATGACCGCCTCTTGACCGGGCAGGACATAAAGGACCTCGGCATGGGGGGCATTTTCAGGGAACTGGAACAGAAAAGTCTGGGTATCTACTCTTATGCTCGGGATTACGCCAGACAGAGGGGCATAATAATCGCCGACACCAAGTTCGAGTTTGGTTTCATCGATGGCAAATTGGGTCTCATCGACGAGCTGCTTACGCCCGATTCGAGTCGGTTCTGGGACGTCGAGAAATATGAGGTCGGCCGTTCACAGGCCAGCCTTGATAAACAGCCTGTGCGTGACTGGCTTTCAGCTTCGGGATGGAATAAGAAACCGCCGGCGCCCACGTTGCCGCCCGAGGTGATAGAACAGACATCGCGAAGATATCGTGACGTGTACAGGAAGCTAACCGGAAGCGGTCTCAAGGGAGAATAGGATCGACCTTACCAGGGAAAATAAGGCCAGCCCGGGAAAGATAATTCGTGGGGTTCCTACCCCGACAGTACCCTGACCAACCGCAGCAAGTTGTTATCCAACTCCTTCTCTCTCTCCCAGGTCTCCCTTAGAGGAGTGAAGGCTATCTCTCCCTTCAGCTCCCCGACCATGTAGCCTGACATGCCCTTGACCAAAGCGTTTACAGCCGCCGCTCCTAACTTGCTCGCCAGGACTCTATCCCTGGCCGTCGGTGAGCCACCTCTTTGCACGTGTCCCAGCACACAAACCCGGTAATCCATCTTCAATCGTTCCCACACTTGTTGCGCGACCGAAAACGCACCGCCTGCGTCATCGCCCTCGGCGACTATGATGATGGAGGACATTTTGCCTTTCTTGAAGCTGCGTCGGATGTCAAGGCAGAGTTGTTCTATTCTTGTCTCCGATTCGGGAATCAAGATGTCTTCGGCCCCGCCGGCAATTCCCACCTCGAGTGCGATAAATCCCCTGCTCCTTCCCATGACCTCGACGAAAAACACGCGGTGCAAGGACCCCGCAGTATCTCGAATCTTGTCTATGGCGTCCAAAGCTGTGTTTATGGCAGTATCGAAGCCAATGGCTTCGTCAGTGCCGTAGACATCGTTATCTATGGTACCCGGGATACCAATCACCTTTATATTTCCAGCTTCGGCCAACGCTGCCGCACCGCGGAAGGTGCCATCCCCACCAATAGCGATTAATCCCTCGATGCCTTCTCGCCGGAGAATCTCATTTGCCGTCCTTATGCCTTGCTTGGTCTTCATTTCCTCACAGCGAGCTGTCTCCAGGAAAGTGCCCCCCCGGTAGATAGTGTTGGCTACCGACCTGCTGTCCAGCTTCACAAAGTCCTCTCCCAGTATGCCGCAGTACCCCCGGCGAATTCCCATGACCTCCAGCTTACGGCCAATCGCATAGCGAACGATGGCCCTGATGCAAGCATTCATTCCCGGAGCATCGCCGCCGCTGGTTAGCACCGCAATCCTTTTCATAGTACCCCTGGCGTTTATTCTATCAGGAACTCCAAACCCACTTTGTGAGCTTCGCGGACGGCGCTCAGGCCTGAGGCCCGTCTCCTATGTTTCCTCAAACCTTATAGCTATCCCGGTAATACACCAGCAGATATAGCTCTCTGAGCAGATCGGACTCGTTGTGCTTTATGATTTGCTGCAGATAGTTCTCGTCCCTTGTGCGAAGGAATTTCTGCCACAGCGGCGGGACATCTCTGCCGCTGATTACCGGCTCATTAAAATAGTGCTCCGCGTGAGAAAACAGCTCATCCAGCTTCGGCCACTTCAGGTAAAGCGCTTCGGCTTTTTCCTTCCAGGGTTGGAATAAGTCTATCCCCTCTATGTGAATCCCTTTGGCTTGGAGAAACCCCTTCTCGAAGGAGAGATTGTACGCGTAAAACGGTCTGGGGAGAGTGGAAACAAGCTCAGCAAGCTGAACAGTGAATGGCCCTTCCTGTTCCGAATTGCGGCAGATTATCTCGAGCCGGCTCCCCTGAATATGGCCAAACAGGACTATTTCATCGCAGTCGGCATCAAGACCCGTGGTCTCCAGGTCGATCAACGTTCCTTGCGGGATACCCAGCATCAACTCTCGGCTATACGAAGTAATCACCACGACATCCCTTCAGTCTGTTGCCGATATTATACAAGCCACATTACACCAAGGATAGCATAACAGGGTAGAATTGATAGCAGGTCACTCGGTATGGGTTTTCAGGGCATAGGCAAGGCCGTAATCCTGGCAGGAGTTTTCCTCATCTTCCTTGGCTTGTTATTGTTCTTCTGGCAGAAGATTCCTTTTCTGGGCAAGCTTCCCGGCGACATATTCGGGCACAGGGGGAACCTTCAGTTCTTCTTTCCCATAGTGAGCTCTATCATAATCAGCATCGTGCTTACGATTATCCTGAACCTCATTCTCCGCCTGTTTAGATGAATGCCAGAGCCGGATAAAAGACGCTATCAATAAGGAGCGAGCTCCAAATTTGGAGCTCGCTCCTGAATGTCGCTATTCAGTTCTAGATCACCCCTACTCTCCCACTTCATCTTACGGCTGAGCCGCCGTTGCCCCTTTCTCGGAGCCTTACCTTTCAGACGAAGAGCTCGGGGCTTCCAACTGCTCTCCAGCAGCGTACCCTGCGACTGAAAGCACCTCACCCCTTACGTTGCCGGGGAGCCCCTATAGGGAAACATCCATCGGCACAACCAGGCTTCTGTCCGTGTCATGCCCCACCTCCTTGCCAGGCATCGACTCTCGTTGCCTAACATCGATATGCTAGCAAAATACGACCGTTGTGTCAAGATTCGTGTGCTGATTATCCGGCGAGTGGAGGGACCTAGTTCCCGACTGGGCCAACTGGGTCCTGACGATTGCCTTGTTCTATCTCGTGATCCGCGTGCCGGTCTTGCCCTGGAGCGCCGCCAGAGCGGTCTCAGGAAGAGTTATGATCACCTCACGTTCTCGCTGGTGGTCATGGCTCGCTCCTTCTAGAAACATTGTGGCTGCCCGTATCTTTGGCTCCATGCTTCCCCTGCCGAATTGGCTGTCGTCCAGCAGCCTCTTCGATTCAGCCACGGTCAGGTTCCTCAGGGCCTTCTGACCGGGTGTGGCGAAATCCTGATATACATACTCCACTGCGGTCAGAAAGAACAGGACATCAGCGTGTACCTCAATGGCCAGACGAGCCGAGGCGTAGTCCTTATCGATCACGGCTTCAATGCCCTGCAGATTGCGGTTCTCTTCTCTGACGCAAGGGATTCCACCACCGCCCACGGCAACCACGATCTCCCCGGCATCCAGCATGCTCTTTATGATCCTCGCCTGCTGGAGGCTGACGGGCATGGGCGAAGCGACCACACGCCTGTAGCCGCGGGCGCTATCCGAGATAATGTGCCAACCCTTCTCCTCGCGCAGCCGGACCGCTTCATCTTCACTGTAGAAGGGACCGATCGGCTTGGACGGGTTCTGAAAAGCAGGATCATTCTTATCCACGACAACCTGGCTTACCACAGTCGTGATATTGTGTGGCGCGCCTGCCTGTCTCAGACAGTTGGCAAGCGTGTTCTGAATCATGTAACCAATGAAGCCTTCCGTAGCGGCTACGCAGATGTCCAGCGGCATGGGAGGTACGGTGGCCTGTGCCATCGTGCTGGCCAGGAGCAAGTTGCCTACCTGCGGCCCATTCCCGTGAGTGATTACGATGCGATTTCCCCCGCTGAGCAGGCCCAGCAGCTGGTCGGCGGTGCGCCGGAGATTCTCATATTGCTCCTCGATGGTCCCCTTTTGCCCTACCCTGAGGATGCAGTTGCCGCCAAGGGCGATGACAAAAGTCTTGGCCTTATCCGCGGTCATTGCCTTTTCTTTGCCAGCGACGTACCGCTGTAAGTACGGGCGGCACTCTGCCTCCTGTTTTTCTGTGAGCTACGGGCCAGATTGTGGGTGCGCGCAAAGTCCGACAATACGCCCTCAAGATTGGGCGTCCCCAGTTCCTGAAGTTCGTAAGAAACCCGGGTATATGGTTTTGTAATGTTGACGACTCTGGCCAGGTCTATCGGCGTTGCCACCACCACTGTATCGCAGTCAACTCTGTCGATGGTTGTTTCCAGATGTTGTAGCTGCTCTGTGCTGTACCCCATAGCCGGCAAGAGCGGTCCGGTGCCCGGGTATTTCCTAAAGGTGTCGGCGATGCTCTTGACCGCGTACGGCCTGGGGTCCACCAGTTCCGCTGCGCCCGCTTGTCGTGCAGCGATCGTGCCCGCGCCGTACGGCATGCCACCGTGCGTCGTCGTCGGCCCGTCCTCGATGACCAGGACCCTCTTGCCCTTGATCAGGCCGGGATTATCGATGCGGATCACCGATGCAGCGTTTACCACGATCGCACTGGGGTTGGCTGCGGCAATGCTCTCCCTCACCTTGCGCACGTTCTCCGGGGCCGCGCTATCTATCTTGTTGATAACCACCACATCGGCCATTCGCAGGTTGATTTCCCCGGCATAGTATGAAACCTCATGGCCGGCTCGGTGCGGGTCAGCGACTGTTATCATTAAGTCAGGCTGATAGAACGGGAAATCGTTGTTGCCTCCATCCCATAGGATGACGTCGCAACCGTCCGGGTCTTTTTCGGCGGCCTTCAGAATGGCCTGGTAATCGGCGCCGGCGTATACGATGGTCCCCTGTACCAGATGTGGTTCATACTCTTCTATCTCTTCGATAGTGCAGTTGTACTTCTTTAAGTCGCCCAGCTGGACAAGGCGCTGTACCCTCTGCTTTCTCAGTTCTCCGTAGGGCATGGGATGACGCACTGCGACAGCTTTCAGTCCCTTCTTCTTCAGAATCTCTATCACCCTCCTGGAAGTCTGGCTCTTGCCCGCGCCTGTCCTCACGGCACAGACGGCGACAGTGGGCTTACTGCTTCTGAGCGCGGTATCCTTCGGTCCAAGCATCATATATGTGGCCCCGGCCGCGTTCACGATTGCGCCGATGTGCATCACCAGTTGGTAGGGGACATCGCTATATGCGAATACGCACTCATCAACATCTAGCTCCTTTATCAGCCGGGGCAATTCCTCTTCCGCAAAGATTGGAATTCCCTCCGGGTATAGCTCACCCGAGAGCTCGAGGGGATACGTCTTTCCCGAGATGCCGGGTATTTGCTGTGAGCCGGTAAATCCCACTACATTGTAGCGTTTGTTGTTCCTGAAAAACGCATTGAAGTTGTGGAAGTCTCTTCCTGCTGAGCCGATGATGATGACATTCCTTCTTGACATGACGATCGTTCTCCTCTAGCGTTCGTTCTTCGCTTTCCTCAACGACCCGAAATATTAGCACATCTCGCCCTCTTGTGAACAGGTATCCTTGCTGATTGCACGGGCGTTGTCTGGTGCAATAGGATCGCTGGCGGCACCGCGGTATTGATTATGGCGTCCGGACGGCTATAGTTGACATAAAGTTCCCAGGTAGAGAAGGCTACTTATAGTGGTACATTCGTGTCAACGTCGGCAGACAGCTACCTGTGGCGGGAAACCAGGGAGGGAAGTGTAGCTGCTGTCGAGCAGGCCCCGGATGTCATCGGGCTACCGTTGCTACACCTGGCGCTTCTCTCCTGGCTGGTCCTGAAGCTCCTTTACATACTCCCTTGCCAAGGTTATCATATCGCGTGTTCGGGTGGGCCTAAAGTCGGCTGAATGTTTGATTCAGGACAGCAAGACTGACCACGATGCAAAAGGAGGCATTCGAATGTTGAAAGGCAAGCATGTTCTTCTGCGAGCGATAAAGAGATCGGATATCTCATATTTCCTGAAGTGGTTTAACGACCCCGAGATACTCCAGTATGTCGGTCTGTACCTGCCTATGACTGAAATGTACGAGGAGAAATTCATCGAGGAACTGGGCACCACGAGGGCGAGAAGCGATGTTTATCTTGCTATCGAAGCGATGGAGGGTGACTCGACAAAGCCAATCGGTAGCTGTGGCCTGCATGAGATCAATCATAAGGACCACAATGCGCTTTTCGGAATCGCCATAGGGGAAAAGGATTATTGGGGCAAGGGCTATGGCACGGAGGCTGCCCGCCTGCTTATCAACTATGGCTTCCAGCAACTGAATCTGCATCGCGTCTCATCGTACGCGTTTGCCTTCAACGAACGTAGCATCAACCTTCACAGGACGCTGGGCTTCCGGGAAGAGGGCCGGCAGCGCCAGGCTGTGTTCAAGAACGGCAAATACCATGATCATGTGATGTTCGGTCTCCTGAGGGAGGAATGGAAGGGATTGTGATGAAGAAAGCAATCGCTCTAGGTCGGTCCGTGACCCCCGCCGGCCCGACTGCCAGAGCTGTGCGGCGGACGGGCTGTGATAAGAGTGGTGGGTAGTTTGTTGATGGGGTGGGGATAAACATACACTTCGGCTCCGTAAACTTCATTGATATTCCGGGCCGTGAGTATGTCGAGCGGCGTGCCTTCGGCATGTACCTTCCCACCATTGAGCATGATCATCCAGTCGCAGTACTGGGCGGCTAAGTTCAGGTCATGTAAGGCGATGATGACGCTCAAGCTTTGGTCCTGACAGAGGCTCTTGACCAGGTTCAGAATCTCGACCTGATGGTTTATGTCCAGATTGGCAGTCGGCTCGTCAAGGAGCATCGCCTTCGGCTGCTGGGTGAGTGCTCGAGCGATAACAAGCCTCTGCCTCTCTCCTCCTGAAAGCTCGCCCACTCTGCGTTCGGCAAAGGGCTGCGTATTCGTTGCCTCCATGGCTTGCCAGGCGATGGCCAGGTCCTTCCCTCCTTCGTAGCGGAGAAGTCCAAGGTGAGGCGTGCGACCCATAAGCACCACTTCAAAGGCCGTGAATGCCGCGGGCAAAGCCGGGCTCTGCGGCACGGTGGCCACCAGACGGGCCAGCTCCTCGTGCTTAATAGTTGTTATATCGCGGCCGTCGATTAAGATATGACCCGACAGCAGGCGTATCACCCGGGTCATGCCCTTGATCAATGTTGACTTGCCCGAACCATTGGGGCCGACCACCCCCAGTACCTGGCCGGGCCTAGCCTTCATATTGACGTCGCGCAGGATGGCTCGATGGTCGTAACCCAGGCTGACATTGTCCAGCTCAATCATGGTTATCCTTTAGAAGAAAGCCAGCCCCTTCCTTCTGCGCAGTAGATAGAGGAAGAAAGGCGCTCCGCATAAAGCGGTGATCATCCCTACCGGGATCTCCGTAGGAGGCATTATGGTGCGGGCCAAAGTATCCGCCAGGATGAGAAAGATGGCGCCCATCAACGTCGATAGGGGGAGCAGGAACCGGTGGTCCGGCCCCCAAACAAGCCTTACGGCATGAGGGACGACTATGCCCACGAAACCGATAAGGCCGGTGAAGCAAATCGCCGAGGAAGTGACCAGGGTGGCGGCCGCCAGCAGTATGAGCTTGACCCTTTCCACATTGACACCCAGTTGCTGGGCCTGGTCTTC
>Ga0172365_10003946_pt1 | contig 11001 bp, 6 predicted proteins | sample LakKivSesite48cm_FD_114535 | JGI IMG/M metagenome (GOLD analysis project Ga0172365, IMG submission 114535) | Sediment microbial communities from Lake Kivu, Rwanda - Sediment site 48cm | ecosystem: Environmental > Aquatic > Freshwater > Lake > Sediment | place: Rwanda: Western Province, Lake Kivu... | reverse complement strand
GCTATGCCCGAATGTGTCGCGGCGGAATCATGGAGGTCGGCGGCGATAGCGATGTCCTGAGTCATGTCGCCGACGTTGCCTTTAACGTGGATTGTAGTGCTGCTGCTGCCTTTAAATCTGCCGGTAATGATTACAGGCCGGCCGACAAAAAGGTCAGGTATCCGGCTGGGGTATATATCCGTAACCTGCATATCGCCCCAGTCGATAGTGACGTCCGTCAGGGCCGGATGGCTGATGCGGTCGTAGAACAGGTCAACGATCTCGCCGGCACTGTCGTCCAGGCCGATATAAGCGACTGCACCTTTTCCGAGCTTGGCCATCCGGTCGAGCAGATAACGATTAACTGAAGAGCCGACGCCGAAGCTGAAGATTCTGCTGGCGCCGAGTCTTTGGTGGATTGCGGCGAGAATTTCGGCCTCATTGCCGATGTAGCCGTCGGTCATAAACGAGACCAAGCGAAATCGCCGCGGATCGTGCGCGAAATCCAGGGCCGCCTTGATGCCCTCGATCATCATCGTGCCGCCGCTGCCTTCCAGCGATTCCACGTAGGCAAGCCCCTTGCGGATATTTTCAGGCGTTGCCGGCACTGGATTCGACCCGAGCTGGGAAGCGTTGTTTGAAAAGCGGATAATCTGGAAACTATCGTCCGGCTGGAGTTTTTTCAGCGCCCTTGTAATTGCCTGTTTGGCCTTGGCGATGGGCTTGCCGCTCATGCTGCCGGAGCAGTCGAGGACAAAAATCATCTCCATCGGGGCGCGTTTTAGATATGAAAGATTGTCCGGCGGATAAAGCATCAGCGTGAAGAACCCGCCCCGCTGGTCGCGATGTGTCACTAAGGCAGACTTTACGGTTTTGCCTGCGACTTTATAGCGGAGCACGAAGTCCTTGTTGGGAATGCTGTCGAGGCTGCTGAGCTTGACTGCGAGTCTTTCGGGCGCCGTAGAGCTTTTAGTTATGACGTGGCTGGAGCATGCGACGTCTTCGATTGCCACGCCGGCGTCGATATCGACGGCCAGCGAAATATCATGCCCGCTGCGCTCGCCCGGCTTTAGGTACTGGACCTCAGTCTTCTGGCCCGAGATTCCTGCTTTGCCGCGTGCGACGGCGCCGACTCCATCGGTGCATCCGGGAGGATTAAATCGCGGCCCGACGACCATGGGAAAAACAAACTCGTACCAGCCATCCACGTATGCCAGGGTATTGAAGTATTTGATATTAACGTCGATTTCCTTGCCCGGCTCGATGTTGGCCACCTTCTGCGTGAAGATATTCGGCCGCTCCTGCGTGAGAAGTGAAGCGACGTGCCCCTGGCTTTTTGCCTGCTGATAAATCTGTTCGGCCTCCTGGCGCTCGCGAATTATGCCGCGAATTCTCCGCTCGCCGATTGTCATAATGAACTCATTTATCGCCGCGTTGTGCGGCAGAGGAAACACATAAACCGCCTCGATCTTCTGGTCGTACGGATTATGAAACTGCTGGGAGACATCAACGGTTGCTATATAGCCGCTGATTTGACCTTTGACGTCGGTGTGCTTGAGCGGCAGCGGGATTTCCTTTTCCTCCTCGGGCAGCCTGGCCAGCATTGCGCCCGAGCCGGGCACATCTTCATCGACAGGTACAGCTTGTGTTTCCGCCTTAGCTATCACCCAAATCTCATCCGCCGAAACATTGATCAGTTCGATAGGTATTCGTCTATCTAGCGCATACCCTCTCGTTCTGTAAAGAACTCTCTCGCTTGAAGTACGATTACTCAATGAAACCGAGGTCGGTTGCTGCCGACCACCATATCCACCCATGCCACCGGCCATACCGCCGCCATATCTATCGCTATCACGGCCGCTCCATTCATACGTGACTATATTCTTACCAGCCACAGTGCCGTTTACCGCTAACATTTCGTCGCCTAATAGGGGGACCACAGTATTCAAGCTTGAAATGTCTTTGCTATCGAGCTTTCGAGAGAACCCAACATCTTGTGGATCTACGGGTTGGGTAGGTGCTAAAGACAACGGTGTACCGGAAATTTCTGGTTTTGTTGACTCATCAATATAACCAGTTCGACCCAACTTTATTAGAGTTTTATCTGTACGCAAACTGCTTTCTGCTTCTGATACATCCTGTCGTTGTTGAGCTGATTCAGTTGATATTCTCGCACTGTCTACTGATTGTGCTGATTTTTGCGAACACCCGTAGAAAGAGTATAGTAATATAATTGTGGTCAGGCTGAGAACAATCGATGAGATTAGGATTTTCGTTTTCACTTTTATTCTCCTTTTTCGAATGTGATTTCAGCGGGAATTTCTTTTGCATCCGCGTCGGCGGCGACGATCAGTTTCAGCTCATATTTAGGCTCGGCGTCGCCTATGATTTGCAGATGTATGGTGGCGATCCGCGTGCGGCCTGTGGGAAGGTCTTTGCCCGTGCTGAAAGCGGCGATAATGATGCGGTCATTAGCAAGGGCCGCCGGGTCGTAGTATGGCGCTTCTTTGAATGCTTCGTGCTGGCCCCCCTCGACGCCGACGATTTTGATTTGCCCAGCGACGGCCTTAAGCTCGAACTGGTAGGCGGCGAGGCTTTTGCTGCCGGAATCGATATATATTTGCAGCGGGGCGAACCGAACGCCGGGCTGGTCGGTCGAATAGTCCTGCTCCGGACGCTGCGCCAGAACGGGTACTATCAGGCAAATACTGGTTAGAATAATTGTTGTTATTTTATTCATCATATGACTCCCTTATCCAGGCGGACGGCTGTGAGAGCGACCATATCAACGTCGCTGCGATCGATTTGGCCGTCGCCATTAACGTCCCATGCGGTTTCTGTGCGGTCGGCGGATTCGATGTGCCGCGCCAGTTTGAAGGCGTCGAGGATGTCCACCCGGCCGTTTCGGTCGATATCGATGGCCTGTGTTTTGCTGATTGAAAAGCTTTCTGTTATCGGCCCGGTCTGTTTTGTGAGGTCAAGGCTGAAGGCAAAAATAATAACTGCTGCCGCGGCGGCAACTCGCCAGGCCCAGTGGACTCGCCGGCGTCTGCCTTGGCTGGACTGCACGGCTGAAAAGTACTTATGGGCCCGGTCCATTACGGCACGGTCTATCTCGGGCGGCACACCAGCCTGCGGCTCAAAAATGGCTTTCAAATCATTCGAGAGCCTTGAAGGAATCCTCAAATCCAAATCTTCGTAAAAATATTTATTTTTTTCAGTCATAAATCATTGCTCCAGTATGTTAAGCAGCCAAACTGACCGAAAGGTTCAAATTTATTGAGGATTTTTTGAATAATTTTAAAATTTTGGTGCCCCTCCATTATATATCTGAAAAAAATAGGCTATGTTTGGGTTGCCAGGGCTACTCTGAATATTGCGCCGGTTGGCTTGGCATTTATGACTTCCACGAAACCATTATGTGCCTCAGCAAACTTTTTCACCAGGGCCAGGCCCAGACCGGTTCCTGTGGTTTCGCGGGTTGATTCTGCCGCCGGTCGGTAGAACTGCTCGAAAATCTTGTTTCGCTGGCGATGTGGGACGCCGGGGCCGTGGTCCTCGACCTCGATTATGGTGAATTTCCCGTCTGTTTTGGTTCGGACGATGATAGTTTTGTCCTCAGCGTCACGGGCGTACTTGACTGCATTGTCCAACAGGTTTACAACAATCTGCGTCACGGCGTCGGCGTCAAAAGTAGATTCATCTATTTGGCCGGGTTCGGTCCGGACCGAAAAGCCTTTCTGCATAACATACGGCCTCATCATCTCAACCACGTCCAGGACACACTTATTTATATCGCCTGCATTGAAGGCGTATTTTTTTTGTCCCCTCTGGATACGCGAGAAGTCCAGCACGTTTTCTATTAGCCGGCTGAGCCGTTCGCTTTCCTGCCGCATGTTCTTGTAATACTCGACGGCCTTGTCCTGCGACTTGACCCAGTTTTTCTCCAGCATCTCGGAGTACATCCGTATAGACGTCAGCGGCGTTCTCAACTCGTGCGAGACGGCCGAGATAAAATCGTCCTTTTTCTGCGCAAGCTTGATCTGTTCCGAGGCGTTGCGCCACAAACTCGCCAGCCCGCCAGTTACGGCAAAAAACACAATCGCAACAATGCTGAAATACCAGATTCGCAGATGACGGATTTCTTTACCAATCCAGCCGGGATCGATTTCTTCGAGGTTCAGGACCAGGTCACCAAAGCCGAAATTCAGAATAGCGGCGTAGGCAATCTTTCCGTTGTCGCTTGCATTTTCTTCCGGCGTTAATTCAAAACTCATGCCCTTACGCATGAATCGCGATGCGGATTCATCGATCTGCTCGACGAGTTTTTCCTCATTTAGCTTGAAGCCCTGCAGGAAGTGCCTGTCTTCGATTTGTACGTGACGCAGTAAAAAAACCTGCCCGCCGAAGATGGATTGGGCCGGCTGCGAAGTGGAGTCCTCGCCGGACAGCCCGACAGGGACAACCACGGTGAAAAACGGCTCAATGTGCACCTGGACAGTCTCGGCTTGTCGCTCCGGAACAGGCGACGCTTGCTGTTGTAATTGACCCGCCGTTTGCTCGGCCTGAACTGCTCCTTGCCGGATTTGTGGGCCTGGCAATCCTGTGGACTGCTGTGACTGAACGTCCATGTTCGAAGCAACATTCTGCTCGAAGACTGCGCGCTTTTGCTCGATCACCTGTGTTTTTTTACCTTTGCTTTGCAGAGACTCGATGGGATAGCTTTTGGACAATTTACCCTTCTGCCCTGTCTCTTTGGCGAACTGCTCCGGCTCGATTGTTGGCGGTTCATTAGGCATCGCGATATTGTTTCGGTTATAAAGATTCATTGCCAGCGAACCAGGTGTAGGCCCGCTCAGCACCGGCAGCAGGTTATCCTTTATATTTATCCGGTTCGAAAGGGCTTCGGCGTACAGCTCTTTATCAGAGTCAGCTAAATCCTGTCTTTGCTCGACGTTGTCGTTCGGCGTGATGATGCTGCCGTCCGGCTCGATTTGGAAGTTGCCGTAGGCCAGCCCCTGTTCCAGGCTGCCGGCCAGCGGGCTGCGTAATACGGGCATTTGCAGGCTTGGTGCTGCTGCGATTTGCCGGCCGGGAGCAATGTTCTCCGGCACGTAGTAGTATTGATAGTCAGTGTACGGACGGTTCTGCTCGTTCTGCATGAATTCATCGAGCTTGCGCGTGACGTCCTGCCTGATTTGTTCTGCGACGGCGGCAAACTCGCCCAGGCGGGCGCCTTCCATGCCCTGCGCCCGTATCCGGATGGAGTGGTATCCCAGCCAGACCAGTCCGCCCAGGGCCGCAAAAATGATTATCGATAATATGATAAGACGCTTATACATTTGCCTTTACCGGTGTTAAGAATATCCGCTATCCGCCGCTTTCATATTTATAGCCCACACCACGGACGGTTTTGATAATCTGCGGCCCGGCAGCGTTTCGCTCGATTTTGCTCCTGAGCTTGGCGATGTGCATATCCACCGTCCTTGTGCCGAGTTCGCTCATCGTTTCGTCCCATACAGCCTTGTACAGCTCTTCTCTGCTGATAATACGGTTCGGATTCGCGGCAAAGAACTGTATTATTGCCGCTTCTCGCCCGCTAATCTCTATATCATTGTTTTTGCGTCTTGCTTTCAAAGCCGGAATATCAACGTCCAAATCTGCAAATCTGAAGGTCTGCCCGACGGCGCGTGCCGGATCGGTCCGGCGGAGCACGGCGTTAATCCGCGCCAGCAGCTCTTCGAGCGAAAACGGCTTGGTGATGTAGTCGTCCGCGCCAAGGTTCAAGCCGGCGACTTTTTCCTTCTCCTGCCCCTTGGCCGTCAGCATGATGATGGGCGTTTGCAGGCCATCACGGCGCCATTTGCTGCATAGTTGTTCGCCGCTGATTTTCGGCAGCATCAAGTCGAGCAAAATCAAATCGAACTGTTTTTCTGCCGCCGTACGCTCGGCTTCGAGCCCGTCGGCGGCCTCGGTAACCTCGAAGTTGTGAAACTCTAAAAAATCCATCAGGGCCGAGCGGATTTTCTCTTCATCTTCGACTACCAGTATGGATGTTTTTTCTTCCATAGTCACATCTGCTCCTGTTTATATTATAGGCTATTTTAACCCTTGTGTTTTGTAAATGTTTTGTAAAAAAACACAGTTGTTATTTTACGTCCATTTTACCCATCTCTCAACTGCAACTATCGTATAATTTAAATAGTTCGAGAATCAATTTTAAGACCTTTTTGTAAGGAAGAAACGAAATGAAATCAGTAAGCAAGAATCAAAAATGGTTGCCCGTGTTTGTATCTCTTCTCGGGATCTGTATGACGTTTTTCATACAGAGCGATGCGGCTGCAAATACTGCTGAAGTAGATTTTGCGAACACGCCTGTCAAAGAGATTACCATCTTCAAAGACGGCCACGCCTTCGTTCTGCATGAGGGAAAGATGCCGGTGGGCAGTGACGGCAACGTCGCGATAGATTACCTGCCGAGGCCGATCATCGGAACGTTCTGGGCCTATTCGGCGGACGCCAATGCCAAACTCACCGGCGTCGTATCTGACAAACGCATCGTGCCGGTTAAAAGGACCGCTATGACTATCCCCGAACTCATCGAAGGAAACATCGGAGCTAAAGTGCGTATTGTCGAAGCCGGACTGGCCGCTTACGAGACGACAATTGTTGGAATTCCTACTCGAAGCACCGAGGAGCTCAGCAGTTCCGACCCGCCGGGAAGTCCGGAAAAGCTGCCGCAGCGAGGTGACATCGTATTATTGAAATTCGAAGGCGGCGTCAAAGCGGTTCCAATCAGCCGGATTCAGGAAGTGACCTTTCTCGATGAACCAAGACTACAGGTAGCGAGCGAACAGTTCCGCGATATAATGACGCTTAAGCTCGACTGGGGAAGGCGTAAGCCTGAAGGGAATGCCGAAGTCGGCATGGTCTATGTCCAGCGGGGTATTCGCTGGATACCCAATTATCGAATCGATATCGACGGCAAGGGCAACGCCACCATTAAACTTCAGGCGACGATAATCAACGAGCTGGCGGATATCGAGGACGTCAAAGCTCACCTCGTGATCGGTGTGCCGAAGTTCGCATTCGAAGACACGCCGGACCCGATTTCGCTCCAGCAGACTGTGGCGCAGCTTTCAAGCCATTTCCGTCCCGACAGTCAGGCCGCCTACGCCTTTTCCAATATGATAATGACCCAGGCTGAGATGCCCGTACGCCACGTTGATGTTCCGGAAAGTGGAAATTCGCTCGACCTCGGCCCGGATGTTGCCAGCTCCGGCAAAAACGAAGACCTATATATTTTTACGCTCGAGCATGTAACGCTGAAGAAAGGTCAGCGGATGGTCGTGCCTGTGGCCGAATACGAGCTAAAATACCAGGATGTTTATGTGCTCGATCTTCCATTCGGGCCGCCGCCGGAGGTACGGCAAAATCTTAACAGCCAGCAGCAGGCCCAACTGGCGCAGCTTTACTATTCGCCGAAGGTAATGCACAAGATACGCCTTGCAAACAATGCCGAATGCCCGCTGACCACTGCTCCGGCGATGATACTTCGTGAGGGCCGCATTATCGCACAGGGAATGATGACATACACGGCAGTCGGCGCATCGAGCGACCTTGAGCTGACGGCAGCCGTGGACATTGCCGTTGAGAAGATAGACAAGGAAACCGAACGAATTCCCGACGCCGCCAAGTGGGACAACTATACCTACGCCCGGAGTAACCTGACGGGGACCATAAGCCTGACAAACCGCCGAACCGATACGGTCAGCCTGGAAATCCGCCGGTCCATACTGGGCCAGGTCGACAACGCCAGCCATGAAGGTTCAATCGAGCACCTCGGCAGGCACGAGGGCGGATGGATGGATCCGAACAGCCTGCCGTTCTGGTGGAGCTGGTACAATTGGCCGTACTGGTGGTACCATTTCAACGCCGTAGGCCGCGTGAGCTGGGATTGCGAGCTTGAGCCCGGAAAGTCAATCGAGCTGGAATATAACTGGCATTATTTTTGGCGCGGGTAAGAGATGGAAATAATCACATTTCAAGGCAACCATTTTATACAACTTTTTTGAAAGGAGCTTTAAAATGAAAAATCCAACACAACTTGTACTGGCAGTCGCGCTAACGTTCATTGCGGCTTCGGCTGCCTATGCCGAAGTGCCGGCAACTACTGGCACAATCTCAAAGGTCACGGTATATCGAGGCCAGGCCCTCGTGACCCGAACCATCAGTGCTGATTTACCGCCGGGCGCATCGGAGCTTATCGTGAAAAACCTGCCGGCCATGATTGTGCCGGAAAGCATATACGCCCAGACTGCCGATGACACCAGGGTGCTCAGCGTAAGGTATCGCGAAAAGGCGGTCAGTGAGGATACGCGAGAGGAAGTCAAGCACCTCGACGCTCAGATCGAGGACGTGCAGCACCAGCTTAAATACGCCGAGAGCGAGCATAAGCATCTGGACGTGCAATGGCAAATGTTCGAGAAACTCAAGGACTTTACAATAGCCGCGGAAAAAAGCGACCTTAACAGAGGCCTGTTGACTTTTGAGCCGGTTAAAAGCCTGGTCGAGCTGATAGAGAAAAAAGGCCTCGAGTACTATAAGCAAAGGATGGAGCTTGAGGACAAAATAGCCGGATTGAAAAAGGAGCAGGAGCTGCTCGATCGCAGACGCGACGAGCTTGTGGCCAGCCGGTCCCGGACCGAGCGCGAAGCCGTCCTGTTTATAAGCAAGACCGGCGGCAAAAGAATCGCAATCGAGCTAAGCTACCTTGTCGGCAGCGCCAACTGGCAGCAGCAGTATAACCTGCGTGCGAATCCCGAAAAATCGAACGTCCTTATCGAGTACAACGCCGTGGTGAACCAGACAAGCGGCGAAGACTGGGACGGCGTGGCCCTAAGCCTTTCCACCGCTGAGCCGACTATGGTCGCCGCGGCGCCCGTCCTGGAGCCCATGTTTGTAGCTCTCTCGAATCCCGCCCAGACCCAGCAGGCCGTCCCGCCGGCTTTTATCGGGGCCGCTCAGGCCAGGCAATACCAGGCGTCTCGAAAAGCAAATGTTATGAAAGGAATAGTAGCCAATACCGAGCTCAATGCCCTTGCAATAGATAACCAGGCGTTTGTATTCAAAGCCGGCCAAAAAGAGCTGCAGGAATTCCAGCAGCAGATAGCGGAGATTTCCCGCACCGAGGGAATCAGCGTAACTTATGATTTGCCCGGCAGGTTAACGCTCCCCAGCCGCAGCGACCAGCAGCTTGTTACAATCGCTTCGATTAGAAGCCAGGCCGACTTCACGCTGATTGCTACCCCCCTGCTGACCGATTTTGTCTATCTCCAGGCGGACCTTCTCAACGACAGTGACACGGTTCTTTTGCCGGGACAGGCCAGTATGTTCCGCGACGGCGAGTTCGTCGGCAAAAGCCGGCTGCCTCAGGTCACCATCGGCGAGAGATTCACCGCCGGCTTCGGCATAGACACACAGATTCAGGTGGTCCGCGAACTCGAAGACAAAAAGACGCGCATCCAGGGCGGAAATCGCATCGATACTTATGATTACCGCATCGCTCTGAGCAATTACAAAAACAAGCCCGTCGAGTTGCAGTTGCTGGATCGGCTGCCGTACACCGACGATTCTTCGATTAAGATTGAGCTTGAAAAAACTGCCACCGAGCTAAGCACCGGCAGCGAGTATCTTCGCACGGCGAGGAAAAAAGGCGTTCTGCGCTGGGACCTTAAACTGGCGCCGAACACTATTGACCAGAATGCAACCATAGTAAAATACAGCTTTACGATGGAGTACGACAGGAACATGGAAATCGAGCCTCGACGGACGGGCAGACCTCAATAGGATAAATAATCGGACGCGTGTGCAACGAGCTGCACACCTTACAGTAGCTTCACCCTGAGCGAAGTCGAAGGGTGAGCGAAGTCGAAGGGTGAGCGAAGTCGAAGGGTGAGCGAAGTCGAAGGGTGAGCGAAGTCGAAGGTTATCGTATCGTCCGGGTGAAGGGTCCGCCGCGGTCCAGTTTTCCGGGTCGTTGCCGTAATCGGTTGGCACTTTTCGCGTCAGGGATTTTCCGTATCCGTCCGGCCCGGCAGGCCATGGGTCCTCGCCAGCCAGATGAGAGCCGTCGCTGTAATTGACGCGGTCCACACGAATGTAATAACGAACGTCATCGACCTGGTCGCCCGGTTTGGAGAGCTGCACCTTCTCGCCGGCGTTGTTCAGCCTGCCGGGACCCCATTCGAAGATTTGCACGTTATCGGCAGCGCCCGTGTAGCCGGATTCGAATACATCTTTGTCCCTGACCAGCAGCAGATATTCGCCCGGGGCCATTGTGGTTCCAAGCGGGAAATCGAAAACGATGCCGCCGCCGTCGTCGGCGAACCGCCAGGGAACTTCCATCATTTGTTCATTATCATATTCGGCCAATATAACCGCAGAATCGCTGATGTTGAGCAGCTCGATGTATTCCGCGTTTTGGTCGCCGGATGCCGGATTGTACATAATCTCATTTATGACAACAGGGCCGACTTTCGGATAGGCGTTGGTACTTCCCGGCGTGTTTTCGCTCATTGCCACGAAATTGTACGTGTCGGTGCTCTTTTGATAGCGGCCAAAGGCAACGCCGGTCTCCGAGGCGTCGAATTTCTCCTGGTCGCTGTATCCGGTCAATACCCCGTCTGTGCCGGAGTGCAGATAAAGCGTTTCGCCGTTCTCGCTCAGTGCGAAAGGCACGTGGCAGCCCGGATCGTCCGGATTGCCGAAATGAAGGTCCTCGTAAAATACTATGTATCCGTCCGGCTCGATTGTCGTGCCGGCGGCGATCTCGTATTGCATAAAATCAGCGGGACTGTCGCTGAGGAACCAGCCGCCGATGTCAATTGCTGTATCGGTGGTGTTGTGCAGCTCAATCCAGTCCGGCTCACCGGCGTGCGAATGGGCCAACAGCTCGTTTATTACGACTTCGCCGAGAGCGGGAATCTGTCCGGCGTCATCCCATCCGGGCGAGCCGCCGGC
>Ga0172365_10003942_pt1 | contig 11004 bp, 10 predicted proteins | sample LakKivSesite48cm_FD_114535 | JGI IMG/M metagenome (GOLD analysis project Ga0172365, IMG submission 114535) | Sediment microbial communities from Lake Kivu, Rwanda - Sediment site 48cm | ecosystem: Environmental > Aquatic > Freshwater > Lake > Sediment | place: Rwanda: Western Province, Lake... | reverse complement strand
TAAAGAATCATTCAAGTTCGCTTGGGTTCTCGACAACCTGAAAGAAGAACGAGAAAGAGGAGTAACCATCGACCTTCGATTCCTACGATTTGAAACCAAGAAATACTATTTCACAGTCATAGATGCACCTGGACACCGAGACTTCGTGAAGAACATGATCACGGGCGCAAGCCAAGCAGACGGCGCCGTACTCTTCGTCTCATCCAGAAGAGGCGAGTTCGAAGCGGGCATAGGCCCAGGCGGCCAGACTAGAGAACACGCTTTCTTGGCTTTCACGCTGGGCGTCAGACAACTGGTCGTTGCCATCAACAAGATGGACGATGTTTCAGCAAATTGGAGCCAAGAGAGATACAACGAGATCAAGAACGAAGTCTCAAGAATGCTCAAGATGGTAGGCTACAAGGTTGAGAAATTCGCGTTCGTGCCGACTTCAGGGTGGACAGGCGACAACCTCGTGAAGAAGAGCGAACACATGCCATGGTACACTGGGCCGACACTGATCGACGCCTTGGACACTTTTGAGGTAGCTGCTAAACCAACCAACAAGCCGTTGCGAGTCCCAATACAAGACGTCTACAGCATTACGGGTATAGGGACAGTTCCGGTTGGCAGAGTTGAAACAGGAGTGGTCAAGGAGAACGACGTGCTTATTTTCATGCCGTCCAACAAGCAAGGAGAAGTCAAATCTCTGGAGATGCACCATGAGAGAATACCAAAGGCAGAGCCTGGCGACAACATAGGCTTCAACATTCGCGGCATAGGCAAACAAGACATCCACCGCGGAGACGTCGCTGGACACGTAAACAACCCCCCGACGGTTGCGAAGGAGTTCCTTGGACAGATAATAGTGATCTATCACCCAACAGCTGTTGCGGCGGGCTACACGCCTGTACTGCACTACCACACTGGACAAGTAGCATGCAAGTTCACCGAGTTGATAAAGAAGATCGACCCCCGTACAGGACAAGTCGTGGAGGAAAAACCAACTTTCCTGAAGACAGGAGACGCTGCTCTAGTGCGAATGGAACCGTTGCATCCGATTGCGGTTGAAACATTCTCCGAGTTTGAAGAGCTAGGACGTTTCGCGGTCAGAGACATGGGCACGACGGTAGCTGCTGGAATCATCAAGGAAATCACAAAGAAAGGACCATAAACCCAAAACCTTCCCTTTTTATGCGTTCAGCAATTCTTCATTGCCGAATGTGCCTGGCTCAACTCTTATCAACTAGACTCGAGTAGTCTCTTCTATTACAGCACATCATAGGCTGGGAAGATGTCAGGAACCGAAACTCTACTTCCGTACTTGAAAGAAGAAAAAAAGAGCACCCATGAACAACCGGTGCTTATAATTGATAGCCGTGAGGCTAATAGCGCTCCGAAAATTGTCAAGGGTCTGAAAGAACGCGGTGTAAGCATCAGGACTGAACAACTCGAAAAAGGCGACTACATCCTTTCTGACACGTGCGCAGTGGAACGAAAAACCGTTCAAGATTTCGTCTATACACTCACCCGTCGTTACCTTTTTGAACAATTGTTCAGACTCAAAGAAGTCTATCCAAAATCCCTAATACTCTTGGAAGGCTATCTGCCGATAATTTACAAGTACAGCAGGATTCAACCCGCATCCGTTTGGGGTGCCATGTTTAGCCTAGCAAGGAACGGAATAGCGATAGTGAACACGACTTCCTACAAGGAAACCATCGACTTCCTGTACGTCGCAGCACACCAAGAGCAGATAGTTGAAAAACGAGCACCAACAGTTCACGCGTTCAAGAAGATCGACAGCACATCTGACGCCCAAGTATACTTCATCGCGAGCCTACCCACAATCGGAAGAGAAAAAGCCATAGCAATCCTCAAATCCTACCAGACACCAATGAACGCGCTGATAAACGTTGACGACTGGTCTGAAACAGTCCATGGACTCGGGCCAAAAATAAGCAGCAAAGCCAAAGAAGTCCTAAACAGTACTTTCAAGGAGTAAAAGAAAATTGATGGATGTCGAAATTGCTCCAACAAGAAAAATCCTCGTATTAGGCTTAGACAAACGTTCAACCAACAACATCGCGTGGTGCGCCGCAACCTACGGAATCAACAGGCTCTACTGGATAGACGGCTACATCATTTGCCTCGAGGTCTACGACAAGTCCTTCGACCATGAATTGAAAAAGAAGGAATTCCCGATAAGCCAAATCTGCTACGCCGAGTTTCCAAAATTCGAGAAGCTCCTAGAAATCGACAAGAGCTTCCAGATCCCGCTTGTAGACGTTTCCGACATGAAGCTTTTCCAAGGCATACTGAAGGCAATCCTCAAAAAACAAAGAGAAGACCCAGCTGACCCTGAAACAAAAACCGCCTAACATTTCTTCTTAACATATTCATAACCAAGCTCGAACGCCTTTACGTTCACTTCCAGATGCTTAGCCGGCACAAGCTCCCGCAAGGCTCCCTTAAGACTCACAAGACTCACTGGCACAGTCTCAGTTGCTGCTAACGCTCCGACCAAGACAATATTCCGCGTCAGAATGTTTCCAGCTTTGCCAGCCAGTCTCTCAGTCTCCACGGCAATGATTTTCTCCGTAAATTGGCGAATCTTTTTCAGAATCTCATCCATGGTTGGGTAAGCAACGTTCTTGGCTGAAAGCTCTGTAGGAGGAATACGCTCGTCACTCAGTATAACAAGGGTCTTTCCTGAAGCACTTTTCAAGTTTCGCACGGTTTCCAAAGGCTCGAACCCTAGGAGCACATCAGCCTGACCGTCCAAAACTGTAGGCGACAAAACATTCTCACCAATTCTCACGCTAGAAGTCACTGCTCCCCCACGCTGTGCCATCCCATGGATTTCACTCACTCGAACATTCAAACCGTCCTTAACTGCCGCGACACCCAAGATCTCAGCAGCCAGAAGCGTGCCCTGTCCGCCGACGCCAGCCAAGACGGCGTTGAATTCTCTCATTGGTCACCACTCCTACGCTCTATAGCTCCGTACGGGCACACGGAAGCACATAACCCGCAAGCTACACAAAGAGCTTTGTCAATTCTCACATGTCCCTTCTCAGTCACTAAGGCTGGGCATCCTAACAGTCTGATGCAAGCCATACAGTTAGAGCACTTGTCAGAAACTTCACAGGGCACAATCTTCAGGCCTTTCCGTCTCTTCTCTCGAACACTGAGGAGCGTGCATGGAGAGCGAAAAACCACCAAAGAAGGCCCATTATGCTGCAGAGCCTCTTTTAGAACCGTCGTAGCCTCTTTTATTTTGAATGGATTAACTACTCTGACGTATTTGACACCGCAACCTTCGGCAATTCTCTCGATACTTATCTTTTCTGAAGGGCTTCCCATACCAGTCAAGCCCGTTCCAGGATGTGGCTGATGGCCAGTCATCGCCGTCGTAGCGTTATCCAGAACCACCAGAGTGATCTTGGCGTTGTTGTAAACAGCGTTCACCAGTCCCGGCATAGCCGCGTGAAAGAAGGTTGAGTCTCCGATTGTAGCGATCGTGGGCGCTTTCGTAGCTATCCTCATTCCTTGAGCCGTGCTGACGCCAGAGCCCATGCAAATAAGCAAGTCACCTACGTTCAGTGGCGGCGCAATGCCTAAGGCGTAGCATCCTATGTCCGTTGGATAGTTTGCCTTTTCGCCTCCCACTCTCTTTATGACAAAGAAAGACGCTCTGTGCGGGCAACCTGCACACAAGATCGGTGGTCTTGCAGGCAGGTCTTTGGCTATTTGCGAGTAGGTCTCATCAATCCTTTCAAAATCTATCTGCAGTTTCTTTCCAGTTATCTTCGCTAGACCTTCAGCAACCAAGCGAGTGGAAAGCTCGCCTTTCCTCGGGAAACAAGGCTTTTCCGTCTTGCCGTAGATTTCAACGTTTGGTGCATAATCCTTCGCGATAGCTTTAATCTGCGTCTCTAGGTACGGTTCAAGTTCCTCGACAATTATGATTTTCTTGTGGTTTTTCAAGAATTTGCCGATCAGCTTCTCGGGAAGAGGATGCGTCATCCCTAACTTGAGAATGCCCAGGTCCAAACCCAAGAGATCTGCAGCTTCAACGGCGTAGTTGTAAGCTGCACCAGATGAGATCAACCCCACATCATTCTTTCCTTTTCGAGCAAGAACGTTATGCCCGAAGTTCTCGCTGATCTCCTTGGCTCTGTCCACTTTTTCCAGAAGCTTCACATGCATGAGCCTAGCATGTGCTGGAACCATAACCATACGCTTCACGTCTCTAATCAGCTCACCTCGCAAGCTGGGTTTTGCAAGTCTACCGTACGTGACTGGGCCTCGTGTGTGATTCACGCGCGTAGTCGTTCTCAACAACACGGGCAGGCCAAGTTTTTCGGAAATCTCCATCGCTGAGTGAATCATGTCCTTTGCTTCTTGCGGATCAGACGGCTCAAGGCACGGCAAGTTGGAGAGCAGAGCATAGTACCTGTTGTCCTGCTCATTCTGTGAGCTGTAACATTCCGGGTCATCGGCCGTCACTATCACGTATCCACCTCTCACACCAACATACGCCAAAGTCATTACCGCGTCCGCGGCCACGTTCAGCCCAACATGCTTCATAGCGGTCAATGCTCTGACTCCACAGTTTGCGGCTCCAGCGGCCACTTCAACCGCCACCATCTCATTCGTCGAATACTCCATGTACAAGCCTGCTTTAGCGGCTATGGCAGATATGGAATCTCCGATTTCAGACGCTGGCGTACCAGGATAGGTCGTGACTATGCCTATGCCTGCTTCGAGGATTCCTCTTGCAATAGCTTCATTGCCCAGCAACAGCATCCGCTTGTTAGGTTCATCTCTCAATAACACGTTGAGATCAGGCAATTTGACTTCTCCTGTCGAAGAGAAATTCTCATAACTTGCGCTTTCACATATAACTTTTGGTAGGGAACCTTACTTAAATCGGGATGTTTGTGTATGGATTTTAGACCAGTTTAGTTTTCTCAAGCTCCTTCAGAATGCTTTCCACGGCCACTTCTGGAGGCATGTCCAAACTCTCACACTTAAACTCGATAAATTGAATTTTCTTTTCTTTGTAGTGCCGCAGAATCGGCTGTGTTTGGCGTTCATAAACTCGTATTCTTTTCTTTGTGACCTCGGCAGTGTCGTCGGAACGCTGGTAAAGTTGTCCTCCACACTTGTCGCAGACACCTTCCACCTTTGACTCCAAATAGCGAACATTGTAGACCTCACCGCAACTCTTGCAGATTCTCCGCGTCGATAGACGCTCAACGATTATCCAATCAGGCACAGTCAGCTGGATGACAACATCAATGCTGGTGGTCTTGTCCAAAGCCATTGCCTGTCCGATCGTGCGCGGAAAACCGTCTAGGATAAAACCTTTCTTGCTTGGACTCTTTGCTAACCGTTGCTTCAAAACCTCTATGACAACACCGTCTGGAACAAGCAAACCTTTCTCCACATACTCCTTGACTTTCTTGCCCAGTACGCTGTCTTCCTTCATGATCGCACGGAAAATGTCGCCCATGGCAATGACATCTACACCTAACCTCGCTTGTAACCTTGAAGCATAGGTGCCCTTACCTGAGCCAGGAGGACCGAAGATTATTGCTTTCATGCGTTTGTCATTCTCCTTGTCATTGCGCACGCTGAAAAAAATACTTTTTACTTGTTCTATTACTTGCCCTTGAACAGCGGTTTTCTCTTTTCTGTGAAAGCTTTGACGCCTTCCTGCAGATCCTCAGTTGAAGCCACAACGCCGAAGCCCTCTCGTTCTAGTGCCAAGGCTGAATCCAAGCCGATTTCCGCGCCCTTGTCGATTAAAGCTTTAGCCACTCTGAGCGCTACTGGTGCCTTCGCCGCCAAGTCTAAGGCAAACTGCTTCACGGTCTCTTTGAACTTGTCTGCTGCAACCACCATGTTCACTATGCCCAACTGCTCTGCCGTTCTCGCATCAATCATTCTTCCAGTGAAAACAAGTTCCTTAGCCTTTGTCCTTCCAACCAGCCGCGTAAGCCTTTGCGTTCCACCCCAGCCCGGAATCAAGCCGATGTTTATCTCAGTCTGTCCCATGCGCGCGTTTTCAGACGCGATTCGAAGATCGCATGACATGGCCACCTCTAACCCGCCGCCTAAGGCATATCCATTCAGAGCTGCGATTACGGGCTTTTCCAAGTTTTCAAGCGTGCGGCATAGTTTCTCCCCCATCAGGGAGAGGTCTCTGGCCTTCAAAGCATTCATGCCAATCATGGCCTTTATGTCTGCACCTGCAGAGAACGCCTTTTCGCCGGCGCCTGTTAGTATCACAACGCGCACGTTCTCGTCTCTTCGGGAGTCTTCAAGAGCTTCTAGGACTTCCGCCACAACTTCTTTGCTGAAGGCGTTCAACGCGTCAGGCCTGTTAAGTGTGATAGTGGCTATTCCTTCACTTTTTTCGTAGATTATGAGCTTAAAATCCATTTGTCTGTTGGCCTCCTATTTTTGCGTCCAATCGTAGTAGCCTTTGCCGGTCTTTCTTCCCAGAAGTTGAGCCTTGACCATCTGCTTCAGTCCGGTACTGGGGTGGAACTTCGGGTCCAGCTCCTTCGTCAAGACCTCGGCAATCGCTAACGTCGTGTCCGAGCCAATGTAGTCCAGCAACATCAATGGTCCCATAGGCCAATTTAACCCCAGCTTTACTGCCTTGTCAATGTCATCTCTTTCAGCTATGCCTTCCCAGTACAGTTCAGCCGCTTCGTTCAAAGCAGGTATGAGTATACGATTAACGATGAAACCCGGACAATCTTTCTTGACAAGAACCGTTTCTTTCTCCATCTTGTGAGCTACATCCAGCACCGTCTGTACGGTTTCATCGGAAGTCTTTGCTCCTCTTATGACTTCTACGAGTTTCATCAACTGTGGTGGATTGAAGAAATGCATTCCGCAGACTTTTTCGGGGCGTTTTGTGGCCGAAGCAATCTCTGTTATGCTCACTGAGGACGTGTTTGAAGCTATTACGGCATGTGCTGGAGCGTAAGTGTCTACTTCTCGGAACATGGCCTTTTTCAATTCAGCGTTTTCAGGCACCGCCTCTATTATCAAATCAGCATCTGAAACGGCTCCTTTGAGGTCTAGAATAGGATGGATTCTGCCCAGTATTTCACTCATTTCAGTCTCATTCATCTGGCCCTTCTTGACAAATCTCTGCAAGCTTTCCCGTATCATGGCCATGCCGCTGTCGATAAATCTCTGCTCGATGTCACGCATATAGACTTTGTATTTGCCTACTTGCGTTGCTACCTGCGTTATGCCGTGTCCCATCAAACCTGCGCCTAAGACGGTGATTTTCTTGACTTCCATCGATCTCACCATGTTAAATGTGAAGCTATTAGTCTGGGTAGTATGTTAAAAAGTCTTTGCAAGCACAGACGGCTTTTTTATGACTTCAAAATCAAGGATTCAGTTAGTGTCTGTACAAGGGTTGTCGTACTGTCTGCATTGTTATCCACAGAATGTTAGAAAATGTATTCTTTACTGAGCCATTCGGGATACCACTTGTACTTTTCTAATGGTCCCGACTTGCGTAGTCCTTCGTACGTTGCCTTTGCCAGAGCTATTGTTCCCCGTCCATCGCGGTAGAGCTTCACCAATCCTGTTGATTCAAGACTTTTGAGAACTTGATCGAGCTTCTCGTCGCTTGCGTTTGTCAATCTCTCTTTCAGGTCTTCTCGGCTCATGAAGAGACCAGGGTTCACTTGATAATCTTCAGACAGCATTTTCAGTACATTGTCTTCCGAAGGCTCCAGCTTTGCTGGCTGTTCGCTTGTCGAGATTGGAACTCCGAGTTTCTTGTGTATTCTTCGATGCGGTAACCTCAAGTCTTTTGCCATGGTTTTCAGTCCGCCTCTGAAAATCACGAGTCTCATGATGTCGTTCGTGCCTGCCCCAATCTGGTTCACTTTTGCGTCTCTCAGGTAAGTTTCGACGGGGTAGAACCTTGTCCAGCCATCCCCTCCCATGACCATGATGGCGTCGCTGATGAGTCTCTCGTAGGTTTCTGACGTAAACATCTTCGCTGTTGCAGCCTCAGCCATCGCATCCCTATGCTCATCTAACAAGTGGGCAGCGTGGTAAACAAGCAGTCTTGAAGTGTTCAGACCCGCAATCATGTCTGCAATCTTTGCTTGGTTAGCTGGAATATCGCTTGTTGGTTTGCCGAATTGCAGTCGCCGTTGAGCGTAAGCTACAGCGTAACGTATCGACTCGTGCATGGGTCCTAGCATGCCTGCAGAGTAGACTACACGTTCAAAGTTCAAGCCGGCCATCATGACCTTCCAGCCTGCGCCCTCTTGGCCTATTATGCTTGATTCTGAGACTCTGACTTCCTCAAAGTCTAAGAAGCCGTTTGGCAGTCCGATCCATCCTGAAAGCTCGTTTATCTTCTCAACTGAGAATCCCGGCGCTCCTTTTTCCACTAAGAACGCGGTGAGATGTTGATACTTGGCTTTGTCCTCAGGTTTTTCGCTCGTCCTCGCGTAGACAACGTAGATGTCTGCTAACCCAGCGTTCGTTATGAAACGTTTCTTTCCATTCAATATGAAGCAGTCGCCGTCTCGTCTCGCTGTGGTTTCGATTCCTGCCGCGTCTGATCCGACGGAGGGCTCCGTTATGCACACTGCGCCGATGACTTGTCCTTTGGCTATTTTCGGGAGCCATTTTTGTTTTTGTTCTTCAGTTCCAAAAACTAGGAGTTGTTCAACGCCGCCGAACAGGGAAACTGCGTAAGCTTCACCCAAAGCTGAGCCTACTCTGCTCAATTCCTCAGCAACGATGGCTGCACCAGTTACACCGACGTTCAAGCCGCCATATTGTTCTGGGATAACGGTGCCAAACCATCCTTTGTGTGCGACTTGTTTAAGCAATTCAGATGGAAACTTTCGGGTCCAAAAGACTTCTTCGCCTTCTGGAAGGCTTTTGTCAGCGAAGATTTTTGCTTCTTCCAACAGGAGTTTTTGCTTCTCGTTCCACCACGGAAAAGGATCCATGCAACCACCAGTGTGGTAATGGCTAGGAGACTACTGATTTTAAACTTTTTGTGTCGCCAGACTAGAATGTATCAAGTACTGCCGAGGGAAAAAAGGGAGCATGGACTGTGGTTATCTTCTTACGAGTCCGCCGATTAAGCCGCCGATGGCTGCGATTATTGCTCCAAAGAGGTTCAGTACAATCGCTGCTAAGCCTATGACCAAGCCTGCTATCCCACCGAACAATCCTCCGATTATTCCACCAAGGATTCCGCCCACCACCACTAAACCTAAGACAGCAAGAATCGTGATTACTATTCCACCGAGTATGGCCGCAAGGAAACCAGCTGCTGCCCCGCGTCCCATTCCGCCTCCAGCTATTAGGCCTGCCACGAATCCTCCAATCAGGTGTCCAATCACTGGCAGTGGTGTACCCAGTACGGCGATTACTATGAATCCGACGAAAGCTCCAAGCAATAGTCCCATAAGGGTACCCTAGTTTCATCGCTACTATTCTAGTTAAAAAGCTTGCCCAATTGATGGGAAAACTAGCGAGAGAAAAGGTATAAAACTGGGTCTTACATGACCAAGGGCCTGCCGTAGAACTCCTTGTGGAAGATTTCTTTGAAAGCTCTTCTAGGTCTTAGAGGCGGGGTTTCGTCTGGAACCCCGATGGGAAGCAATGCTACTACCGTCAGGTTCTCAGGGACTTTGGCGATGCCCTTAACTTCTGTTTCGTTGAATGCTCCGATCCAACATGTTCCGTATCCGAGGGCTGTTGACGCCAACACGATATGCTCTATTGCTATCATCGGGTCTTGCTTGTAGAGATTCTTAGACACGGCTGGATCTCCGAGTACGATGAGAACTGTGTCCGCGTCTGCAATAAATCGTTGAAGGTTTGCGACTGTAGCCAGTGCTTTCTTCGTTTCAGGCTTTCTGACGACTATGAAACTCCATGGCTGACGGTTGCCGCCTGAGGGCGCCAGACGTCCGGCTTCCAGAATTTTCTTCAGGTCTTCGTCTGGAATGGAGGTCGACTTGAATTTTCTTATGCTGCGTCTCTTTTCCACGACTTCAAACAAGTCCATGATGCTTCACACTCTTGGAGTAAGAACTATGCAACGGAGTAAATTAGTTTTGAGTTTCATATAGAGCGTGAAATCTTATATTACCGTCTGCAGAATTACACAGTATATTTCCGTTTTGGCTATTAGGAAGGCGTGCTTGTTGAGGAAGACAATATTCAAGAAACTTGAAGCACAAGGACTAATAGCAAATTACAATCGTTTGCGAAAGAATTTGCCTCCGAGGCTTCCTGAGAGAGTTTTTGTTTGGGATGATACGTTGAGAGAAGGCGTTCAGACTCCTACGGTTTTCTTGACTTACGTGGAAAAGGTCAAGCTTGCTAAGATGATGGATGAAGTTGGTGTTTCAATAATCGCTGTTGGTTATCCTGCCCTGTCTGAAGAAGAGAAAAATAGTGTTAGGAGAATCGCAAATGAAGGTTTTCAGCACGCCAGCCTCGCGGCTTCTGCTGGTATACGCAAAAGCGATGTTGACGCGTGTCTCGAATGTGGCATTAGGGAGATCTCGATATTCACAGCTTTCAACGGAATCAACCTTCAATACAGGTTGAAGATGACGAAGGAACAGGTTCTGCAGAGAACTGTTGAATGTGTACAGTATGCTAAGAAGCATGGGGCTAAGGTGGATTTCGTGCTAGAAGACAGCACACGGACGCCGCTAGAGGATATCCTGCGCATCTTCCACGAAGCCGTAAAGGCGGGTGCAGATCGCTTGGTGATTGCAGATACGTTAGGCTTCTTGAGACCTTTGTCGATGCGGTACTTGATTTCGCATGTTAAAGAGGGTCTTACGCAGCTGGGGGTCAAAGAAGTTCCGTTGTCAATTCATTGTCACAATGATTTTGGTCTGGCGACGGCAAACACACTTGCAGCGGTTGAGGAGGGTGTATCATACGTGCACACGTGCATTGCGGGGTTCGGGGAAAGAGCGGGGGCTGCAC
>Ga0172365_10003941_pt1 | contig 11005 bp, 11 predicted proteins | sample LakKivSesite48cm_FD_114535 | JGI IMG/M metagenome (GOLD analysis project Ga0172365, IMG submission 114535) | Sediment microbial communities from Lake Kivu, Rwanda - Sediment site 48cm | ecosystem: Environmental > Aquatic > Freshwater > Lake > Sediment | place: Rwanda: Western Province, Lake... | reverse complement strand
AGGATATTCAAGAAGACCTGCCTCATCTTGTCCCCGTCGACCACGACCGCGGGAAGGCCAGCCGCAAACCGTTTTTCCAGAACAATCTTTTTCTCTTCGAACAAATCGCGCATTGTCTTCAGGGACTCTTCGACGATCTGAACAACCGAGAATCGCTCCAGGTTGAGCTCGGAAACGCGGGTGAAATTGAGCAGCTCTTTGATGAACTTCTCGATCTGGCCGATGCCCTCCTGGGAGATGCTGAGGTGTTCCTTTTCCTCCTCATCCAGACTCTCGTTTTGCATGAGCTTTTGGATGTTGAGCTTGACCGAAGTCAAGGGATTCCGGATCTCGTGGGCGATGGAAGCAGAAATCCGGCCGATGGAGGCCAGCTTCTCCGCCTGGATGAGCTTCCGGTTGGCGTCCTCCATCCGCCGGCGCGTCTCCAAGAGATCCCGGGTCATCTCATTGAAGCTCTGGGCCAGGTCGCCGATCTCATCCCGCGACTTCACCGAAATCATCTGATTGAAGTCTCCTTTTGAGATTCGCACGGTCCCCTCAACGAGCTTTTTCAAAGGTTCGGTGATTCGTTTGGAGAGGATCACCGCTCCGATGAGCCCGAGCAGGAGTCCGCCGAAACCGATCAGGATGAGCATCAACCGGGTCTGCCGAATCTCCTTCTGGTTTCCTTCAAGGGAGATTCCCACCTTCACCGAGCCCCAGAAGTCGCTCGACTCCTCGGCGAAAGCGGGCACCTCTATCTCGATCGTCGGAACCGTCCTGCCTCCGAAACGGAAGTCCCTTCTGTGGGCGGCGGATGTCTCTGGCCCGACTTTTTCCGGCAGTCGGCTGCAGCACTTGATGTCCTCTCTGTCCCGGATGAGGTCGCTGAATACATAGGGATTCCGGAACTTGTCGTAAACGACGACATAAATCAGGCCGCGGTCAATTTCTCGCTCGATATTGTTCTTAATCCCGGCCGCGTCCCAAAAAGTGAGGCTTTCCAGGTTCAGGCTGGCGATGTACCTCGCCGTGAGCATCCCCCGGTTCATCGACTCCGCGAAGATCGTCCGGACCTCCCTCCGCTCGATCACGAACAAGATCGAGCCCACGAGAAAGACCAAGATGAAGCCGATGGCAATCATGAACCGGGTGTAGAGAGAAACCTTGAGGCGCGGCTTCAGGATTCTCACTTGTCCAGCCAGATCTCCTTGGCATCGAGATAGAAAAACCCGAGCGGCGGAGGCTTGACGCCCCGCACATAAGGCTGAAGGGCAAGCCGATGCTGCCTGGAGAACAGGGGAATGGCCGGCAGATCGGCCTGAAGCAGGCTTTCAATCTTGTGGACGAGGGCGGTGCGTCCGGTGCGACTCTGCTCGACCTCGGCCGCTTTGACCCATTCGTCGAGCTTCGGGTTGGAATACCGGACCAGGCTCTGGTTGAGAGCGGCGCTCGAGAAGAAAAGCGGCAGGACAATATTCTCCGGATCCGGAAAGTCGAGGCTCCAGTGAACGAGTATCAGATAGGGTTCAGTCGAGGCCCGGACCCTTTCCCAGCCGCTGTACTCCATCAACCGCAGGCTGATACCCAGGCGGGCCAGCTGGGTTCTGAGGACCTCATAAATTCTGGGTCCGCCGTCGCTCCGGTCTTCATGAAGGAAGAGGGTCAGGCGGGGAAAAGAGCCTTCTTCGGAAAAGCCTTCCCGGGCCAGGATTTTCTTCGCTTCCTCCGGGTTAAAGGACGCCCGGCTTTCGAGTGGGAAAAAACCCGGCAGTCTCGATGGAATGAAATTGTCGGTCAGATGAGGGTTGGTGTCCATCCGGAAAGCGGCTTTGGCGATCTCCTTTTTGTCGATGCCCATGGCAATCGCCCGACGGACGGCTGGCCGGTCCAACGGAGCCAGATGACAGCTCATCATGAGGAACGCCGTTGTAAAGGTCTCGGCCTCCAGGACCTGGACATCTCGACCGCCCAGAGCATTGGACATATAGGGAATGATGTCCACCTGCTCCTCCATGAACTCGTCAGGGGTATAAAAGGGGCTGAACTCAACAGCCTCGACGTATGGTTTCTTGAAGAAATACCCGTCATTCCGCTCGAGCCGCGCCCCGGTGATTTCCAACTTCGGTCCTCTCAGCCAGTAAGCAAACTTAAACGGACCCGTGCCCGACGGCTTTTGAAAAAATCCTCGGCCCTGACTTTGGACAAGCTCTCGGGGGAGAATCTTGCAAAAATCCATGCTCAGGAGATAAAGGGCGGAAACATAAGGACTCTTCCAAACGATCTCGAAAGTGGACTTGTCGCGCACCTTGAACCCAGCCACTTCCGAGGCCTTGCCTTCCCGGTATTCCTGGGCCCCAACCACATGAGTGGCTAAAAATTGGTAGTAGGGGCCCTTCGACTCCCCATGAACAAGCCTTTCCAGCGAAAACTTGACGTCTTCGGCGTCAAGCTCCCGGCCGTGATGGAACCTCACGCCTTTCCGGAGAAAAAAAGCGTAGGTTCGGCCGTCATCTGAGATCGTCCAATACTCAGCCAGAGCTCCGACCGGGTTCAAGTTCTTGTCCAGCCTGACCAACCCGTCATAAATTTGGTTCACGAGGAAGACATCGGCAGCCCCGGCCGGGTCGATTTCGTGCTTGAATGGATTAAGGGCGAAAGTCCGCACCCGCAAAGTTCCCCCGGTCTTAATCCTTTCGACCTGCCGACTCGAGGAGCGACTGAACGAGGATGGGGCAACCAGAGTTAAAACGAAAACAACCAGAGGGAGGATGCGAGCTTTTTGAATGGGCATTGAGCTTTTCCTCATCATAGAAAAGAACGCTTTCAAATGCAATCGGAGCAAGAATTATGCCAGACAGATTTTTCTCTAAGGATATGATTTTATTTAAATTATCGCACTATTGGATGAAAACACTCCGGCTATCCGTAAAATAATTTTACATAACTCCATTAAATTGAACTGGGGACTCAAAACACCGGCAATCGGGGGCTCAACTTTGAGCGAATTTCTGGATGAGCGGGTTGAGTCGGGTCAGAAGCTCGTAGTGAGAAATTCGCGCCCGCCCGGCAATCTCATAAACGGTGATCTCATCTCCACAGTCGCGGCCGATGACGGTGACCGTGTCGCCGACGCCCGCGCTCCCCGCCCGGCTCAAATCAACGACGATCATGTCCATGGAGACCGTGCCCAGCACCTTGGCCCGGCATCCCCTGATCAAGACCTCACCGACCCCGGACAGGCTCCGAGGGAAGCCGTGCCAATAGCCGATCGGACAAACCGCGATCCTGGAACGCCTCTTCAGCGTTTCAGTGAGGTCATAGCCAATACCGGCCCCTTTCTTAAGTGTCTTTGTTTCGGAGATGATCGTCCGCCAGGACAGCACCGGCCTGAACTCGACTTTTTTCTCCCAGGCCCGCTTTGTCTCCGAAGAAGGCCAGTATCCCATGAGCCCGATTCCGATGCGGGCCAGATCATAGTCGGCCTGCGGATAGTTCAGCGCCCCGGCTGTCGCGTTGGCATGACGCATGGGGCGCAAACCGGCGCGGTGGAATCGCTCGATGGCTCGACCGAATTCAGCAATCTGCCGCTCCGTGTATTCCCGAGAGCCCGGGTCTTTGGCAGCCGCGAAATGAGTGTAGATTCCTTCGACGTTGATGAGCAGTCCCTTCTTCATGAGAAGCCTGATTGCCTCTTCCCATTGAGACTCGAGAAAGCCCTGCCTGTGCATCCCGGTATCGAGCTTGAGATGAACCCTCAGCCGTCGACCGAAGCGCCCCGAAGCCAAGGCGCGGAGATTCTCGAGGTTGGAGACGGTCAGGCTGATCCCATGCCTGGCCGCCTCGGCGAATCGGCTGGGCAGGGTGTATCCCAGCACCAGGATCGGTTTCCAAATTCCCTTTTCTCTCAAGGTCAAGGCCTCGACGATGGAGTCGACGCCAAACCAGTCCACGCCCATTTCCTGGAGCATGGGTGCCAGGTCATAGAGGCCGTGGCCGTAGGCATTCGACTTGCAGACGGCCATCAGCTGGCAGTCCGGAGGTAAGAGTCCCCGAAAGGTGAGGATGTTGTGGACAAGAGAGGACTTGTCGAGTTCAATCCAGGTGCGCAGCAAGCGACGATCAACAGTTCGCGCCATCTTTTTTCGGTTCCAGTATATAGCGCAAAAACCTGGGTATGGCAACTCGTCACCCCGACGAAAAACGCTGCGGGTCATGACACTTTACGTCATCGAGTCGCGGACATATCTCGATTTCCGTGATGGACAGAGATCAAATGAGGGGTGGCACGGCGTCAGTACCCGCCCGCCCGCAGCCGATGGTGGCGGGTGGGCGGGTCTTGGGCGAGGACGGACGGGGACGCGCCGTGACAGGACCCCGATTTCCATTCAAAGTAATCACGGTAACGGAGATGCAATCCCGAGTCGCAAGGGAGTTGACTTTAATAAGAAATGAAAGATATATTGGCGCTCACTTTCCGGTGAAGGAGTCCGATCCTTGATAAGGAGCGCAACAATGAAGGAAATCGGTCTTTTCCTGCTGGTTATTGCGCTCTGGACATCGGCTCAGGTCATCCTCAAGTGGGGCCTGGCCGGGTTCGCCGGCCAGAAAGTCGATTTTCACTTTTTTCTCCGAGCGCTCAGCTCCTGGCCGGTGCTCCTCGGGACGCTCCTCTCGGCCGCCGGGGCTCTCCTCTGGCTGGTTGTCCTTTCGCGTTTTGAGCTGAGCTATTCTAACCTCATGGTCAGCTTCATGTACGCCCTGATCGTCGTCGCCTCAGCATTGTTCTTCAAAGAGCATATCTCGACCCTCCGCTGGCTGGGAGCCTTCCTGATCGTGCTCGGCGTATTTCTGGTTTCCCAGACCCGTTGATTTGGAACACTGATCAGCTTTCCCAAACCCTGGTGATCTCGAAGACAACCGGATTGGCCGCATCCGGGCAAGCGTGCGTCTTTTGGTCAGGGTTGGTCAGCCAGGGAAACCTCGCGCCGTACATCATGGCAAAAACCGCCGGAAGCATACTGTAAAGAGCGTGAATACATATCTTCCCTTCCACCCCTTGCTCGGTAACCCGCGCGATATCGCCAACCTTGTGGCCGGCGCCGCATGTCCCCTTAATGCTGGCCACCTTGACTTCGATAAATTTGACCTTCCTTTCCATTAGACCCACCTCCTTCGCTCGGACGAAACTTGTCCATTCGGGAGAGGCAAAAAAGCCAATCGCGGCCGCAGTCGCGGCCCGGCAGAACTCCCGGCGTTTGACTTTTTTTGTCATCCACACCTCCTGATTTTCATCTGCGGGCTGAGACGGATATAGCTGAGTTATGCCGGAATTGTCCATGCCGGCGGCCGACGATCAATCCGGTCGCGGCAACCTTAAGATTCTTCAACTTCGTTCCGGCACTCCTTCCGAGATTCCAAAGGCCCCAGCCCGCATCATGAGCTCTTCGGACGGAGGATGTAAAAATTGTCCCTCGGCAAGAAGGTCTCCATCCGGACGAGCTCATAACCCGCCTCATCCGTGAGCCTCAGGATCTTTTCCTTATCGAAGTAGTGGCCCGATGTGCTGTGGATCTTTCCGGGGTCGCGATCGAGGATCACCACAGTCGCTTCAGGCTTGAGGGAAGGCTTGAGGTTCTGGAGAAGCTTCACCGGCTCGGCCAGCTCGTGGAACACATAAACCATGATCACCAGATCCAGGGCACCCGCAGGGAAAAGAGGATCAGCAATTTCTCCCCGCACCGGAACGATGTTCTCCAGTTTCCTCTGCCGGGCGCCGGCGACGATACTCCGGAGGGCATTCGGGTCGATATCGTTGGCGAAAATCAATCCGCCCGGTCCGACCCTTCGGGCCAGCTTAAAGGTGAAATAGCCGTTTCCGGCGCCCACTTCACCGATGGTCATCCCGGCCTTGACTCCGATAGAGTCCATAACCTTCTCCGGTTGCTGCCAGGAGTCGCGGTCCAGCTCCGCGGCGGAAGGGACTTGGGGTGATAGGAGTCCTGCCTTTCCGGCGGATCCGAAGGAAAGAGTCAGACCGAGCAAAAACAGGGGCGAGAATGCCCCGAGAAAAGGCCAAAAGCGATTGCGCCGCCTCGAAACTGACAAAAGGAATAGTCTCATTTCTCAGCCTTTTCCGACGGGACAGGGACGGCCAAATCGAGTGCGATCTTCCACTTTCCTTCAGAATTCTTTCTCCAGATGCGAAGATAGCTGAAGACGGCTCCCGGATCGTGCGTCAAGTCGGGTCCCAGCGTCCCCCACCGGGAAACGTCTCCATCCATGGGCGCCCAGGACAGCCTGTTCGGATTCTTCGCGGTTGTCTCGGGGACAAAATCAATTCCCATTTCGGGCAGAGAGCCATCCCGATAAAAGCGGACGTCTGTCTCGGCGAATGCCCTATAAGCGGCCGCAAGGCCCGCGGTGCCCGCCTTAGCGGAGAATTCGGCTTCCGCCTGGAGAAGATTATCGAGCTCAGCGAACTTATCGACCTTGATCAGCCGCTTGGGCCGACCGACTTCCTTCCGCGTCATGACCTCTTTGGGCTTCAATCCCGGCTGGGGATGGCTGATGCCGGCGTCTAAAACCACTTTCCACAGGCCTCCAGGCTGCTTCTGCCAGACGGACACATAGTGCCCATAGCGAGGATCGTCTCCTGGCTGACTTTTGTCCCGCAGCACATATGGGCCGGTCGTATATCCCAGGTCCCCATCAATGGCCGCCTCAACGTAGGCGGGCTCCCAGGTGAGAACCGCCGGCGAATCGTCGGGCGAAACCTCATAAACCTTTCTCCCGGGAACGGGATTCGGCCGGAAGACGATGGAGTCGTCGGCAAGGTAGGTCAGGAAAGCTTCTTTCATCCCCTTTTCTTCGGACAACTTGGAAAAGGCTCTCTCAGCAATAATCAAGGCCTGAACAGTCTGGTCGAGAGACTGAGCCGTGAGGAGGCCGGCAAAGACAAGAATCCAGGCGTTGGCCGAAATTAAGCGCGTTCCTCGCCGATATTCCCGCATCATTGATAAATACGGTTTATCCTGCTCATTGGATGCGGCTCAATTATAATTAAGTCTCGGGCTGGCCTGTCAACTCAAAAACGTCTGGGAGTTACCTCAAAAACCTCAGACATCAAAGAGGAATCTCTTGACGAACTGAGGTTGGGGCGATGGCAATACATCAGTTTAACATCGTCGAACTCGCGGCGGGGTCTTCTCCCCTCTGGTCTCCCGGCGGAAAATACTTGATCTTCAACGGCCTTTGTGCCGGCCGAGGGGATTATTTCTGGCACCGCCCTTTGGACCAATGGGCGGAATTCAGCTCTGTGTCACCCGAGTCAGACCGTTTTACTCCATCGCGGACAGCCTCAAGCAACCCAACTTCGGTGTGCCTGACACTGAGAAGCGCGGCAGCACTGGACCCGCGTTTATGACATTATCAGCGATAACGTCCCCGAGCGCCTGCGTCCGGGATCGTGAGAATTCCAGAGAAACTGAAAAGCGCCCTCTCTTCGGTATTCCCGGGTCAGTCCCCAATAAAGCTCGTTCACTCCGAGGCGCTGAAGTTTCCGGTTGGGGGGTTTCTTATCACACTGGCACTGCTTCTCTAGCTCCGCCAGCCTCTTCTCGGCATCCTCGACCTCAGGAACGCCAGGGTCTGCGCTTCGATTTGAGCTTGGACTGACCAAACATGGGACAATTGAGTATCTCTCGCATTGGCCATTGTTCAAGACACCGATCAGCTCAGCCCTTCGGTCGCCGTCGAGATTGCACAAAGCGTAAATAATCAATTTCAATATCAGACGCAGTGTTTGTTGGATCCAGTCTAATCATCTTTATGGTTCCAGTCCAGGTGGGCGAATTGTTCATATTGAGCACGTATTTCCTAAATTTATTTCCAGGTTTTAGGCTAAAGCGAATCACCTTATTCTCATCCCACTTCGTGTCGGTCACAGTAATGAAATATACACAGCCTCCCACCCCAGCGCTCGTTTTCATCTTCATCTCTATCTTTGGGTAAGATTCAGCCGGAATGCTGAGGTCGAACTGATACCCCATATATGGGTCCCCACCCGTGGATGAGGTCGCAAGCTTGCCGCCCGAAACCTTCAAGGAGGTGAGTTGATTCCAGGAGTTCCAGCCCTCCGCCCAATTGAATTTGCTATTGAATCCCCATTCGGTCTTCGGATGCTCCTTTCGATGCAGAGCATAAATTCCCTCTCTCGATTTCGTGTAGTCCCCAACCACAAGGTAAATTGTCGCACAAACGACTGCACGTTCTCCGATGCTATAGAGGATAGTCGGACGGAAATAATTGGTCCCGCCACCAGGCATTAATGTTCCGACACAGCCAGGATAGCAGTTCTGCCATGGCGTATAGACAGCGAGTCCAACATTTTCGCTATTGACTAGCGCTGCCCAATATTCTGGAGAATACCAATTTCCTGTATTGGGGAAAATGGGGACTGACTCTTCTGTTACCGCGCTGTTCGTCCAGGGACTCAGACCTCTATAAATGATCATCCTGTCGAACTCTGAGTTGACATAGACACAGGGAAACTCCTGTCCCGCCAGCAGGTGTTCGTCTGTCCCCAAATGGGTCAGCTTATAAGTGACTTTAATCAGTTCCGGCTTTTTCTTATCCAGCGATACCCATTGTTCAAAATAGCAATCTGAACGGACCAGCAAAGATGGTCCCCCTCCCTTGTTATCCGGGTTCCATTCGCATGGCTGGCACTTTGTATAAATTTTAGAGGCAGACTGGGTGAATGATATGACTCCTGAGCCATGGCCGTACTTGTCCCCGCCTTGAACCGGATTCCAGCCCCAGTTCGGGTCGCTAGTGTCGAGGTTATTGTAATAATCCCCGCCGTCGTAAAAAGAGATCTGGATCAGCCGGCCCGGGTCATCGTTATTGACGATATTTTTCCCCTTATAAACGATTTCTGATATTCCGCCACCCCAGTCCAGATTTATTCCGACCCTTACGATTCCATTGTCTAAGTAGATTGTGCCCAGAGGCTGAATTGCGCTGGTTTGGGCCTGAACAACGTTCCATCGATGATATACCGTCTGCTGACGCGGGAGGTTCGATGTTCCCATCTCGCTTAAAGCTGGGAGACTCAGTATGAGCATTATGATACACAAGAAACTGAGTTTCATCATTCGAGTCGCTCCGGAATTCTTACCCTGACCAATGGAATTTTTGATAGCCATTTTTCCCCTCCTTCTATAGCTTTTGGTGAGAAAATATCACGGAAAGGAAATAAAGTAAACTTACGACGCTCGTTTAGCTAGGGTTCCCCCAAAGTTTATGGCAAGAGGAGCCATTTTTGTGCAGGTTCGGCTTGGGGCCACAAATCCGGTCCTTGGAAGGCACGATCTCGGGCGAAAAGATGTTCCCTAATGCCATCCCAGCGCATAAAAACGAAGCTTCAGAATGCCGCAAAATTGTTCCATTTGCCGTCTCATTTTCCGTAAAGAGCCGAATTTTTTGGGACGGTCCCAGAGCCCACTTGCGTGACTCACAGCTCGACAAGCAGTCTTCTTCTGGTAAGAACAAGCCTGGTCAACAGGCTGTGGCCTGCTCCCGGCCGCGTCGAACGTCTTCGCAAACGTATTCTCGAAAGGAAAAGGAAGACTTTCCTACTTTTCCATCTTCAGGACGATTTGCGCCTCGGGTGTCTCAGATCGAGCGATGATCCGGATATGGTCCACGTCGCGCCCTCCGGAGAAATCGAGGAGAGGATAGATGCCCGGGCCGCGCGTGTACTCATTCATTTCCACGACCTGGGCTTCTCCTTCGGCGAAGACGACCTCGGCCCAGTCGAACTGGACGTGGCCTACGGTGACCTCAAGCCACAACCGGGTTCCGGTGTTCTCGCAAATCAGGCCGATTTCTGTCCAATCTTCGTCAGCCGCCAGGGTCGCTTTGTCTTCCCAAACTAGGACTTGACCCTGGGGCAGGACAGCAACTGATGTTCCAGCCCAGACGACAAGCGGCAGAAATCTCCGGGGGACAACCCGGAAGGGCCGGACGAGCGGTCGGACATAAACGGCCCGCAGTGCCCTTTTTAAAGGAAAGCCCCTGTGGACGACCACGACTCTTCGCGGCGGGCGAGGCCGGCGCTGGGCGGGAGAAGCCGACAGAGCCATCTGGGCTCCCAACGCTATCACAAACGCAACAAGCCAAAAACGTTTCATGCTGTCCTCCGTTCTTACCACGTCGGGCTATGTCCGAATATCCAGTTCACTCCAGAAAATATGTCAATCATCTTCCATTGGGCCCCATTTGCATATGCTCATCTGGCACACAAGGGAGCGCGTTGATAGGTCATCCTTCTATTCGACGCAAGATGGCCGAAACTGAGAATTGTCGCCCGCAAAAGATAGATCCTGCCATGATAGACTTTTTGGTCGGCAGGCGGCGCTCTGACCCACGGTCGGGACAACTTCCATTCAGGAGAAAAACCCGGGGGGATCGCATCGGCCCATAACTTAGCTCCAGCACCTGCAGGGTGTCGCCATCGCCCTGGTCAAAGCGAGCTTGAAGACGCACCGGGCCAGCCACTCTTCGCTGCGGCAGCCTCGAACCAAATCCGCGTGTCGCTTTCGCCGACATTTTTTTCGTCCTGAGCCTCCCGACGAGCGGAGGAAGGCCAAAGAAAGACGATCAGAATAACCCCGAAGACTTGCGGCTGACTGAGCTTTTTAACAGACCAGAGGTCACTATCGCTTGTCCCTTTCATCACTCGCGCTCCGCTTTGTCTTTTCTCACGATGGCCGAATCGGAAAAAGGGGACAAGGATGAGCCATTCGCCAGCTTAGCGGAAAAACGAAATCTCTATCTTTAACCTTTTGAACTGAGATTGCGGGATACCTCGATGACCCGGCGGAACACTCGCATGATGTTCCCCCCCCAGACCTTGGCGATTTCTTTTTCTGTGTATCCGCGACGAACAAGCTCTTCGGTCACCCGAAACATCTCGCTGACGTCGTCGCAGCCGGCGACACCTCCCCCGCCGTCAAAATCT
>Ga0172365_10003936_pt1 | contig 11010 bp, 10 predicted proteins | sample LakKivSesite48cm_FD_114535 | JGI IMG/M metagenome (GOLD analysis project Ga0172365, IMG submission 114535) | Sediment microbial communities from Lake Kivu, Rwanda - Sediment site 48cm | ecosystem: Environmental > Aquatic > Freshwater > Lake > Sediment | place: Rwanda: Western Province, Lake... | reverse complement strand
CGCGGTCCAGCTTTGGGCTAGGGACGCGCTCGACCCGAGCCCCGCGGTCGTTGTGGCGCTTGACGGCAAGGCCTACGTCGCCGGGAGCTTGGTTGGGCAGGGCAAGCACCACCTAGTGGTGAACGCGACTGACTGGGCCGGAAACGCAAGGACGACCATGGCGGACTTCGTGGTGGACTTAGGCCCGCCGAGGATACAGACAAACGTCACGGATGGGGCAATGTTCGGCCGGGAGATCACCGTGCAATGCTCGGGCATGGATGATCTGGACCCATCGCCCGTGATCAAGGTCCTGTTGGACGGACGGCCCTACTCCGGGGGGAAGGTGGTGCAAGGGAATCACACCATCGACATTACGGCGCGGGACGCGGCTGGCAACGCCGCCTCAACGGTGGCGACGTTCGTCGTCGATGCTGTTGCACCAGCGATCAACGCATCCGTCGTCAATGGCGAATGGTACGCCACAGCGCAGGTTGTGGACATCTGGGTGCAGGACGACCTAGATCCTAATCCGAGTTCAACCGTCATGTTGGATGGATACAGCGTGAACCGGACCCAAACGGCCGGCGAGGGCGCTCACGAGGTGGTGGTTACTGCTCGGGACTGGGCCGGCAACTCAGGGGAGGCCAGGTTCAGATTCCACGTCGATTCAACGCCACCGCGTGTGCTGATCCTAGGCGTGACCAATGGTACATTCTACCGTTCCGCGCTGATCCCGGAGATCGCGGCTCAGGATGTCCTGGACACCTCCCCCAGCCTGAACTGTTCCCTGGACGGGAAGCCGTATTCCCTCGGAGCCAAGATCGGAGATGGAAATCACTCCCTGCTCGTCAGGACGGTGGACAGAGCAGGCAATTGGGCCGCCGCGTCGGTTGACTTTGCTGTCGACAGCATCGCGCCGAAGATCCAGATCGACATCGAAGAGGGCGGAGAGTACAAGGGAAGCGTGACGCCGAGCATCAACGTGACCGACGAAGCGGGATACACTGCATTGGACGCCTACCTTGACGGGAATCCCTACAAGGTGGGATCAGAGATCGGGCCTGGCACACACACCCTGCAGGTTGTGGCAACGGATCGCGCCGGAAACGAGGCGAGTAGGGAATTGGTCTTCACCGTCAGAAGGCGACAAGGGCTGTTGCTTGGCTTTGGGATCGCGCTCATCGCCGCATTCTGCATCGTGCTCTTTGAGCTGTGGAGAGGGGGCAGACTCAACATGAGCCGAATTACTAGGCGGGGCGTTGGCCTTTAGGGCATCGGTTCCCAGCCGGTTTGCTCCGCCGGTAAGAGTTAAGAGAACCGTTGGGCAAGTGGGACGCCTCGAGTCTCGTCCAGGTGTGTGAGTTCAGGCCAGAGGCAAGAGGGATGGTGCAGAGATATACCTCGATCGGCGATGTGCCGTTGCCCCGTTTCCATCCCGGGGATGTCGTCGCAGTCAAACTTCACATGGGGGAGAGGGGCAACAGGACGCATGTCAAGGCCGAGGACGTGGTCAGGCTCGTCTCACGGATCAAGTCCGATGGCGCTCGGGTCTTCGTTGCGGACACCACGACGCTGTATCCACGGAAGAGGGCCACCGTCGAGGACTATCTCGAGACGGCCGCGCTCAATGGGTATACCGAGAAGCGCATAGGCTGTCCCGTCATCATTGCCGATGCCGATGGGGGAAGGAAGATCGGCCGCATCCATGTTGCGAAAGGCTTGCTTGAGGCGAGTACGCTCATCGTATTCTCCCATGCCACCGGGCACATAACGACCGGATTCGCCGGGGCCATCAAGAATGTGGCAATGGGTTGCGTCGCGAAGCAGGGCAAAAGGTACATCCATGGCCCCGCATGGCCGAGACACCGTGATAGCCACTGCAGGCGCTGCGGCATCTGCGTCGAGACCTGCCCCTTCGGTTTCATCACCCTGAAGGACAGCATCAAGCTGGATGTGAGGAACTGCTCCGCGTGTGAGCGCTGCCTGAACGCCTGTCAGAACGGGGGCCTGTGGAGGCCACCTGGGGCGATGGAGGAGAGCTATCGGAGGTACGCTGAGACCTGCAGCACGGTCATCTCCTGTTTTACCAAAGTCTTCTTCGTCAGCGAACTCAACAGAGTGACCAAGTTCTGCGATTGCAGCCCGAACCCTGAGCCTGTCATTTCGCCTGACCTCGGGTTCATCGTATCCGACGACCCCGTGGAGATGGACCGGGAGAGCGTACGCATGATAACCGAAGCAGATCCTCAGGCATCGCAGGTCTTCGGCGACAAGTGGGATGACTTCATTACGAACGTCTCCAAGGGCATGTCCAAGGGCGCGCCCCATTGAGCGGGGTAGATGGATCCGGGAAATGACGCCGGACATGGGGAAAACGCTTTATCCGCCCTCCGCCGATCTGGCGTCGTGAGGCGAATCCTCGTAGCCCTGCTGGCCTTGCTGGCCCTGGCGCCGTGCCTCGCGTTGCACGAGAACGTCGGCGAGATCAAGGTGCTTCTGACGGGCCGGGTGAGCGAGGGGCACCTTATCCACACCTGGTTCCTCAACGAGCCCTTGGTCGACCCGCTGTTCGTCCCCAGCCGCGATGTGCCGGGCGGGGATGACCAGATCAGAAGGTTCGTCAGGGTCTATTTCCCCCGAACCTACGAGGGCGTCCAAGTTCAGGACTTCATCATAATCGACGGGACCATCATCAACATGTTCACCGTGACCAACCAGAAATGGATGCACGATGCCATCCTCGACGGATCGGGCGGGTTGAACTCCAGATCGCTGCTCAGCGGCATATACTATCCCGAGTGGTCGGTCTCCGTGACCCAGAAGGCGTTTCCCAACGATGTGGAGGCCCTGATGGCCAAGGCAAAGGACATCTTCCGGAGCGACAGGGAGCTTGACATCATACTGGAGGAGAACCCGGGGCTGCCCCCGGTTCTGACGATGTTCAAGGATAAAAACATCCAGTGGCATCTGACCGGCTACAGCTGCGGGCACGTAATACCGCGCCAGGGCGCGATCGTCTGGGCATGGATCAAAGGACCCTTCGCCGACGAGGCAACCGTCAAGGCCGGATGCACCCCCCATACGATCTCATGGACGTACGGACAGGGGAAGACCTGGACGATCCATGACAGGCTGGTCAACTGGTGGGAGGACCCCGTGGCCAATCCGTACGGGCTGGACATGATCATGAACATGATCCTGTACAGCACCGGAAGGCACCTCCCCGATGATGTCGAGATCGTCCATGAGATAAGGTCAAGGATCATCGAGTACAGGACAAGGCAGGTGATGATCCTGGCTGTCGTCGACTTTGCCGAGAGCTTCGGCGCAAACATGCAGTCCATCCTGAAGCGCATGGGCGAGGTCACCGAGAAGACGAAGCTCGCGCGGGACCAGTACCTGTCCCAGGACTACCTTGTGGCCAGGGCCACGTACCTGGATGCGATCTCGGACCTTGGGGATCTCAACGCCCTGGCGATGAAGAAGAAGGACCAGGCTATGGTCTGGGTCTACCTGGTTCAGTGGTTCACCGTGAGTGGGACATCGATGCTCGCCGGTTCCCTCCTTTGGATGCTGATGGTCAGACGGCGGCTCTACCGGCAGGTCAGGGTCACGAGGCTGATCCAGAGGTGACTGCCTGGCCGCACCCTGATCCGCTGACTGCCGAGGGGCGGTCTCTGAGGCACGTGCCCAAAACCATTAAGACCCCGTTCGAGCCGGGGTCATATCATGGCTGCTCAAGTGCCAAAGGAGTTCCCCAGGCAGACCCTGGGCATGATCAACATTGACCCTCTCCAGACCGGTGGAAGGCTTCCCCAGGAATCAAAGGAGGTACTGCTGGAATGGGCCGATGGCTACTCCGTGTGCGATTTCTGTGCGGGAAGGCTGGACGAGATAAGCACCCCGCCGATATCGGCCTTCGTCCACGGTGACCTGCCCAAATTCATAGGAATGGACGAGGCAAGGGTGACAAACGGGGCCAGGGAATCGAAGTTTGCGGTAATGCACAGCATGACGAAGCCCGGTGATACGATCGTCGTCGATGCCAACGCCCACTACTCGACATACGTAGCCGCGGAAAGGGCGGGGCTCAAAGTGGTCGCCGTGCCGAACTCGGGGCCTCCCGAGTTCCTGATCGATCTCCAGGGCTATGTCGCAGCCATCGAAACCGAGAAGCCGGCCCTTGCGGTCCTGACATGGCCCGACGGTAGCTACGGCAACCTAGCAGATGCCAGAGCAGTCTCCCGGATATGTGCCGAGCACCACGTCCCCCTGCTTGTCAACGGGGCCTACGCCGTGGGGCGGATGCCAGTAAACGGCTCGGATATCGGCTGCAGCTTCCTCGCCGGCAGTGGCCACAAGTCCATGGCTTCCTCGGGCCCCGTAGGCGTGTTGGGTGTGACGGAGGAGTTCGCGGGGACGGTCTTCCGCAGATCTGGACGCTTCAAGAACAAGGAACTGGAGCTTCTGGGCTGTACCGCAAGGGGAGCAACCGTCATGACCATGATTGCCTCCTTCCCCCATGTAGCGGCGAGGGTCAGGTCATGGGAGGAAGAGGTTTCCAAGGCGAGGTGGTTCGCGGCCAGCATGGAGGGGCTGGGAATCGTCCAGCTGGGACAGAAGCCCCACAACCATGACCTGATGTTCTTCGAGGCCGAGCCGCTTTTCGAGATGTCCAAGAAGGCCAAGGACGGGAGGTATTTCCTCTACAAGGAACTCAAGGCAAGGCGGATACATGGGATAAAGCCGGGGCTGACGAGGCATTTCAAGCTGAGCACCTTTGGCGTGCCTAAGGAGGATCTCAAGCTGGTGATCGAGGCCTTCCAGGAGATCCTTGGGAGCCGCTCGAGCTAAAGAGGGCTGAGCGCGCTTCTTTTTGCGGCTCGCACGCTACCGGAGCCCGTTCTGGATAATAATTAAGAGAACGCCAGCCCAGATCATCCCAGAAAGATGGTGTAAGGTGAGTATTTGGCTAACAGAAGGATCAACCGCGTAGTCCTGGGCATTTCGCTCGTCCTCCTCGCGGGCCTACTGGTTCTGCTCACTGTTCCCGACATCGGGCTGCCCACCTTGGTGCCGACCGGCGTTCTGGTTGCAGGCGTGGCCGTCCTCTTGGCATCCTTCGCCCCTAGCCCTTCGAGGGCGCTCGATTTCGACCTCCTCTACAGCTTCGCCATTCAGATCGCCCACGTCCCAAGGATATGGTTCAACTCATGCTTTCCGGAGACTACGAAGGACCCCTCCACGTGGCCTTTCGTGTTGAGCTTCCCCCTATCGATATACGGGCTCTGCGACGTGTGCTCCTCGCGGTTGAGGATAGAGGGAAGGGGTAGAAGGTGCTTCTGCCCGGAGTGCGGGCTGGAGCTCAACTCAAGGGAGTACGCGCGCCGCGTGCGCCGCGCCTTGGAGGACTACCGACGCCTAGTCAGGAAGCTGGAGAACGTCAACCTGTACCTGAGGTCGGCTGGGAAGTAGAGGGGAGGGCAAGGGACCATTTGTCCTGGGCATGGGTCCATACCATCAATTCACGAGGGGATTAGCGGTTGCCTGTGAAGATAGAGGATGCCAATCTCGCAAGTCAGATAAGGCAAATCGGGTGTTGTGGCGCGTACTGCAAGACTTGCCCTCCGTTCAGAGAGGGTTACTGCAAGGGCTGCAAGTTGGGTTACGCAGATGGCAAAAGGAACATCAAGAATGCCAGGTGCAAGATGAAGGTCTGCTGCTTCGGGACGAGAACCCTTGAAACCTGCGCGGATTGTCCAGACTACCCTGGATGCATGATCATCCTTCGTTTCCATGGGAAGAGCGGGTACAAGTACAAGAAATACCAGAAATCCATCGAGTTCATAAGGGAGAAAGGCTACGCCGAGTTCCTCAGAATGGCCAGCAGGTGGAACTACGCCTACGGCAGCCTGGACAGGCGCCCCGGATAGGTTTCAGGACAGTCCAGTGCGCAGGGGGAGAGCCGCGTTCTGCCGAAGGGGATTAGCCGGCGTTCTTGAGGGAGTCCAGGATCTTCCTGACGGCCGCTATGTTCGCGATGTCGTCGGCGGGATCGTCGGTTGCCCTCTGGGGGGTTTCAAGAATCCCCGGCACCGCTTGGACCCTCGGATCAGCAAGTATCCTGCCGAACCCCTCTAGGCCGATGAAGCCCTTGCCGATCTGTTGGTGGTGATCAATATGGGAACCGAACTCCCCGAAGGAGTCGTTCAGATGCAGAACCTTGAGCTTGCTCATGCCGACCTCTTCGTCGAACTCGTCCAGAACCTTTCCCGGGTTCAAGTGGACCGGGTACCCCGCTGCGAACGCATGGCAGGTGTCGAGGCATATGCCAAACCTGGTTCCGTCGATCATCCGGGCAAGCTCCTCGAAGGATCCCCCGACCTTTCCCCCGCCCCCGGAGACGTTTTCTATGAGGATACGCGCCTTTGCCTTGCTCTGGTCGACAGCCTCCATGCAGGCCTCCTTCACCCTCTCCGGCCCACCTGCCGCAGCCGAGCTGCTCCCCGGGTGGGTCACCACGTACTCGATCCCACCCAGGTCTGCCCTCCGGAGATCATCGGCCAAGGCCTCGATCGACTTGCCCCGTAGTTCCGGTTCAGGGGTTGCCAGGTTGAGGAGGTAGCAGGTGTGTATGACGACTGGCCTAATGCCCGACTTCCTTCTTTCCCTCCTGAAGGACGCCACATCCAAGGGATCCCAGGGCTTTGCCTTCCAGGCGCGCGGAGTCCTGGCGAATATCTGGATGGTGTCGCATTGCCTGACGTTGGCCCTCTCGATCGCCTTTGCCAGTGCCCCTGATATTGAAACGTGAATTCCGATTCTCACGGGGGACGCAGTGGGTCAGGCAACTAAAATAGGATTCGGAGCCGATGGTCGATGGCAACAGAGATATATTCCCTCCTGCGTCTGCCCAAAGGGACAATTCATGGACAAGATCGTTGAGGATCTCAGGGACCTATCCGATGCCATCGGCGTCTCCGGCTTCGAGTCCAAGATCGGGGCGCTCATCAGCCAGAAGGTGAAAGGGCTCGCTGACGAAGTGAGGACGGATCCACTCGGCAATATTCTCGCGAGCAAGAAGGGCACGGGACCCAAGCCAACGCTGCTCCTCATGGCCCACATGGACGAGCTGGGCTTCATTGTAAGCCACATCGACGAGCGGGGGTTCATTCGCTTCGAGAAGCTGGGGGGCTGGGATGACCGCACCCTTTTGGGCCAGCCAGTCCGGTTTGAGAACGAGAAAGGCATCCACGAGGGCCTGATAGGAACGAAGCCCCCCCACCTGCAGAAGGGCGACGAGAAGGAGAAGGTGGTACATTCGGAGGACATGTTCGTCGACATCGGCTGTGGGAGCGAGGAGGAGATCAGGTCACTGGGCATAGACATCGGTTCGCCCTTCACCATCTTCCACCCGTTGCGCCTTGTGGGCTCTAATCGCGTACTTGGCAAGGCTCTCGACGACAGGGTCGGCTGCGCGGTCCTGATCGATGTCCTCAGACGGCTTCGCACCGTCCGACACAAAGCCACGATGATTTTCGCCTTCTCGGTCTGTGAGGAGGTGGGCGCCCGCGGCGCAACCACGGCAGCGTATGGAGTCGACGCCGAGATGGGCCTTGCGATAGAAGGCACCGCAGGAGGAGACATCCCGGGGATCCCGGCTGAGAGGTGCCCAACGCAGATTGGAAAGGGCCCGGCCCTGACGGTCGCGGACCAATCCCTCATCGCTCATCCGCTCGTCCTGGCAAGGCTGAAGGCGGCGGCCAAGGCCGCCGGAGTTCAGTACCAGATCAAGAAGCCCCTCTACGGGGCGACGGATGCCAGCAAGATCGCACTGTCGCGGGTCGGCGTCGCATCCGGGGTCCTGTCGGTGCCCTGCAGGTACATCCACAATGGCTTATCCCTGCTTTCCTTGGAGGATCTGAGATCGTGTGCGGAACTTGCCTTCAGGTTCTGCACTCTGGCCTGAGGGTCGCATCCAAGAGTGACCTTGCCTGGACCGACAGTTGCTCCGCCTTGGCCTGTGGAAGCCCGGTCATCCTCGATATCTGCCGAGGATCGTTCGTCGCTAGGTCCATCGCCAGCATTATGTCTGCGCGGCCGAGCGCCGCCAGGGAGCCGGCGTCAATGCGCAGGACCGTGACCGGGTAGAGACACTTCCCCTCTATCATCTTCTCCAATCCTGCCTTGGTGGGATACTTCCAGCCAAGGAGTTGGATCCCCTTGCACAGGGCGTATTGCCTAGCCTCCGACGAACTCCGGGTGTTGGTTGCGAGCAGAGCTTTGTCGAACTGCTGGCAGGTTCCAGACTCGTGCCCTTCCTTGAGGTCGAGGAAGCGTGAGTAGGTGTACATGGCCTCCTTGAGGCCGGTGTAGATGCCCGCCGCGTTGTGGTACTTGACCTCCACCATGGTCCTCACTTCGTCCTTCTCGAGCACGATGTCGACCTCATGCATCACGCAACGCCCCTGGATGTGCTGTCTCAGCAGTGCGCGGTATCCATAGTGCCGGAATACCTCGGCCAGGAAGGTCTCGAACGCAAAACCGGCCGGGCCCATCCTCATCATGGCGCTCTTCAGATCGTATCTGCTGGCAACAACTGGGGCCTGATGTCGCTCCAGCGCGTCCAGCACGAGCTGTAGGATCTTCCTGGTTGGGATGCCGTCGTAGAGGCGCTCCTCAACCTCCCTGACGATCTCGCTGGCAAGCCCGCGGCTGGCGCCGGCCCGGATGCACGTGCGGTAGATCTTCTTCGCATTGAACTTCTGCCTCTGTCCCGAGGCGGTGGTGACCATTACCATGGTGCAAGCTGGGTATGGCTAGGTAGATTTATTGCTTTGCCCGGTGCTCCTGAAGGAGTCAGAAAGAGAGAACACGAGGCAATAGTCCCAAGGAGAGGTTTCATTGCGGCAGTTCAAGTCAATAGCCATCATCGGGGCAGTGACCGACCGAGAAAGGTACAGCAACAAGGCCGTCAGAGCATACAAGGCGAAGGGATATGACGTCTTCCCTGTGAGCCTTCGGGACGCGGAGATCGAGGGTTTGAAGGCCTATCGATCCATAGGGGATCTGCCAGGGAACGTTGACGCCGCATCCCTCTATGTGAACCCCAAGACTGGCATCCAGCTGTTGGACGACATCGCGAGCAAGGGAGTGAAGTTGCTCTTCATCAACCCGGGTGCGGAGTCGGACGAGCTTGTCACAAAGGCCAGGAAGCTGGGTCTCAACCCGATCCTCGCCTGCAGCATAGTGAGCATTGGAATGGATCCAGCAACGGTGTGACGGCGGTTCGGTCAGACTTCACTCTTGCTGGAAGCATTGGGGGTTCCCATCCGGGTCTTGAACGCTGTGGAACAACCTTCAAGTCCAGCGGAGTCAACCGGGCATCGTTTCCCTAGTATCGTCTGGCGGGTTCCGAGCGTAGTCGAATATGATCTTGTGCACTAGGATCTCTATGGGCGACCGATCATCGGTCAGCACCAGATCCCTGTTGCCGGAGAAGGTAGCTGCCCTGTTGGCAATCCCCTGAACCAGCCAGCCGGGCGCGTTCAGGTGGTTGGCCCCCACTCTCGATGCGAAATCGTCAGGATCGAGGCCCGCCGTGGAGGCGATGGCCAGTTGCGGGATGTCCGGCCTTCTGTCGACGAGCAGCACCTGGCCGAACACGGACTCCAGCGTAGCGCACAGAGGGTCAACGACGTGAGCGGCCTCGCCGTATCGCGGGACGTTGATCGCGAACAAACCACCCGGGTTCAGCCTGTCCTTAACGAGCTCAAAGAACTCCCTCGTCGCCAGATGGAAGGGGATGGTGGGAGGGTTGAAGGCATCCATCAGGATGATATCGAACTTCTCCTTGTGGAGGGACAGGTAGGTCCTGCCGTCAGCGGTCGCGATCCTAAGATGATCGGATTCCTTCACCCCGAAGTACCGCTTCGCCACGCGTATGACCAGGGGGTCAATCTCCACCCCAAGGACGGACGTGTTGGACAGGGCAAGGTACTGCCTTGCTACGGTTCCGCCCGCAAAGCCGATGATCAGGACGCTGCTGGCGTTCGGCATGTATAACAACGGGGCTAGGAAATAGTCCCATATGCCGCCCGTGTAGATGTCGTTCTCATAGTAGACCGACTGGGACCCAATCCCCTCGTTCAGCTTGAGCAGGAGCGCGCCATCGGCCGATCTCACGACCTTGACGTAATTATAGACCGACTCCCCCTCAAACACGATCGCCTTGTCCCTGAACTGCACTGGCAGAAGCAGGGCAAGCGTGATCAGTGCCGCGCCGAGGGCCAGCAAACGAGGATTCCGCAGGCCCAGGATGCCGACGGCAAGGAGGAGAGTCCCGTATGCCAGCAGGGTCTCCACGACCCCCAGATAGGGCATCCCGACAAAGGTGGTCAGGAACACCCCGGCTATGCTTCCGATGGTGGAGATCGAGTATATGTTGCCTGATGTGGACCCCACGGTGCCTACGGTCCTCGCCACCAGCCGGATCAGGTAGGGGGAGGTCGTTGCCAGAAGCATCATCGGAAGGAAGAAGAGCGCTAGCGAACCAAAGAGGCCAAGGAGGAAGGTTGCCCAGGAAAGGCTGAGGGCCCCTTCGTGCCCGATCCTTGAGATGATCCTTCCCAGCGGGATGATGAATGTCAGGCATGCGGCCGCGGTGATCACCTTGTATAGGCCGGTCGCCCTGGGGTTCCGGTCCGCCCAGCGCCCGCCGAGAAGGTATCCGATGGAGAGGGCGATCATGGCCATGCCGATTATGGTCGCCCAGACGTAGGTGGATGTTCCGAAGAAAGGTGCCATGAACCTTGAGGCCAGCATCTCGAGGCCCATTATCGTCATGCCCGTGATGAGGGCCGTCACCTGGTAGAACAGAAGCCGGCTTCTCAAGGCAGTCCCGGGAGGGGAGGAGCTCCCTTCCCATTAAAAGTGTCTCCGCAGCTTTCCTTGAGCCGATCAGCTTCGTTTGGACCCTGCGCCCAAGCCTTGGTCCGGAGCATCAGGGCAGCCTTACCTTCCTGCCTT
>Ga0172365_10003932_pt1 | contig 11017 bp, 7 predicted proteins | sample LakKivSesite48cm_FD_114535 | JGI IMG/M metagenome (GOLD analysis project Ga0172365, IMG submission 114535) | Sediment microbial communities from Lake Kivu, Rwanda - Sediment site 48cm | ecosystem: Environmental > Aquatic > Freshwater > Lake > Sediment | place: Rwanda: Western Province, Lake Kivu... | reverse complement strand
TGTGATAATGTTGTTGCAGGTCCATCAGCGGATGATAATTTATGTAAGTAATAATTCACACCGCCTATCGTTGTTGTTTCTGCGTGGGCATATAATGTATTAGTTGAGGTGCCGCTCTCAACTTGTGAAACAAAAAATGGCAGAATTAGAATTAGCAGAAAAAGCATAACAACTGCAATAGCTAAGCGTAGCTTCACAGTTTCCCTTCCCCCTCGGCACCTATACTTATAGATTTAACACTTTTTAAGGCTTTTGGAATTAAGTTCTATATCATACGTCCTTTAATGATTCAATGTAAAAAGGTTCAATCTGCAAGCAAATAGTGATAGACAGTCACGTATAACTGCATATCACCAAGAAAACAACTTACGAAGCGCTAAATTATCCTTGAATTCTTCGAAGCGTTTTTTTATTAAACATAGATTGATTAAAACTTAAATTCAAGATTCCGCTATTTACTCGTGTGCCATCCAATTCCTCATCAAATATAAGCGAAGCAGAAGAAGCCTACGAAAAAGGAGTTGAGCTCTTAACACTTGGAAAACCTTCAAAAGCTATTCCTCTTCTTGAGAAGAGTCTAAAGTTAAACTCTAAAGAGGAAGTAAAATCTGCATTGCTTGAAGCTAAGAACGGTTTGATGTGGAGTTCTCCAAAGTTTTGTGTGAAATGTAAAAAACTGGTGGAACCAACATCCCAATATCCAAATTTAAAATATGATGGCTTTTGTCCAAGATGTGGTCAGGAGCTGAATTTTGATAAGGAACTAGCCATTAGCTACTTAGAGTTTTTTACAAAACTAATCTTTTTTGGAATTTATATTGTAGCAGTGCTTGTTTTTTGCGCAATGCCCAATCCTCAATTAACTCTGACCGGAATATGGGTCATATGGAACGGGTTAGTTAGCGGAGTCGTCTTGGCTATGAGTTTCACTCCTATGGTTACGATGTTCCTTATCTTATTCAACGATCCATGGGGAGTGTCTTTAAGGTCCCTCATTTTTGGGTTTGTTGATCCCTTAGGAAGTAACCCTCCATTATACTTTGTAGCTTCTGTATTGTTGCTTGGAGTCACCGTTTATTTATATTTCTTCCTTCTGTTTACGCCTTTTCTCGCTGTCCATAAAAAGCGCATGTGGATATCGTGGAAGCATCAAAAGAGACTTTTAATTTATACTGCGATTTTTTGCGGTATTGTAATTGTTCCTAGAATAGCTTCTAGAGTATTCTATTAAACCAATTTGTGAAACTTTATGTTTTTGATAAGGAAGCTAAGTTTAATAGAAGGAATTTACATAAAAATAGTGGGATGAAAGGATGAAAATAGTGTTTGCAGCACTTGGATTGGTTCTTCTTTTTATTGGCCTAATAACTGTAGTATTCGCAAATATTCGCTACGAAAAATGGTCACCGCCTATGTCTGTTGGATTAGCTCATAATTATTGGAGCGTTAGTGGAAATTACTCGTCTAACGACGGACTATACGTGAATATAGCAGCTAATCTGAAGTGGCTTGACCTGTATGAGCTTGGCGATCCAGACACGATATTTCAATATGGATACAACATCGTATTTGTGGACGTGATAGATCCCTACGGGAATAAGACAAGATTTCAATATAGATGGGTGAGGTGGCCGAATTCACTGAATCCTTCAGAGTACGTTATACTTCCAGAAAGTACTACAATACTCCAGAACGGTAGTTTAATTGACTCTGAATCGCTGAAAAGCGAGTATGTAGAACCGAGCGGTGTTGTTAGATACAGTGGCACATACACTGCAAACATTACAGGTATGTGGTATCAGTATCCAAAAAATCCTCCTGCGTCAATTGAGCTGGTTAAATTGGTTACCATTAGTGTTGAACCTTATTCGTATGCATTGCCTGTTGGAGTAGCAGGTTTTATTGGAGGAGTGGCTGCTTCAATTTATGGGGTAAAGTCTCAAGAACACCAAAACAAAGGTCAGAAAAGAAGGGTAAAAGCCAAGATTAGAAAGATTATTAATGAAAAGTCAATAAAAAGTATAAAAAAAGGGATGTTCATATTTTTGGATATTTACTTCTCGAGTTTTCTAGCTAGTAGCAATGAAAGGGACGTTGATAACATCAGCAATGATAACAACATAGCTCCGAGAAACTCTGGAATTATCTCAACAGTTCCATTAATGAAGTCATGTTGAATTTGAGTACCTTGTTTGTCTGCTACGCAGTAAGTCGCACCTTCGGGCGGTGACAATGTTAGCTCTACCGAAATCGGAGAATTCGGGATTATTAGAAAGGTTAGGTTTGCAAGCAACCATGTTCCAGTTTGTGGTGTTGAAGGATAGCGGGCTGTTATGCTTTGGTGATATGTGCCGGCGACATTGTCTATTGGTTGGTCAATCCAAATGGAATAGGCTGACCATATGTTGGTGTTTAAAGTTTCTAGCGTGCAATTAATCACTCCATGGTCCCATGAAAGCAGATATTCATAACCGTAAAAGCCTGGCGGGGTGCCCTGTGTGTCAGGAACATTTTCAATTGTTATGCTTACATTGAATGTCGTTGAAATAGCTGGGTCAACCTGTGAGGGGGCATCAACTCGAAGAGCTGTTACCTCATCCTGGGCTAATGCGCTTCTTGTTGTCAAACCATACGACATAAAAGCTAAACTAATCAGCGATAGTAACACTACCAAGTTTCTTGCTTTGGATGACATCAATTTTTCACCTTGCCATTATTTTTAAATGTTACCCGTTTATTTAATGTCACATGCTTATTTAATTTTTGGTATGAAGAAAATTTATACTCTAGTGCAAATATCAATTTCAAAAAAATAAAAGGGAAGTTATGGGCAAGTTGCTCCAAAGTTGGCGCCCATGATTATTACATCTAGATAGTTTATGTAGCCGTCTTGGTTTAGATCAGCAAGTGGGTTCCAGTTTGGATCTTTTGGCTTTGACCCGAAGGCTGCTCCGATTTCGATTGCGTCAGTGTAATTTACAACTTTGTCTCCGTTAATGTCTCCCATCAATCTTATGTGTATCTGACCGTCTTCCATAATATTGTTGGAGGTATCTATTTCATAGGGCACTTGGCTTGCCTCGGCTTTTATTGTGTAGTTGTGGCATGCTTCAACCCATGGCACCAGTGTATTGAACAATAAAGTCACTGTTTCGTTGGCGTGTGAAGGTAGATTCGAGATTGTCTTTTCATCAGCTTTGTTGCCGTTGAGGTATAATGTCACATTGAAGGTCTCAGGTATGTCTCCAAGGTTTTTTGCTGTAACGTTTATCTTCATTATCCACCCCTTGTATCCTTCGTAGAACTCAGGCTTTATGTAAGTTATCGTAACATCTCTGCGAAGCACGCTAACATATCCATCTTCAGCTATATGGGTTATCGGCATTCCTAATGAGTTTGAGAGTTTAGTTTTATTAAAGTGCAGTGGGGTTGCTCCGTAGGATTGGACTTGGAAGAATAATTTCACCAAAGTTTTTGGGGATGTTGTTGTTAAAGGTTTTGCAGGCGGATAATATTGAACCTTCACCCATATTTTTCCACAGGTGTCATTAAGCGTAAACTGCAGGTCAAATGACGTTTCGTTTACGAATGGGATCACTATTATTCCAAGACCACTAAGCACATTTGTGTCGTATAACAATGTGAATTCAAAGTCATACAGGTCTGAGACGTTTGCAACGTTAATCCTTATTTGGAATTCGTCTGAAGGCTTCATGCTTGGATCTAATATTAATGGAGGGTCTACGTAAAGCTTCGGCATCAATACATTGTTAAAGTATCCGTCAGATGTTACATGTGGTAGCGGAGCTTCATCCATATCAAACAGTTCTGTTTCATAGAGGTGTATTTTGCTATCTCCTATGCCTATGACATGGAATGTAAATTTGGCGAGGGTTCCCGTTCCTTCAGCTGTAGCTTGAGGAGTTGTCAAGTTTACTGACACAAAGACGTATCCTTCCGTATTGTTTATGACGTATGCCATAGTTGTTGGACCGAAGTTAGCAAGGAAATCACCTTCTTCTACCGTGGTGCATTCCAATATTGTAGTGTTGTAGCCAAGTTTAAAGCTGAATCCATGCAGATAGATAGCATTTGTTATTGTGACATTTATATTAATGTCGTGACATGGTTCCAATGAAGGATCTGAAACGCTGGGAGGGGTTACTTGAAGCTTTATTTCTGGAAGTGGAGGTTTTGGGCTTATGTATTTATATACTCCCTGAATGTATCCGTGAGGAATCGGATTTGCCTTACTGTCTCCTATACAGTACGAACTTCCAGATGGTGGAGAGATTGTCAACGGTGAATTTATAGAACCTCCAGTAGTTGGTGCTTTACAAATCTTGAGCGTTAGGTTTGCAAGCCACCACGTTCCGGTTTGTGGTGTTGAAGGAACGCGAGCTGTTATGCTTTGGTGATATGTGCCGGCGACATTGTCTATTGGTTCGCCTACCCAAGTAGAATAGGCTGGCCATATGCCACTGTTTAATGTTTCTAGTGTGCAGTTAATCACTCCAGGAGTCCATGAAAGCCAGAATTCCCAACCATAAAATCCGGGGCTTGGTATATTTTCTGCTATAATGCTTATTTTGAAGGTTTGGCCGATATTTGTTGTGTTTGTATAGAAGATGTTGTCAACCGGCTCAACCTTTAAGACTGTAGATGGGCTTTGAGCTGTAACGCCGTTAAAGGGTATGGCAACGAAAAACAGTATCAATGTGAAACTCATTATCATTGAAGCTTGTTTTTTCATTTTCTCCCTTCTCCTATTCAAAGTTACGACTAGCCACTATTTTAGAATTACGTTTTTCCTTTTAAGGTATTCCGCTGTAGCCCCAGTTTGCACCGAGTAATATTGCATCTAGGTAGTTTATTACGCCGTCTGTGTTAAGGTCTGCTTTTGGGTTCCAGTTGGGTTTTTGTGGATTGGAGCCGAAGGCTGTGCCTAGAAGGATGCCGTCTATGTAGTTTACGTAGCCGTCTCCGTTTATATCGCCTACCAGTTTTACTTGAAAAGACGTTGTGCTTGTTGCTTTGGACCCTAGGTAGAATGATGCGACATAAACGTTGTAGGTGCCGAGTCTAGTGCCTGTATTTGCAATTTTGAAAGTGCTACTGTAGCTTCCGACTAAGCTTGGTTCGGCGTATGCTTTTATTATGCTAAAGGTGCTGGATTTTTCTGGACTATAGGGGGTTCCTTCATTTTGTGGAGGTACTGTGTAAGCGCTTGCATATATCGTTGCGGGTCCCAGCTCTGCGTTTGTTGGGATTTGCCATGTGTAGGTTACAAAATAGCCTGTGCCTGGAGGGATTGATTGGCTGGTTGGCATATGAGCGAACAGCGGTACTTGGCTAGCATCATAAATCGTAAAAGCTATAGTAATGTCCAAGTTGTATTGATAATTGTTGTCATAAAATACCCAAATATAGCAAATCGACCCTCTTTTGATAGCGGTTATTGGGTTACCTTCAATGTCTCCTATATATGCGCTTGTTATTTCGACATTCCATGGTCCAGACGGGGGTGTGCCAACAGGCAGGGTTCTTAGAACATATGGATTTAGACGATCATTTATTTGAAGTGCTACAAGTCCCCCAGAAACGGGATTAAGATTATATGTTAAGACTCCGCTTACTACTACTTGTTCTCCAATGTTATAGATGCTTTTGTCTGTTGTAACTGTTATGTCTAATGGATAAGCTTTGGAAGGTTTAACATAGGTTAGAACTAGCAAGGTTGATATGAACAAAATTTCAAATATGATCGCTAATTTTTTTGGCATTTGATAATCTCCTTCTTGAAATTTAAATGAAAACGCCCGTATATACATTGTGGAATATACTTCTATTTAGAAGATAGTATGCTTTATAGTTAAAAAAAATAAAAAAGGGGTGGTGAAAGTGGTACGTTGCTTTTTTATGGGGCCCACATAGCTAATATGCTAATCTTCTTAGTTGCCTCTGGACAGAGTGCGCATCCACCAAAGGATGGTAGGTTAGTCAAGGCGCTTACGTGGATTGTGGCTTCTCCGGCAGCGACGCTTTTGTCAACATGTATCCTCAATGTTAGTGTGTATGGCTTGGGTGTACACCATACTGCTCCGCCTATTTTCACCCATAAACCTACTGTTCCAGTGATTGCTGGGTAGTTGAGTTCGTCCTGAAGTGTAGCTACGATACAGACCCAGTATGTCTGCATAGCGTGGCTTGTGAAATTCACAGTAATAGTTATTGTTTCGCAGTGTGCGTATTCGGCTTTGTCCGTTGTTACTGATGTCCAGTGGACGAGGTAGTCGTAGTGGAATTGTAAGGTGTCAGTAACTACTATGCAGGCGATGTCCACCGAGGCCGTGACAGTCCATACTCCGAATAGGTCTTCTGGATGCACGCATGGCCAGTTCATTCTGAAACTGACGTATGCGATGCCGTCTTCGTCTGTTATGTTAGTTAGAACTGTCATAACTGTTTTATCTGGGGCGCGCACTTCAAAGACTACTGGTTTCTGTTGCACTGGCCACTCGTTGTAAGTTACCTTTGCGTAGAGGATAACTTCTTTTTGCGGCCAGAACATGTCGCTTGGCGTTTCTGGTCCTTTTCCATTGTAGTCGTCAAGATACTGCGTATAGACGTCTATGACACGTCCAACCACGTATCCAGCGAGTGTATATTTGCCGTTTACTGGTGGAACGTTTTCTGATGGATCCGTAGGTATCGGTTCAGCTTTGTAGTTGGCGAACATGCCTGTTAGGCCGGCTTCAGTGTCTATTTCAAGGTTCAAGTCTGATGTAACACTTATCGGGAACTTTTCTTGATATGTCGCATTAAAAGTGATTGTGGCAATCAACCCATCACCGTATGGTGCTGTCATGTGGACTATGTCGAATATTATGTATGCTATGCGAATATAGCCTGCAGCTTCATTTACAAAGCTGTAGTTCCAAGTTTGAGGCGTGAACGGCTCAAAGAAGCCGCTTGGACCGCCTACCGCCACACCTAAGACGTCTAAGACCGTTGTGTTGTAGGTCAAAATGAATTGTGTTCCTGCCAGTCGCCATCCAGCATCAACATTTTTAATGACTACGTCGACGCTAAATTGGAATGGAGTCTTGTAGATGTTCTTTCCAGAGAATGTCTTCTCGTGCACTCCAGGATTGCCCGTGTATTCAACTTCTAAATGTGGAAGCAGAGTTGGTGGCGCCCAGTGATATACGTAAAGTCCATGGATGAAGTCATGCGGTATCTGCACGATAGGTGGTGCAGTTGCTATGCAGTAAGTTGCACCTTCTGGGGGTGACAATGTTAAGTCGGTAGAGACAGTACCCATGAATGGGGCTGAAGCGACTATCTTGAATGTTAGTGTTACAAGCAACCATGTTCCAGTTTGTGGTGTTGAAGGAACGCGGGCTGTCATGCTTTGGTGATATGTGCCAGCGACATTTTTTATGGGTTCGCTATCCCAAGTAGAATAGGCTGGAAATATGCCAGTGTTTAATGTTTCTAGTGTGCAGTTAATCACTCCAGGAGTCCATGAAAGCCAGAATTCCCAACCATAAAAGCCCGGGTCAGGAACGTCATAGATTGTTACGGTTACAGTAAACGTGTCGCCTGGATGATCAACATCTGACCATTTATCTATTGATGGCTGAGGTTCAACTACTAATTGGCAGGGGGGAACCGCTGCGGCCTTTTGAATCGGTAGTGCTATGCCAATAGCTCCAATGACAAGCATTGCAGTAATCAGTATAGAAACTAATTTTCTTTCCATTTTTCGTCTCCCTTCTCCTCTTTCAGCGAATTAATTTAGCTCAATATGTTATTTAAGCGTTCCGGAATTATCTTCTATAGCCGCAAAAAATGGAGCAATACAGAAAAAAGCATATCCATAAAGTAATAGTTTTTTAACAAAAAAATAAGGGGATTTATTGTTTAGTGTCGGATCCTGTGTGGGTGTCTATGCGATGGGTGCCATGTTTGGCCAAGTGAAGTAGGAGCCTAGCATGATGCCGTCTAGGTAGTTGATGTAACCGTCTGTTTTCATGTCTGCTCTTACGTCCCAGTTGAGATCGCCTGGTTTAGACGTGAAGGCTGCGCCTAGTACGATGCCGTCTATGTAGTTGACAAAGCCGTTGCAGTCTGTGTCTTCTCGGACAGTGTTAGAGTTGTAGTCGTAGTTTCCAGAATAGGCTTTGCCATGGTATGTGTAGCTTACGCTCAATTCCGTGGGTAACGCGGTTGCTTGGAGCACGAAATCATAAGTGCCCATGTATTGACCTTGGGTTGTTGCTGCAGGAACATTGCACACGGTGCCGTTTACTGTGACGGCTATTGCTTCAAGTGCTGCGTTGTATAAGGTTACTCGCACGTAGTTCTTTCCTAAGTATGTCCATGTGGTCTTTCTCACGTCAATCGGTTGATTCCTGAAGTACAGGTCATTGCGTGTTAGTGCACAACCAACGTTTGGTGTGTACCAGACGCCTGGTGGTGTCTTGTATGGACCGTTGCCTATTAAGGCTGGATCTGCTAAGTGTGCTGTTGGATCTTGGAGCGGATCAAGAATTATTGGTTCCCATACGCTCTTTGGTATGAGTGGCAAACCGCCTATCCAGTGCAGAGCCAAATAGCTTAGAGAGTTGAAGTATATCGTGATTGTTTGAGGATCAGCAACGGTGTAGTGGTCAATCGGGGCTATGCTAGAGTACCACCATGGATCTGGAGACGGTGGAGTTCGGGCTTTGAGTTGTGCATAGCAGCCGGTGTTTACGTCAACCAACCAGCTCAAATCTGCCATAGTCATTTTTTTGCCATCGCTAAAGTAAATGTCGTCACGTAGTTTGAATGTCACAGCTGTGCATGTCTCGGTCACTAGAGGATCAGGATCAATATCCCATGTGAACATGTTCCATTGGTACGCCATCCAAGGCTTGTCTTCAGTGGTCAGAACCGGGTTGATTCCAATCAATGTGTCATAGATCCAGTTCATTACAGCCCAGTCCCAAACCCAACTACCATAAATTGGGTTCAACTTTCTGGCTGAGGATACTTTCCAGCCCCATCTTATCGTGAAGTCTGAGGGTGCCATGTTGTTATGAGCTGTGTCGTCTGGGTACATGTTCATGAACGTCCAGAAGCTGTTGTATGCGCCTATACCAACACCAGGTCGGTTAAATATGCCTTTCCATGGTAGGTCCCAGTATGCACTTTCGCCAGCGTTTTTGTGGTAGTAGTCGTAGACTTTTCTGTGGGCATGATATATTAGGTTTGCGACCATGGTTGGTGCTGGAACCCATTCTGGGTCGATGTAGCGTTCTTGCCAGTCCAAAACGTATGGAATTGCTTCAGCTAAGGTCGCAGAAAACTCGGCTTTGAAAATTGACGCTTCTGCTGCTGGGTCATAGTAGTGTCCGTAGTTGGGGCACCAACCAGGATGCCAGTAACCCCAAGCCTCAGTGAACAGGCCAGTGATTGTGTCTGGAACGTCAACGCCCAAGCCCCATCCACCAGTGTAAGTGTTGAAGTCCTTGTTTTCCATGACGTCCACGTAACAACCGCCAGAGTCCGCTGGATACGCCGTGTATCCAATGTTCACTGCGTCAAGCTGCGTAAGGAACCATACGCCAGTTTCTCTCCTGTATTCGTGATCTGATCGGTAATAGATTTTCAGGTTCATGTCCAATCCTGTAGCAGGGTCTATCCTCTTGCCAGTGGCGGTGTTAATTGTGTAGCCATTAGCCTCCAATATGTCTCTAGCTTCATCTTGATCCCATGGATGTGCATTTACGCATGATGGGTTCTTCCAGGCATCAGGAGCTGCAGCAGCAATTGGACTCCACAATGGAGCAGCCATACCCTCGAAAATAGTGGATGCAATGTGGTTTCTGTCTATCAAGTGCCATAAAGCATGCCTCAAGTTCGGGTCGCTGGTTGGATTATGATCACCATTCGGCATTGTTTCGTTGTTGTTTATGTCCATTATGTACATGCCCCATTCTGGACCTGCACCAACAATGCTAATTTCGTTGCTATATGGAGGACTTTGCCACTTAGTGTAGAAGAGTTTTGTAAGAGGCCATTCAATAATGTCGATGTCACCTGTCTCTAATTTTCCAAACTCAGTTGTTTCGTCGGCGCTAAAATTCATAAGAAAGTTTTTAGCTCTTGGACCCCACTGTTCATAAACGTCATACTGTCCTGCGAAAGCCACTGTAGGCATTAGGAAAATTCCTAAGATTGCCATTATAATAACGAGCTTCAAATATTTCATAATTTTTCCTCTCTCCCTTTTTTATTTCAGCAGTATTAGTTGAGTTCAAACGGATTTAAAAGGTTTATGGAAAAATGTTACAGAGGAAAGTTTTTAAGCTCTAGCCCTAAGCCTTGGATTCAACACTTCATCCATGGAAAATCCAATCAAAATAAAACTCAACGCTAGAATGGCAATGCCCAAACCCGGCGGGACAGCCCACCACCACTTCTCAACCGCTCCACCGGCCTCAAACTGAACTGCATTAAGCATTCTTCCCCAAGACATAACCTTTGGATCATAGAATCCAAGCCAACTCAAAGACGCTTCTGCAACAACAGCCCCCGGAACACTTGTAGCTAATGTGATATAAACTAAACTCATAACATTTGGCAAAACATGCTTTACCATTATATGTAACTTCCCTGCACCTGCAGCCTTGGCTGCTTCTATAAAGGGACGCTCACGCAAACTCAAAACCTGAGAGCGAACAGTACGGGCAAAACCCATCCAACCCAGCAACCCCAACAAAATTATAAGATTGTTTATAGTTGCTCCAAGAACAGCAATTAACACTATAAGAAGAGGAAGCCCTGGAATCACCAAAAGAGCATCAGCAAGTCGCATTAGTAATTCATCAACTGCTTTACCCAAATAGCCTGCAGCTAGTCCAATGGTTAATCCTAGCAATACTCCTATAATTGAGGCAAGGAATCCTACATAAAGCGAAAGTCTAACTCCATAGATAAGTTGGGCAAATAGATCTCTTCCAAACTT
>Ga0172365_10003931_pt1 | contig 11019 bp, 10 predicted proteins | sample LakKivSesite48cm_FD_114535 | JGI IMG/M metagenome (GOLD analysis project Ga0172365, IMG submission 114535) | Sediment microbial communities from Lake Kivu, Rwanda - Sediment site 48cm | ecosystem: Environmental > Aquatic > Freshwater > Lake > Sediment | place: Rwanda: Western Province, Lake... | reverse complement strand
TATGCAGTTACGGCACACTCAGACCTCTCAACCACGCGATATTTCCCATATGGCTATCTCATTCACATATCGTATTATCTGTCACTTATAGTAGTGACGTTCCTCTTTGTCGGTAAATTCGATTTTGCCGCTGTTGGCATCAAACGAGTCGTTGCTTGGAAGAAATATCTTCTGGTCGGTTTGTTTTTCGCTTTGCTGTTCTATGGAATCAGAACTTTGGTTGTTCAAGGGACGTTTAACAGAAGTTATGCTTTGCCTCTTGAATTGTATGTTCCTGCCTATCTTTTTCTTGGAATGTTAATAGGGTTGGGAGAAGAATCAGCTTTTAGAGGATACATACTTAGAAACTTTCTCGAAAAATACAAACCAATTCTAGCGATTTTGTTTTCTTCCCTACTATTTGGCATTTACCATATCAACTTCTTGGACTTGAACTTTTACAGCTTATCTTTCTGGACCTTCTACGTTGTGCAAGCATTTACAGGTGGGATCATCATGGCAACGCTTTATTACAAAACACGTGGCAATCTGATAAGTTCTGTAACTTATCATTCCTCAAATGTTATAGTAGGTCAGATAATTCCATGGATGCCTCTTGTGGATACTCAGTATCTTCTCGGAGTCTCAACAATAATAAACTTAATTCTTATTGCAATCCTTAGGTTTTTACCAATTAATAGACGAACCCTTGAAGGGAAACAAATTCCAAAAGTTTGAGAGAAGACATGTTTTTGGGGTAAAGTTTTACGAAAACCCCAACCTATTCATCTAAATAGAGAGGGCGTCAGAATAGTATCGTTGTGATGGACATGCCTAATATAAGTCAGTCATACCACAGAGTCATTAAGCACAAACTTGAAGATGCATTCTTGGAAGTTCTTCGAACCAATATTCCTAAGCATATTCTAGAACTTAACGAGAACAATCCATTGATCGATCGATGCCCTTATTGTTTCCTCCAGGTCCTGTCTAACTTGTGCGTCTTGCATTCATACCTTTTCCTGCAGACAGTGACTGCTAGAAGTATTGCCATCATGAACAACACCGCAATAAGAAATGATGGAAACTCTGGCACAACCCCACTCCAATGGACAGTTAGTGTAGGAGCGTAATCTGAGATGGAAAATTCCTTAGAATCGAACAAAATTGATGAGAGGAGACCATGAGGAGAGGGGTCAAACAGGACGATTGTTACTGTTCTGCCGGTGTTATCCAAAGCGTCTCTGACGGCATCAACTACGCTCCAATTATACCATTGCCCACTGGTTCCAACGAGTACCGAATCCATTGATGTTGTATTGTAACTCGGCATGCTGGAATATGTCAAAGTCAATTCTGTCCAAGAAATAACAGCAGATACATTTAGGAAATCAGAACCTGAATAAGCATTAACATTGAATGATCCATTAACGCTGGACGTGCGCAACTCAAGTGTTGCCCCGTCAATCACTGCGCCGTCTGGAACAGTAGACAAATTGAACTTCAGCCATACAATGCTTTCGCAGGTTTCATTACTGTTGATTTCACTATTGTAATTCGCGATTTGAAGATAGTTCCGCTCGCCATAGTCTGAGTTTGGGTTGCTGGAATCAACATAGGTATCGTCTGTCGGCTTGAGCGTAACCTGACCAACTTGAGCACTGACTGATTTGGCGCTCAAAGAGAATAACAATATGACTAGGCCTAGGACAATCAAACGATTCCTCCTAGTATCAAACTTCCTTCCACTCATTCTTAAACCCCCAAATTCATCTTCTGTCATGTTAAAGAGTGCATCCGTTAGATTTTATCCTAAGCTTTAGTACATCATGTTCCAGAAGCCAGTACGGCTGTACAGACTGCATACAGAATACACGTTCAAAACATTCGTTACGAGTGGAGTAAAGTTTTATCCTAAATACAAACCACGTAGGCTGAATTCATAAACCATATAGGTCAGACGAGAAACTGAATGACAGAGAACAAAAGAAATGGACATTGCCACCATTCTCAAACTTGCTGCGTGGGGGATCTGCGTAGCAATCACATTACAGGTCGTTTTCTACTTCGTATTTCAAGTTATAGGATACAATTCCTATCTGATGAACATAACGTTAATGGCATCCCTGACATGTGCCATTTTGACCTTGATTGGATGGAGAATTCTGAGAAGATCAATAAAGTAATCGCAAGGGTATAGTCGGTTAGATGATGTTGGCCGAGGTAAAGTTTTATAGCCCCAATTTCCAAAGCAATCGAGGATCTGTATGGCAGGGTATCCTACAGGCGAATCGCCAAAAACATAAGGCACGCGCAATCTGCTGAAGATTTACGATTCTCGAATCCATGGTTGTTTTTCATTCCTCAAGTATTGAGCAAACAGAAAAGCCTCTTCACTGATTAGAATTTCAGTTTCCTGTTGTTTACCCGTCCTGACTCTAGGAATCTTCATTGCTCTGAAAGTATTCGTTCAAGCTTTTTGTTAGATTGCGTGTTAGGGAATCGTTTAGGTATTCTCTCTTTCCCTTCTTATGCTTTGAAAAGTCCTCATTCTTCATTATGAAATCTTCCTTATGGAGTCTCCGACGGTACCGAATTACGAAGTCGTCAACAAGATAGCGGCAAATCTCTTCGAAGTGACATGTCAGAGAGGGCATACGAACTGTATATGATGCAGAAACCCTATCACTAGATGCTTTCGCCTTTGACTTTCCCAACCAATTCCTCCAGCGTCATCAATCCTACATTGCCAGCTCCATGTTCCCTGACTGATATCCTTTTCAGCTTTAACTCTTGCTTGCCGCAAATGATCATGCAAGGGATTTTTCGAACTTCTGCCTGTCTGATCTTATAGTTGACCGTCGACGTACTACAATCGAGCTCTGATCTTATTCCGTGACTCAACAGTTCCCTGTAAATCTCGCTAGCATATTCTACTTGGTTAGCGCTGACGGGCAGCACGACCACCTGTATAGGAGCGAGCCAGATTGGAAAGTTTCCGTTGCAATGCTCTGTTAATACCGCGAAGAAGCGTTCGATCGCTCCCAGCAAGGCTCTGTGAATCATAACGATTCCATGTTCTTTTCCATCCGTTCCAACGTAGGTGATGTTGAAGCGTTTGGGCAGGTTGAAGTCGAACTGAATTGTGGTGCATTGCCATTCTCTGTCTGAAGCGTCGACTATGTTGATGTCGATTTTCGGCCCGTAGAACACGGCTTCTCCGGGCATTTCACAGTAAGCAAGTTTCTTTTCTCTGAGCGCCTCGGCTAATGAGTTCTGCGCATGGTTCCATTCTTGTTCTGAGCCCATGTATTTCTCCGGGTGCTGCGGGTCTCTGGTTGAGAGATATATGTGGTATTCTTTGAAACCGAATTTCTGCAGCATGTGCTGAGTGAAGTCTAGGAGTCTGAGAATTTCCTGTTTGACCTGTTCCTCTGTGCAGAAAATGTGGGCGTCGTCTTGTGTAAACCCTCTGGCCCGCAGTAATCCCTGCAAGGTTCCGGAGCGTTCATATCTGTAGACTGTTCCCCATTCTGCATACCGAATCGGCAATTCTTTGTAGCTTCTAGGTTTCGCCCTGTAGATTTGAATGTGGAAGGGACAGTTCATCGGTTTAACAACGTATTTTTCGCCTTCTTTTTCGAACACGTACATGTTCTGCTCATAATAGCCTAAATGTCCAGAAGTTCGCCACAGTTCTTCACGGGCTATGTGAGGCGTGCAGACAAGTTGATAGCCATTTTTCAGATGCTCTTCTTCCCAGAAATCCCTAATAATCTTACGAACTACTGTGCCGTTTGGATGCCATAGCACTAGGCCGATGCCGACTTCCTCGCTTATGGAGAACAGATCCAGCTGTTGACCGATCAAGCGGTGGTCTGCAGAGTTAAGCTCTCTTTCCTTATTCTCATTTTCTAAAACATTCACGGGGTTTTTAGGGGGATCTCTACTTTTTATAACACGTCTAGAGTTGTGTTTCTAAATACCCCATTTTGGAACACCAAGCACGTTAGTAACACATCAACCTATTTATTCCTTATTCCATCTAACGCTCGTACACACAAGCTGTTCTGCACTTACGTGTTTGTGATGAGTAAAAGTGCCTCTAATCTTATCTACGTCCTCGCCTTTGTGTTCGGTGAGTGAACATATTTGCTTAAAGAAGCTTGGACGCTTGCCATTGAAACTTTGAGCTGGATGGAAATGCGAAGGTTAAGTGAGCCTTTAGCCTTCGCGAGAACAGTCAAACAGCTAGGCATAGAGGACCGTGATTCTTTAAGATTAGCGCACATGCTTGTTTCTGAAACCGTTCGGCGGCAAAATTTCATAGACAAATTCATAAACAACATCATTAAACCCGCGATAATAGATGAATACAATCTGGGCGTGCAAGCGTTCCTGCGACTTTATGTCTACCAGATGCGAATGGCCAAGAACTGGTCCAACCCGAACCTTAAAGAAGCTGAGAGCATAGCTAAACTGGCCCGTAGCATTCTGGGATGGAAAACGCTCGCTAAAGTGGAGCCTTTCCTAGGCGTGCTACTGACAGAACAGCCCGCAATCGTGTTTGCAGGTGCAAGTGATGAGGAACGGGTTGGCCTCCAGACATTTCATCCCACATGGTTCGTAAAATACTGCTTCAAACTCTTGGGCAGAAGCCAAACTACAGCCATGCTAGAAGCCAACGCGCAGCCGCCGCCAACTTACGTCAGACTGAACACGCTTAAAGCTGAGGAAAAGCAAATTCTTGAAAGACTCTGTGAAGAAGGTGTTAGACTTGAGAAGATTGAACAGTTGCGGTACACTTACAAAGTCGGAGCAGCAAAACAAACTGTAACCAGAACAGCAAGCTTCAAGGAAGGCCTATTCTATGTCCAAGACAAGGCAAGCTGCTTCACAGCTGAAGCCGCAAACCCGCAACCCGGAATGACCGTTTTAGATGTCTGTGCAGCACCGGGAGCAAAAACCACCCATCTGGCCCAGTTAATGCAGAACCGCGGCAGCATCCTCTCCATAGATTACTCAAAGCGCAGAATCGCCGTCTGGAAAACCGAAATTGTACACATGGGCGTAGAGATCGCCCAGCCTATCATTGCAGATGCCCGCTGCCCATCACCTTTCACAGAAGAAGCAGACATCATAGTCCTAGATCCACCATGCACAAGTACAGGCACCTTTGGAAAAACACCCTCAGCCAAATGGCGGCTCACTCCACGGTCAATTGAACGAATGGCCCAGATTCAATGGCAAATGCTAAACAAATGCGCAGACCAAACGAAGCAAGGAGGCACATTAATCTATTCCACATGCAGTATAACGGTCGAAGAAAATGAAATGCTCATTGAAAAATTCATGAAATGGCATCCAGAATTCTCACTGAGCGAAATAACGCCAAAAATGGGCTCTCCTGGACTCAGAGGACAAGAAAAATGTCAAAGGCTTTACCCTCACACGCACAAATGCAACGGCTTCTTCATCGCAAAACTATCGAAAAACAAAATCTAAACAGAAATCAAGAGAAGCAATTCTCGATAATTGACAGGTCAAAAAATTTCCTTCTACCCCATCAAATCAGCGCAGAGACGTTCAAAGCAGACAAACCAATTTTATAGTGTTCACTATTGCCACCGCAAAAGTGCTCACTATACTACAGCCCCACGGAACCGGCGAACACACCGCACGCTCCAGCAAAGGTGCTCTGAAAAAACGACGGGGCCTATCAATTATAACAAGCGCGAAGCCCACAAAGTTGACATAGCCGTTATCAGAACAAGCCCGCGCCAACCTGAGCAAGTTGTCCAGACAACGATTTTCCCCGGTCCAGATAAATCGGCAGCGAACCCGTTAACCCTAACCTCAACATCGTCCAACATTCCATAGTCCTGACTATTGCCGCGGGAATAGTACTGAATATACTATAGGCCCTCGAGTCAACATGCCAAACCATGTGGAGTACTCTACATTTTGCGAGCTATTGCCTGTAAATGTCCCGCTAATGCGAGTGCATCCGGCTTCTCGCATAAACTAAGCTCAATCTCAAGTATCTTATTGAACAGTTCCTCTGAATAATGCTTCCTCAGATACGTCTCTTTCCTTATACGCAAAGGCATAGTAATCACTTTACCAACCATCTTCTCCACATGCAACCCGTTTCTCTCCAACATCGCCTGAAACTCAGCAGGAGTCCACGTGTAAACCTTAACCTTCCCATCTTCAGTCATGCACTCATGGCCCTTGCTCATCAAGGTTTTGAACACTCGATCCGCATTGTCCACGCTTGGTTTGCCCGACAGCAAAGCCAATGATTGCACGTAACGATTTTGAGCTGAAACTATCAGCCGACCTTTCCTTTTCAAAACACGCGCCAACTCTCTCAACACAACATTCGGACTTTTAAAAAGAAAAAGAGCATGCTCACAAAGAACCATGTCAAAAGTCTCATCTGCATAACCCGTCTTCGTCATGTCACCCCTCTCAATGACGATTTCCCGAAGACCTGTCCTCTTCACTTTCTCAGCAGCAACCCTCAACATCCCATCTGAAGAATCCATCAAAAACACTCTGCAGCCTTTTCCCGCCATCCTCATCGCCCAGCGCCCAGTTCCGCCACCAGCATCAAGCACCAAAGCCTTCGGATCAGTCGGAACATGAGGCTCAAGATATTTCCAAGTAACCGCATCAAAAACCCTGAAGTAAAGAGTGTCAAACACTTCCTCGTAGCTTTTCGCCCTCTCATCATAATACGTCTTTACATCTTTCATTCCGAACTACGCTTTCCTCGATTTCTCTAGAAGACACATGATTTCAAAAATCACTTTCGCCGCTTGGATCGCTGAAACCCCCTGATCATAGTTTGGGGCAATTTCCAAAACGTCAAAGCCTACCACACGCTTATCGCATACGCCTCCTAAAATGTCCAGCAAAAAATGCATTTCCAACCCGTCTGCCTCTGGATTCTGGGCTGCCGGAACGTATGCGGGATCAAGAATGTCCATGTCAACAGATAAGTAGATGTTTCTATACTTTCCTAGTTTCTCCTTTAACTTATCTGCAATCCGTTCGCTTCCTTCCTTTCTGATTTGTGGAGTTGTAAGAAATTCTATCCCTGCCTTCTTCGCATATGCCAGCTCATCCTTGCAGACTGCCCTAGTGCCGACTTCGATGATTTTCGCCGGCTTTACTTCTTCATTTATCCTACGCATAAAAGTCGTATGGGAAAGCCTGAGCCCCAAAAACTCGTTACGCAAGTCAAGGTGCGCATCAAAACTTACTATCGCCGTTTTCGAGGCCTTTTCCCCTAAGCCTCTTGCAATGCCAAGCGTTATCGTGTGCTCCCCACCAATCGTCACCGGCGTTTTCCCAGCCTCAACAATGTCTTCAATGACAAGCCGCAACATTTCCAAAGTCTTCTCCGTGTCAGTGGATATGTTCAAATCACCCAGATCATGCAATCGCAAATCTTCCACATCTATACCTGTACGGAAACTGTAAGTTTCAATATTAAGTGATGCTTGTCGAATCGCAGTCGGACCAAACCTAGCTCCAGTTCGATAAGTACTTGTAACGTCAAACGGAACGCCCAAGATTATGTAATCTGCCCTCTCGAATGGTTTTTGTAAACCACTGAAAACGTTCGATTGCGACACAAAAAGCTCACGATGACTCATTAACTATTCTCCACATCCTCTCTCTGCTTATCTTGCCGCTGAGCTCTAAACTCTTTCGCCTGCAAAGGGCCTTGGAGTTGATCTATCCCTAATCACATGCCCTTTCCTCATTCTAGCCCATTATACAGCAATGGCTAGAATACCTACTATACCGCAGATTCCGTAGAGCTATTATAAACAGAGAATATGCTAGTGAGAAAACATAAAACATTAGATTTATTAGCGTTACTGTTGATGCATTAAGCTTAAAGGCGGATGGTAATTGTCACTAGGATCCAAATTGAAAATCGAAAGCAAGGGAATGTTTGCAACATTTATCTTCTACGCGATCGTCGGAATAATCTTTCTCGCCCTGATGCCCATGGCTAATTTCCCCCCACACATCGGCATAATCGCCATATTCAGCCTAGTAGCCGCCTACGGCGTGTTCAGAAAAAGAGCTTGGGCCATATGGTTTATCATAATCTTATTCTTCGTTGCCACAACATTCTCAGCGTTCATGATCAGTGATATTATGACAGGAGATTATCTCCTTGGAGCATCCATGATAGCCTACCTGATCCTAACATGGGTCTTCACGGCATACGCCACAAGCAAGAGAAAAACGCTGGAAAGCTAGGGCCAGCTCTCCTCAAGGCTTTTAAAAAGATGCACATTGACCTTTTCGCCAGCATCAATAAACTGGAGGTTTTCAGGTATCTCCACAAACCCGTCTGCCCCTGAAAGAGTTGTTATGGCGCCAGAAAGCGACACAGACACAGGTTCAGCCACCAACTGGCCTGACCCATCATGCTTCAACTTAACCATGATAAATGTTCTCCTCCCCTTCGCCGGAAACATCCTAATCGCAGCAAGAGCCTTCACGTCTAAACTTTTCTCTAATTTTCTTCCAGCCATGAGCTGAATTATTGGACGTGCAAGCAGATGAAAAACTAGCAATGCAGATGTCGGATGCCCAGGCAGCGAAAACACTGGTTTTCCGCCTAGAGAGGCTACCGTTGTCGGCTTTCCAGGTTTAATCGCAATTCCACAAACAACAATGCCTGGTTTTCCAAGCGAATTTAACACCTTAGGCATAACATCTTTTGGACCTACTGAAACTCCACCAGAAGTTATAACCATATCCGCAGAAGCCAGCGCACGCCTTAGAGCTTTCTCCAATTCATCCAAGCTGTCTGGAAAAACGCCTAAAAAAATTGGTTTTCCACCGCTTTCCAACACAGCTGTGCTCAAACTGTAAGCGTTTATGTCATAGATTTTTCCAGAAGGCAATCTTCTACCCGGCTCAGTTACCTCTGGGCCCGTCGAGAGAACCGCCACACGTGGAACCACATAGACTTTGACTTTCGCCATGCCTAAGGCGGCTAAAACTCCAATCTCTCTTGAACCAAACAGCTGCCCCGCTTTCAGAACAGTTTCACCTTCTCTAATATCTGCACCCGCCTTCATCACGTTCTCATCCTTAGCAACTGCACTGAAAACAAGAACTTCCTCACCTTTCCGTTCAGTATACTCAACCATCACAACCGCATCAGCACCTTCAGGCATCGGCGCACCAGTAACAATATCAGCAGCCTCGCCCTGCCCAACCTTTGCTCTAGGAGGGTTGCCGACCTTGACAGACCCACAAACTTTCAAGACAACCGGTCTGTTCTCCTCTGCTCCGAAAGTGTCTTCTGCTCTAACTGCGTATCCGTCAACGGTTGACCGACTGAATGGCGGAACATGCAGTTTGGCCTTTATGTCTTCTGCAAGAACACGGTTGCTGGCTTCTAACAGGGAGACTCCCTCAACACCTAAAGGCTTGGGTTTAAACTGCTGCTGAATGACCCTTTTCGCCTCATTAAAAGTCAACAGTTCCCTAAACATCTCGATCAGCCACTTTCACATTGTCAAACATTTGCACCGAAACCAATTCTCCCTCTTCTAAGCCTTCCCGATTTTCCGAAACAACGACGTAACCATTAGCCCTCGTCATCGTCGAAATCATACTCGAACCCCGAGCGCTTACAGGCTCAGCAAACAACTCGTGATTATGTTGGAAGACGCTGACACGGACAAAATTCTTCCTCCCCAGCGTCGTAGCGACTTTCCTAGTCATCTTGGCATGGGCTACAAATCTACATTTTGCCTGTCTCAGTCCAAGCATTCTAAATATCAATGGTCTACCGAAAACTTCGAAGCCCACCATGGCCGCAACAGGGTTTCCCGGAAGAATCAGCACAGGCTTTCCATCAACTATGGCTAATGCAGTTGGCATGGCTGGACGCATAGCCACTCCGTGAACAAGGACGCCCGGTTTTCCAATCTTGTTAACAGCCTCTGGAACAAGGTCTGAACCCCCGACACTCGTTCCTCCAGACGTTATTATCGCATCGGCCTTTTCAAGTCCAAGCTTCAACTTTGCAGAGATCTCATCAACATTGTCCCTTGCAATGCCCAAGCCAAGTGTTTCAGCACCTAGTTCAGAACATAAGGAGGAAAGAACAAGTTTGTTAACCTCAAAAATCTGGTTTCCCCGCAGCTTGCCGCCTAACTCTACAAGTTCATTTCCAGTGGCTAAAATCGCGATTTTGGGCTTCTCAAAAACGTTAACTTCACCCACGCCAAAAGCAGCTATCAACCCTAAATGTTGCGGTTTCAGACGCATCCCAGCACTAGCGGCGACCTCTCCCTTTCGAATGTCTTCACCCCTTTTCGAAACGTTCTCACCCGGAGTCACAGGACTCCAAACCTCAATTTTATCCCTAATCCGCTTAGTATCTTCCAACATCACAACGGCGTTTGCTCCTTTGGGAATAGGAGTTCCCGTCCACACTTGCTTCGTCTGCTTGTCGCCAATCACATCTCGATCGGTAAGTTGCAGAGTCTTCGGCCTGAACTGCGTGGCGCCAACAGTATCCTCCGCCCTAACAGTGTATCCATCAACAGCAGACCTGTCAAATCTAGGCAGATCCACTTTTGCAATGATGTCTTCGGCCAAAACACGGTCTAAAGCTGAACTCAAAGGAACGATGACTATTCTCAACCGTTTCATTTGCAATGTTGAGAAGAACACCTGCAACGCGTCATCAACTGACGTCAGTTTCTGGAATCCTTTCAATCGCACCAAAATATGTACCCATAAACAGCACTACAAGACTGCATAAAAAATGTATCGCAGCAGATTCCAGTTCAGCTTTTGCTCCATTCTTCTTGCAGGATGTCACGCATCCTGACAGCGTCCAAATCTAGGATTGGGCTTTCGCTTATGATAACTGGCTTCAACCGGAATTCAGCTATTACTTTAGCAAGCAGACTGAAGTCAGGTCCGTAACGTTTCTCTTCCAACGTGTGGTGACGCTTTTCGCCCTGATTCGTGAATTCGATTTTC
>Ga0172365_10003930_pt1 | contig 11019 bp, 6 predicted proteins | sample LakKivSesite48cm_FD_114535 | JGI IMG/M metagenome (GOLD analysis project Ga0172365, IMG submission 114535) | Sediment microbial communities from Lake Kivu, Rwanda - Sediment site 48cm | ecosystem: Environmental > Aquatic > Freshwater > Lake > Sediment | place: Rwanda: Western Province, Lake Kivu... | reverse complement strand
GGCCTCCCACACCTCCTCATAAGTCCCGAACGTGAACCCGCCATGATCCTTCAACAGGCGGAGCAGCCCGCGAAAGTTGGCAAAGAAGCGCTCGATCTCGGCGCGGGGCCTCTGCGGCGAGGGGATCCAATCCCCCCACACGGGTGGGTTACAGTGGGGCATGTTCAGCCCATCCCAGAACTGGGTGTGGATCGTCTTGGTCGGGTGAGCATATAGGACCACCCGCTCCAGGCTGGCCCATTGGTCCAGGAGCGGCCGCAACTCTTGCAGGTCTTGATGGATCAACGGCTCCTCGATGCAGAAATCATAAGTCAGGTTGAGGGCGTTGCAGAACCACACTCCTCTTCCCCCTTGCGAATCCAGGATGCCGTCGCCGAAAATGTTGCTGCCCAACAGCGTGTAACCGTAGATCGCCTGCGCTGAGGTGGCATTGCCCGGCTTGATAAAAGCCCATAGATGGTCACGTTGGCAGACATCCAGGATCACATCGAAACCGTAACGTTCTTCGCGCAGGAAGCGCGCCAGCGAGCGCTCCCAATCCGCATCCTCGCTATACTCGGCGATATTCGGATGCCAGCTATGCCGCCAGGAGTGGCCGGCCACCTCGTGGGCGCGCAGGGCCTCCAGCACCTCACGGCTGTTGCGTCGCCGCCATCCTTGAGCCACCTCTGCCACCACACAGAAACAGCCCTTCAGCCCTTCGCCCTCCAGTGTGCGCGCCAGGCGCAGGACACCCTCCTCAGCGGCGGGGTCGATCCAATCCTCGGTGTCGAAGCTGAACAGCACTTGGGTCATAGATTGCTCCTCATGTGGGACGACTATATCTAGAACGGGCGACCACGTCGAGTCGCCCCTACCGGATCATCCCCCCACAACGACGCTCATCCCGTGGAAGACATCCCATCTAGGGAAGCGGTGGGTCCAGTATTGCAGGCCCCCTGCGGGATCATTCACCAGAAAGCTGGCGTTATCCGCCGAGACGCCGATGACCACCCAGACATGCTCCCCCAGAAGGAGGACGTACTCCGCCTTCGTCTCAGGGTCGAATTCCCGGATCGGCGCATCGGCCCTTCCAGAGACCCAGACGAGCACCGGGCGGTTTCTCCGCACTTCATCAGCTATCCGCTGATAGTCCACGCCATACTCGATCGTAGCGGGGATGCCGGCCTTGTTCAGCGCCTCGGCAATCGGCTCAGCATAAGTTCCGTAGCCGTCGGGATCCTCGCACGAGAGGCTGACTGTGCCATCAATTTTGCCCCGATAACCGCGATGGGGGTTGCAATGCCGGGGAATGGTCTTGATGAAATACCATTCCCAATCCGTGAACCCTGCGGGTGGGGTTGGCTTAAAGTACTGCGCGGCCATCTTGGCCGCCGAAGATTCGCAGCTCAGCGACAGATCCTGGGCATCCGGCGGGATATTCAAGGTGACCGTCAGGGGCCTGGCGATATAGGTGCCGGCCAGCTCGGCGAACACCCTCCTCGTGAATGTCGCCGTAATCGTGGGAGTGCTCGACGGCAAGCCCTTTGTGGGCAACCTCGTAGGGGTTCTCGAGAGAACCCTTTTGCTGGGCGTGGCTTTCGCCGAGGGGACAGCGCTCACTGTTTGGGTTGCCGTTTTGGAGGGGGCTGCGGTCGGCGGATCGGCAGGCACAGAGGCGCTCCGTTGAGCGCCCGCGCGTTCGGCAAAGGCGGTTTGCTCCCTGATCCTCTCCTGGGGCAATGAGCCGCAACAAGATGCCACGCTCCAGGCCACCAGGATCCCCAGTAATACAAGAAATGCTCTCTTGCTCACCTCCTCCCAGGGCGACCTCCCCTTCACGATGATCCGCTTCGATCTCAGGCAATGCACTATGGTCTATCCCCCTCTCGCCCCTCGCGATACCGCCGCCGCTGCTCCTCGTACACCTCCGGCGGGGTCTCCACTATCCCATGCGCCGAGGAGCTTGCCGGCTGGCCCGGGCCGGCATCCGCCGGGTCGGGCGACCAGTGGTCGTGCTCGTAGCGCCGACGGGTTGACTCATCGCGTAGGTCGGGCATCTCTAGGGGGATGTTGCCTTCATAGGCCGAGCGGAAGCCCAGGATGCCGGGCAGGGTCATATCCAGCCCCAGATAGACGTCAATGGGCGCTGGCCCTTCTTCCAGAACGGCTTTCATGAAAGCCTCCACCATATACTCGTCCGCCCCCCCGTGGCCGCTGGCCCCCCGTGCCCATTCTGGCTCTTGGGAGAAGCGGGGCACGTAAGAGCGGCCATACATCGCCGCGCGATCCTGTTCCAGATAAACGTGCAACAGCTCCTCATTCAGGCCGCGGTCGTTCTCTACCTGGCCCCGTGTGCCATAGAGCGAATACCAGTGCAGCGCCGGCTCGCGCCGCAGGGCTAATCCCAACAAGACCTTGGTCACCGCGCCGTTATCCATCTGGCAGAGTACCACACCGAGGTCATCCCCTCGGCGGCCCACCAGCCGACCCAGACGGTTGGGCGTGGTCAAGCCCACACAGTGCACAGGCCGGGTGCCGGTGATGTCCAGGATCGGCCCCAAGGAATGAGAGCAGTAGATGGTGGCGGGAATCCAGTTGCGCCAGTGATTGGGATCACCATAGGTGAGGTGGGGCCAGATGGCGGTGCAATCGTGGATGTACTCACACTCGCCATAGAGATATTCGCCCAACTCGCCGGCGCGATAGAGGCGCTTCATCTCCAGCACCTGGCGCATGGTGCAGCAGTTCTCGCCGAACGAGTAGATCGTCCTGGCCCGCTCCACGGCACGGACCAGGGCAACGGCCTCGGCCAGCGTTTTACAGGCCATCACCTCGGAGAGCACGTGCTTGCCCGCTTCCAGGGCTTTAATGGCGTAAGGGGCGTGGGCCGTGGCATCGTTGGCCATGATCACCACCTCCATCCGATGGCCGAGGAAGGCATCAAAGTCGGCATAGGTCGCCTCCAGGTTGGGCAGGCGCTGGCGACCCGCGTTCAGGCGCTCGGAGGAGCTGTCGCACAAGGCCACCACTACAGCGTGAGGATGCAGATCGAAAAGATGGCCCACATAAGCCCCTCGGCCAGCCCCCAGGACGCCGACGCGAACTTTACCTTTCATCTCTCCCCCTAAAGCTGGCGCACCAGCTCCGCCGCACGCTTGAGCGAATCCACGATGAGCCTGGCCGCGCCGGGGATGGGGTCGCTGAGCACGGGCAGAAAGATCAGCTCCGAGACCATTTTCTCCGTGATGGGCAAATCCCCCTCCTTATAGCCGGGATAATCGCCCGCCAGAGGGCCGCGGTTGCCCGTGAAGAGGTCGAACCCTTGGGCAAAAAGGGGCAGCCGGTGCAGCAAGGCATAGGGGGAGGGGTTGGCGGGCACTCCGGCGCGGTTGATGGCCTCGATCATCTTGGCCGTGCTCGCCCCGCTCACCTCCTCGGCCACATAGCGCACGGGGAAGCCGTAATATCCCCCACGCTGCGAGCCAGCGCTGGTGGGGATAGGCTTTAGCCCGGGCACCTCCGCCAGGCCGGCCTCCACCTCCTCGACATATCTGCCGCGACGCGCGTTCAGGGCACTCAGCTTGTTGAGCTGCACCGAGGCGATGCCGATGGCCAGGGGATGGGCGCGGAACTTCATCCCTGTCCCCAGCGGCTGCAAGTAGCGGTACTTGTCCTGGGCCAGGTCCATGCCCACGATGCGGTTCACCTGGCCCACCAGGCAGGCGCGGTCAAAGATCTCCGGGTCATTCGTGGCCAGGATTCCCCCCTCCCCCGCGCTGACGGGCTTGCTCCCCTGGAGGCTCCAAGCACCCACATGGCCAATGCTGCCCACCGGCTTGCCCTTGTACATAGCGCCGTGAGCGTGGGAGCAATCCTCGATGACGGCGATGCCCGTCTCCTGGCTGATCTTCATGATCGCATCCATGTCACACACCCAGCCCCACAGATGCACCACAATGATGGCCTTGGTGCGCGGCGTGATGCGCCGGCGCACGTCCTCGGGATCCATGAGAAAGCTCCCTGGGGCCGATTCGCAAAGGACGGGCCTCGCCCCCAAGAAGAGCGCCGGGGAGACGCTGCAAATCCAGGTATAATCCGGGCAGATCACCTCATCGCCCGGGCCGACGCCCACACCAAAGAAGGCACTATAGAGCGCACTCGTGCCGTTGACGGTGGTGATCGAATACTTGGTATCGGTCAGCTCGCGCCAGCGGCGCTCGAACTCGCGCACCACCGGCGTGCCGCCGGAGAGCTCGTTGCGCAGGGTCATCTCATAGGCCATGCGCGCCTCTTCCTCGGTGATCTGCTGCCAGCGGTCCAGCTCCTCGATCTGGGCGCGGGCGGTCTGGACGAATTCGGGAATCTTGGGTTCCTGATCAACGGCCATGATGCTCCTCCTGAAGGGAATTGGTAAGGGCAAAGAGGCCGGGGGCATATTGAGCTTGTACGGCGGGAGTGTCTTCCCGGCCTCTTCGCCTCCACTCTCCATGCACATTGTAACACAAATGGAGGCGAAGAGACCAAAGCAAATCCGCTCCCCCAACTCCCCATGGGGCCAGGTTCCCGCCGCGGCTTAGCCGCGCCCAAGCCGCCAGCTCCGCCCTGGGCCGAAACCGCAGAGCCTGACCAGTTGCCAAAGCTCTCGGCTGAGTCTATAATCCGTCCCAGGTATTGATCCTCCCGCTGGCTCCGCTGCTCAGGCAACCCGCGGGGAAATGAGAATTGTGGAGGAGGATATGCTACGCCCCTACCGCACCTATACCGTAGTCCCCTCGCTTCCGCCGCGCCTCTCGCCGCTCCACGAGCTGGCCTACAATCTGTGGTGGACGTGGAACCTCGATGCGGTGGACCTCTTTCGGCGGCTCGACCGCGACCTGTGGGAGGAGAGCGGTCACAATCCGGTGCTCATGTTAGGGCTGATAAAGCAGGATCGGCTGGAAGAGGCAGCCAACGATGACGGCTTCATCGCCCAGATGATCCGCGTCTATCAAGCCCTCAATCACTATATGAGCACCAGCGACACCTGGTTCAAGAAGAACCATGCTGCGGCGCTCCCCAGCCTCAAGATCGCCTACTTTTCCGCCGAGTTCGGCATCACCGAATGCATGCCCATCTACTCCGGCGGATTGGGCATCCTCGCCGGCGACCATCTGAAATCGGCCAGCGACCTGGGATTGCCGCTCGTGGGGGTGGGGCTACTCTACCAGGAGGGCTTCTTCCGCCAATATCTGAATGCCGATGGCTGGCAGCAGGAGTCTTACCCGCTGAACGACTTTCATACTCTGCCCGTGCAACTGGAACGCGGCCGCGAAGGCCTCCCCATCAGAGTGGAAGTGCAATTCCCTGGCAGGGTCGTAGCCGCCCAGGTATGGCGCACTCAGGTAGGGCGCGTGCCGCTGTATCTCTTGGATACGAACATGGATAGCAACCGGCCGGAGGATCGCGACATCACCGATCGCCTCTATGGGGGCGACCTGGATATGCGCATCCGTCAGGAGATCATCCTGGGGATTGGCGGGGTGCGCGCGCTGAGCGCGCTGGGCATCGAGCCGATGGTGTGCCACATGAATGAGGGACATTCGGCTTTCCTCGCTCTGGAGCGCATCCGCAAGGTCATGCGCGAGCAGAGCCTTCCCTTTGCCGTGGCTCGCCAAGCGACCGCAGCCGGCAACATCTTTACCACTCACACGTCGGTGCCGGCGGGCATTGATCTCTTTCCTCCCTACCTCATTGACCGTTACTTCGGGGGATACTATCAGGAGCTGGGGATAAGCCGCGACGAGTTCCTGCTGTTGGGGCGGCGGGGCAACAATCCTGATGAGAGCTTTTCCATGGCCATCCTGGCCCTGCGGCTGGCGGCGGGGACCAACGGCGTGAGCAAGGTACACGGCGAGGTGGCCAGGGCCATGTGGAACGACCTCTGGCCGCAGGTGCCCCGGGAGGAAGTACCCATCACCTCCATCACCAACGGCATCCACACCTGTTCCTGGATCTCGGTAGATATGGCCGGGCTGCTGCTACGCTATCTAGGGCCGCGCTGGCTGGAAAGGCCCTCGGATCAAAGCATTTGGGAGCGGGTAGAGCGCATCCCCGATGAGGAGCTATGGCGCACCCACGAGCGCCGACGCGAGCGCCTGGTGGCCGTCGCCCGTGAGGGCCTGAAGAGGCAGTTGGAGCGGCGCGGGGCCACACCCAAGGAGATCTCGGAGACCACCGAGGTGTTGCACCCCGATGTTTTGACCATCGGCTTCGCCCGGCGCTTTGCCACCTACAAGCGTGCTCTGTTGCTCTTCACCGATCCGCAGCGCTTGGCCGCGATCCTCAACCAGCGCGAGAGGCCAGTACAGATCCTCTTTGCCGGCAAGGCTCATCCCAATGACACACCGGGTAAGGACTTTATCCGCCGACTGGTGCATTTTGCCCGCCAGGAGGAGTTTCGGCGGCGCATCATCTTCCTGGAGGACTATGACACCTCGCTGGCCCGCTATCTGGTGCAGGGCTGCGACATCTGGCTGAACACCCCCCGCCCCGGCCTGGAGGCCAGCGGCACTAGCGGCATGAAGGCCGCCGCCAATGGGGTGATCAACCTGAGCACCTTCGATGGCTGGTGGTGTGAGAGCTATGAGCCAGGGGTTGGCTGGTGCATCGGCCACGGCGAGGTTTACGAGGATGAGGCTTATGGCGACCAAGTGGAGGCCCAGGCCCTTTACGATATCCTCGAAAAGGACGTGATCCCGCTATTCTACGAGCGCGGCGCGGATGGGTTGCCTCGCGGTTGGATCGCCACGATGAAACGCTCAATGCGCAAGATTGCCCCGGTCTTTAACACCAGCCGCATGGTGCAGGAATATGCAGAGGAGTTCTACTTCCCCGAGGTGTCGCGCTATCAAAAGCTGTCCGCCGATCAGTATCAGGGCGCCAAGGGGCTGGCCGAATGGCTGGGGAAAGTGCGCAGCCACTGGGGAGAAGTACATATCCTGGCCATTGATTCGGATGCCCAGGATGGCTTGCCGGTGAGCGCGATGGTGAATGTCCGCGCACAGCTCGCGCTGGGCTCGCTCAAGCCGGAGGACGTCTCGGTGCAGGTCTTTCACGGCGGAATCAGCCCCCAGGGAGAGCTCGACAACTATGAGATCGCGCCCATGTCGCCCAGCGATACGGATGGCGAGGGCAACTACACCTATACGGCCATCATCCCCTGCAATAGGAGCGGCTTGCATGGTTATGCCCTGCGCATCCTGCCGCAGCATCCCGATCTCTGTCATGCCTGTGAGACGGGCCTGGCCATCTGGTCGAGCTAAAGAACAAGGATGAAGGCGGAAGGATGAAAGGGGGGCATCCCTCGGCCTTCGAGGGCGAGAGGGGCAGGGTGGCCGAGGGATGCCCCCCTTCTCCCAGGATTGGGAGAAGGGCTGGGGATGAGGGCCACCCCCTAGCCCAATTCTATGTAGGAGAAAAGCATCGTGATCCTGGATAAATTTAAGCTGGATGGTAAGGTAGCTTTGATCACCGGCGCGAGCCGGGGCCTGGGCCAGGGAATCGCCCTGGGCCTGGCCGAGGCGGGGGCAGACATCGCCGGCGTCTCGCGGGGGCCTTGCCCCCAGACGGCGGCGCAGGTAAAGGCCCTCGGCCGACGCTTCTTGTATTTACCCTGCGACCTGGCCAAGGCGAATGTAGCCGAGCTGCAAAGCCTGGTCCAACGCGCCGTGGAAGGCTTGGGCCGCCTGGATATCCTGGTCAATGCGGCGGGCACGAACATCCGCCACCCCTCGCTAGAATTCCCCGAGAGCGATTGGGATACGATCATGAACTTGAACCTCAAGAGCCTGATGTTCCTTTCCCAAGCCGCTGCGCGCCACTTTGCCAAACACGGCGGAGGCAAGATCATCAACATGGCCTCGGCGTTATCCTTCCAGGGCGGGTTCACCGTGCCCGCTTATACAGCCTCCAAACATGGCGTCGTCGGCGTGACCCAGGCCCTGGCCAACGAGTTCGCCGGGATGAACATCAACGTCAACGCCCTTGCCCCCGGCTATATGCTCACCGATATGACCGCCCCCCTGGCCGCCGACCCCGTGCGCGCCCCGGCCATCATGCAGCGCATCCCCGCCGGCCGCTGGGGCACGCCGGAGGATCTGAAGGGCGCAGCGGTCTTTCTAGCCTCTGAGGCTTCTTCCTATTGCCACGCCACGGTGCTCTTTGTGGATGGCGCCTGGATGAGCCGCTAGGAGTGACACGTAAGGATGAAGTGGGAAGAGCTTGCCCTGAGCGGAGTGAAGGGATGAAGGATGAAGCAGGAAGAGAGAAGCAGGATGCAAGGAGCAAGATCATCTTGCCTCTTGCCCCTTCTTGCCCCTTTCATCTTTCATGCTTCCTCCTTCATCCCTTCATAAGGCTCGTCCTCGCCGCGTTCATCTTGGCCTCGCTGCTGGCCGGCTGCCAGCAGGTGCCCACGGCCATGCCCATGGTCGAGCTACCTCCCACGCGCACAAGCCCCACAGCCACCTTCGCCCCCGCGACACCTACTCAGGCGCCCACGCCATCCTCCATGCCGATGACGCAGCCCACCCAGGCGAGCCAGCGCGAGATCGTCATCCTACACACTAACGACGAGCACGGCGCCCTCTTGCCGAGCGAAAGCGAGGACTTCCTCGAGGGAGGCGCTGCCTATTGCGCGGCGAGTTGGCTGCGCAAAGGGTGTGACCCCAATGCGCCTCAAGGAAACGTGCTGCTCCTCAGCAGCGGCGATAACTGGACGGGCCAGGCCATCTCCACCTGGTTTCATGGCCAGTCCACGATTGAGGTCATGAACGCTATGGGCTATAAGGCCTCGGCAGTTGGCAATCACGACCTCGACGCCGGTCAGGAGGTACTGCAAGAACGCATCAGGGAGGCCCACTTCCCCTATCTAGCCGCCAACCTGTATCGCCAGGGTACTGAGGAACTGGTGGATTGGGTCAAGCCTTATCTCATCGTTGAGGTCAATGGGGTCAAAGTGGGCATCATCGGTCTGGCCCTGAAGGAGACGCCCGACGTCACCGCGGCTAAACATCTGGAGGGCCTGGCTTTCGGCGACTATGAGCCTGCCCTGCGGCGCTGGGTGCCCGTGGTGCGGGCGCAGGGGGCAGAGATCATCGTAGTAGAAGCGCACATCTGCCCGCAGGACTTGGCCCCCCTGGCAAAGAAGGTAAAGGACCTGGGCATCGCCCTCTTCGAGGGCGGGCATTGCCACCAAGCAGCGGTTACCTCAGTGGGGGGCACACTGATCACTGCCGCCAGCAGCTATTGGCGCGATTACGTGCTCACCAGGCTAACCTATGACACCACCACAGGTAAGGTGGTGAAGAGCGAGCAAGAGCTGGTGGACGTCCTTTACCCCAAGGCGGCCAGCCCGGCCTCTGCGTCGGAGCCTGTCGTGCAAGGCATCATTACCAAATGGGACGAGCGCACGCAAACGATGTTGGGAGAGGTCATCGGCTATACGGCGACAGGACTGAGGAAAGGGTCAGCAGCCTTACACAACTTGCTGACGGATAGCTGGCTGTGGGCCTACCCCCAGGCCGATGTGGCCATGAGCAACCTCGGTGGCTTTCGTCAGGACCTCGCCAGCGGCGAGATTACGGCGCGCGACATTGTGAGCGTCTTGCCCTTTGAGAACGAGCTGTATGAGCTAGAGGTCAAGGGCAAGGACATCCTCCACGCCCTGAAGACCTCGGGGGAGCCGCTCGTGCTCGGCGGGATCAGACGAGAAGGCGAAGATAAGGTGATCCTGCTCAAGGATGGCTCGCCGCTCAAGCCGGAGGCCACCTATCGCCTGCTGATCACCGATTACCTCTATGGTAACTCCGGTTACCCCTTCAAGCTCCAGGATTCTCAGCCCTACGAGACCAGCATCTCCTGGCGACAGCCGGTGATTGACTGGATTCGGGTGCAAAAGAGCGACAAGGATAACCCACTGGAAAAGCGCCTTGACCACAAACCCCGACAGTAGGGGCGACGCTGTGTCGTTGCCCTCACTGCGTTGTCGCCCTCACCCCAACCCTCTCCCGGCGTACCGGGCGAGGGGGCTTGCCTCTCTCCCTGGTGCAGGCGAAGGGGAGTGATCCCTCTCCCTTAGAAAACGGCAGACGAGCCAAGTGAATCCCTCTCCCCCCGGGAGAGGTTAGGTGAGGGGAAACGCTTCCTATCTCCTGGGGCTTACTAACGTCCGAGCCTGAGCAAACCCAGCACCAGGAGCGCGAGCAGTATCGCCCCGCCTAGGGCCGCTGCCTGCAATATGGCCGTCCAATGATAGACGGGATAGCTCAGCGTCAGCTCGCGAGCCTGGTTCCAGCCGACGAGCCAGCTCATGTTGGCAGACGCCGCTGTGGTGTCCTGGTGCAGGCGGTAGATCCAGTAGCTGCCCGTGGGCAAGTTGTCCCAGAGTTGCAGTTGCTCGCGCAAGGCGATGAGGGCAAAACGCTGCTCCAACTGGGCGCGCTCGTCGGCAGGGGAGGCACTGCGCAGCTCAACCAGCCGCCAGCGCACGTATTGAGACTCGGCCTCCCAAATCTCTTGCAGCGGCCTTAGATCAACCCATTCACGGTAGAGGAACCTATCGTACCAGTAGCCGCGATTCACCCCATAGGCCAGCAGGTCGCCTTGCCAGGGCACGAATATCAGCGTGGAGATCAGGTCAGGGTCCTCGGCAAGAAGCTCGACCAAGGCCACTGAGCGCTGCTTGAGCTCATCCAAAGTGCGGTAAGCTAGGTGCAATTCCAGCGTAGCCAGGTTCGCTTCGAGCTCCAGAACCGCCTGGCAGCCTTCAACAGCGTCAAGACGCGCGCTGATCTCCTGCAAGCGCGCCTGGGCTTTCGAGGCCGTTGGGGGATAGAGCTGAATGCGGGAACGCACGAGGCGCTCCCGTGGCCCAAGCTCAACCTCGGTACGCACCGAGGTATAGGGGGGTGCATAGCGGAGCAGGGCGCTCTCGATCTCCGGCGAGAGCACTTCCTCAATCTCCGCCATAGCCTGACTCACTTGCCCTTGTTCCGCCAG
>Ga0172365_10003929_pt1 | contig 11022 bp, 11 predicted proteins | sample LakKivSesite48cm_FD_114535 | JGI IMG/M metagenome (GOLD analysis project Ga0172365, IMG submission 114535) | Sediment microbial communities from Lake Kivu, Rwanda - Sediment site 48cm | ecosystem: Environmental > Aquatic > Freshwater > Lake > Sediment | place: Rwanda: Western Province, Lake... | reverse complement strand
TTCCCCTTTCTCCCCACGCTCCCCCTTCTCACCTCGTAATCCCTTATCACCCTGTGGTCCCGGGTATCCTCGTTCCCCTTTCTCCCCGATTTGACCTCTCTCACCAACATCACCACGCTCACCCGGTAATCCCGGCTCGCCCTTATCTCCAACAGGTCCTTGAATTCCACGGGGTCCTCGTTCTCCCACTAACCCCGGCTCACCTACCCACCCTCTCTCTCCCGGCTCTCCCGGCGTTCCCATCTCTCCTGGATCTCCTGGCGCTCCCGGCGCTCCTTGAACTCCCTTCTCCCCTATCTCTCCCGGCTCTCCCGGTTCTCCTCTATCACCAGCAACTCCGGGTATTCCAGGTGCTCCCGGAAGACCACACGGTCCCGGAATACCCTTATCACCTGTCTCACCTGGATCACCTCGTAAGCCCTTCTCACCTATCAAACCGATTGGACCCTGTGGTCCTCGAATTCCTGGCTCTCCACGAATTCCAGGCTCTCCCGGAATACCAGGAAGTCCAGGAGGACCTCGCTCTCCTTTTTCCCCTTTATCTCCCATCGTTCCTCGTTCTCCCCTTTCTCCCTTATCACCTTTGTCTCCACGTTCCCCCTTCTCTCCTTTAATACCCTTTTCACCACGATCACCAACTGGTCCTCGCTCTCCACGAGGTCCTACCTCTCCCGGATGTCCCGGTTCTCCCGGCATTCCTGGCTCTCCAACAATACCACGAACACCTTTATCACCAGCATCACCAATGGGTCCAGGCGCACCACGAGGTCCAATGGGTCCATCAGGACCTTTATCACCAGGCTCACCAGGCGGACCACGAACACCTTTTTCTCCACGAATTTCACCAGGTGGTCCTGGCGGTCCAATCGGTCCTAGCATACCAGGCGGACCAGGCAGACCACAATCACCCGGAAATCCACGAGCACCAGCAAATCCAGGAGGACCAGGTGGTCCAGGAGGACCTCGTTTTATCTCTTTTAATTCCGCAATTTGTTCCTGTAATTCTTTAATTTGTGATTGAATCTTTAAAATCCACATTGGTATCTGCTGTTCCGGTATTACTGACTGACGATTATATAACCCATTTCCACGAAATGGGTCATTCATAACTGAATATATTTCAAATAAGAAATTAATAAATCACAACGCACCTAACAACGCCATTTATGTCCGCAATTAACACAACGAACCATCGTTGTCATAGGCTCATCCGATGCCCGTAATTGCGCTTGCGTATAAGTGCATTTGCGTTGCTTACATTTCATACAACGGAATAAATCGCTGGTCGCTTCTTCGGTATGATAAAGGTATTTATCAGTGGCTTCACGAGCAGCAGCAACCTCCTTCCATCGTGAAGGAAAACGATCCATTGGCTTCATAAAAGCAATTTGATAAGGATCAATCGATTTTGTTCGAATTTCATTCCATAAATGTGGATTACCATAAGCACCTTGCGCATCCACATTTTGATAAGCATAACAATTTTGAAGAACATATGTATTCCAAAAATCCTTATCTTCCGTAAATTGCTCTTCATTCACAATCACAGAAGCATCAATGCCTTGTCTCTTCTTCCACTCCATCAAAGAACTTTCCCAAATACCTTGTTCGGTGCGAATCGCCCAATTTTCAGCATCTTTACCCACCGTAATTTTCGAAAATTCCAATAACTTTGAATATAAAATCGTCCATTTTTCCTTTACATTTTGTCGAGCCGAGGAATTGTGAGTATTTTCAAGAGGAGGTGCAACGACATTCTTCTTTCGTGGAGCCATTTTCTAATTGATTCCATATTACAATAAATGGAATCAATTTTTTATGAATTAATTCAAATGATATGCCATAAAGGGACTTCCATGATACGTTTTCAGTTCATAATCTCCCCAAAATGGTCGAATCATATCACGTCCTCGATTACCCCACTGAACCCATTGTCGCCAATTCTGTGATAATGTCGTATCATCAGGAATATGAACCTGACAATCATACCAATGACATCCCTTCTCTTCAAGGCATTCACGTAAATGATACTGAACTCCTTGTTTATCCCAGATGAAATCCATCATATCAATACGTTGATCCAGAAATTGGACCATTGGAAATCTCTCATTTTTTAATTCCCAAATATAATTGTAAAAAAGACCTGCGTCTTGAAGACGACCACCCCATTTCACTTCTATTTTACGAACAAATTGCTTTCCATTCGGTAAAATAACAAGTTCTCCTCCACTCTTTTGATAAGAAACAATACGTAATTGATTCGGCTCTCCCCAATTTGTTTTTGCCTCCTGAAACCATCTCTCCCATTCCGGCTTATCAAGATGGCTATTCAAAACAGGAAAAGGCACTTGACCTAATTGAAGTCCATCATTCTGCTCGTTGTATTCAATCCATTTCCCCGGAGTCCATAACCATTGTTTCTTTAAATTCCCGTCTTTTTCTGTGGGAATTTCATTCCATTGTTGAATCCAAGTTTGAATGTTTTGAGATAGTTCCTTTTGGTTATCGGGCCAATACATTTCTTTTTCACTTCATCCCTCAAAAAGATTATAGATTCACTTTTTTCTACGAATGGAATAGAGAAATGGAATTAATAGATGGACCCTGGATTATATTATTTTTAAGTTTAATCATTGTTATCTGTCTTTGGATATCGCACTCTCAAAAACAATATTTTACCAATCCCATCATACCTAATTTAGATACATATCCTGCCAAAATACAACCCGGACAACCACCCTATGTCGATACATCTCGTGTCAGTGGTGATCGTCTTGGTCCTCTTGACCCCTCCATTTATTATCCTCCTACCGTCGCTCCCAGTGGAACGATTCAAGCACCACCCTCCCTCTCCGGAACTCTCTCCGCCACAAACATCGAACCCCAACCCAATTTGACAGGTTTATCTCATTTAGGTAAAGTCAAAATACCCATTGATTATTTACCATTACCCTATAATCCCGCATTAGCAAATGTGAATACACCCAATTTCACATCAGAGGGTCTTCGTGTTGATGCCTTCTTCAAAAAACAACCTCTTCTCGTTGAAGGTGCGATTCCTCTACCCATCTTACAAACACCTGCCGGTGATATTCCCCTTTATAACCCAAAACCAGGAGAACAACCTCCCTCTTATGAAAGAAGTATGAAAGCAGGTGCTCTCACAAGTTCTCAATATCAACCCGATTATTGGACGTATTCAAATGAAAAGATTCAAAATGGTGGAAATTGGGGTGGCATCCTTGGTTATGAACCAAATGCGTCTCCCGAAGCCGCTTATCCCAATCCCCGTTTATTCCCTGCCTCTCACGGATATTATCCCAATGAAAATCCAAATACAAACTCAATTGGCATACCGAAATTACCAGCCAAAAAAGATGATCTCCGGATGGGTCTCGGTATCCCCGCCTATCAAGGTTCATTCGTTAATGAAAGAGTTCCTATGTAATCGTCTCAATTTATGATTTGAGTTATAATTTGATGTTGATTTTCTCGACCCCATTCAACGATCGTCCAATATCTCTTCAAAAAATCCTTTTTTATCATATGATGTTTTATTTGATTATCATATATTCTTGGAAAAGGTTTAACTATTTCGGTATTCACGGGCTCTTCCGGAATCTGTTCTATCGACGAAATCGGTGGTGGTTCAAGTTGTTTCGGTTCAACAATTTTAGGACAACCTTTCAAAAGCCATTGTTTTATTTTGTAATAATTCCAATTTATCTTAATCGGTTTTACCTTCTCTTCTTTTTCTTCTTTTTCTTCTTCAATGGGTTCAAAAATTGTCTTATCTTCTGTAAATAAAGGCAAAATAAGTTGCGGTAATGGATCTTGATGTTGTTGAATAAAAACAGAATAGGTTTCTTCTTGTGGTTTAGGAAGGTCTCTCCATTCAATTTCATCGTTCCAATTTTTTTTATATCCAGCACGGTTTTTAATAATGTCAAAACAAAACCAAATTTCTTCATGAAAACCCCAAATCGTAAAATAACAATCATTTAACTGAAATTCTGTTAATCCATCAATTTTCACGTGATTCCGTAAAGTGCATAAAGCATTAATCCAATCCGCTAAACGTGCTAATCCAACCCAAGAAGCAATAAATATTTCCTCCCAATGAATATATTTCGTAAATAACTCACTGTATTTTGATTTTCCATTCTTCCAATTTCCACGATATAATAAATCATCTTTCAAAAATATTAATAAATCATTTCGCTGAATATCATAATGACGATTACCTCTTTTCAATAAATGTAAATCATTCTTTTCAAACCATTTTTCGATGAGATGAATTTCATATTCATCCCAACTTATCATTTTATTTCAAAAAATATTAAAATTAAATAAATCTAACTCTCATCTCATCAATTAACTTACTATATAAAGGACAATCAATCGTCCATTCTGGTGGAGTTCTCTCCATTTTATCTAACATATCACCTAACCATAAATTAGAATCTTGCGAACACTCTAATATCCATTTAAGCCATTGAACCCAAGAATCATCTTTCCATATCAAATTCATATCCAAATTTTGACAAGCAATATCTAAAAAAACATTCCACCAATTCATCTTCTTCTCATATTCACCCTTTTCCATATAAAAATCAGGAAAATAACTATCCATCCAACCCTGTTTTCCCATCTCCTTCCACTCCATAATTAAACAACGCACGTGTTTCATATCCTCATTCGTCAAAAAATCACTATCCCATTCCGTCTCTTCCACTCCACAACATTCCTCCACTTTCGGCTCAATCTCCTTACGCTTCTGCTCCAAAACATTTTCCGTAATACCAATTCCCCACGAAGGACACAAAACAGACCACTTGTATCTCAATCGCAAACCCCAAGAATCAACATTCGGTTTCAACTTATTTTTCGCATTTTCCTCAAATCCCACTTTAAATCGCTCCCAACATTCCCGATATTCTACCAATCGATGTTCCAACTGGCATTCCTCTAATGCCTCCCACATATAAGAACGCCATTTCCACGCAACCTCATCATTCACCTTTAACGGTAATACAAACATCGCCCACGGCAAAAAACGTAATGGCAAAATCCCAACATACCACATCGTCGCCAAATAATGAGTCATTACACCATAAGGAGCAATACCATCCTGATTATCATCTTCCTGCTTCTCATATGCCTCCAACCATTGACGGGAAACCAACTCGATCGCAGTTGTCGTCCATTTCTTCCAAGAAATAATTGTCGAAACTTGATGCTCCTTCTGGAAAAAGTTCCAATATTGAATCCAATCTCGAGGCAAACTATTCACACCATCATATAAATAATTCTTCATTTTACCATTTACCTGACGCTCCGATGCTTGTGTGGGCCACCATGTCCCTAAAAATGTTTTAAATACTCCATCATACCAAATACTTTGCGCCACTCGCTCCGTCTGTATCTTACGAAACCACTCATATATCACAAAAAATGGCTTCCAATAACCAAAATCTCCTGAATTTTTCCACCAAGTTTGAAACTCCTCTCGCATACTATCGTGGTTTTTTGGCGTCCATTTATTAAAAATATTTCGCAAATCTTTCATTCTCGCATTATATGGATTTAAAACCTGCGGTTGCCACGCTTGACCCGCAAAACGCTGAAAATCTCTCGAAGCAGGCGCACTCGCTGACGTCTTTGGTTCGGTTGAACCACGCCAAGCCGAACGAGAAGCAGACTCCCCATGAGAATGATTCGCTTTCCGGAAATCTTGGGGCCATACAGGCGTCAAAATTCCCTGAGAACACTTCTCTTGATAAGAGTTTAAAAAGGTGATACATTGAGGAGATACAAGAAGAGGATTTCGATAAGAAACGCCGTTGGCTAACAAAGCGGAACGGTCATTCCAAATCTCACTCCGAGAGCAGACGTATCTCCACTCCATCGCTAGTAATTATAAAAAAATTGATTCTTTTAAATGGTTGAGGATAAAGAGATAAAAATGTCAAAATCTGGCGATTCAAAACACGAATCGCCAAATGTGCCGAAATCATCTTTTATTCGTTGGGGTCCTCGTCTTGTCATGAGATGGGAAGCCCCTGAAAAATTAAAAGAGATTGGCGTTCATCTTCAACAATGGTTCGGTTCTTCTGCTTTCTGGGAAACCGTTCATTCTATTGATAAAAAATGGATTTACGACCATCCAGAAGAACATTACATTTGGTTAAAATTGACACCAAAAAGTTATCGAGGATATCTTATTTTTTTCCCATTTCACGGTCGTAATTGGTCTATTTTCCTCCATTGTGGTGAAAATAATGGTGCGTATGAACTTTATTTTCTTAAATTTCGTCTCAATTCTCAAATCTATCAAGGAACTTGGTGGGTTGTAGAACTAACTCAAAGTAAAACCTCTAACGAACATTGGTCGTTATGGTTAGAAGATTGTTGGTTTATGAAAGGACAAGATCTTCGTGGAATGCGTCCAACGGAACGTAATCAATTTGCTCGTCAGCAGATGGTTCAAAATTGGCAACCAGATCCCGCCATTGAATCCGTTGAGTTAAAATGGAAACCCACTTGTATGGGTTCTCAATTTTCTGCGATGCTATATTTTTTATCCAAGCAATCTCACCTTGATATCACAAATATTAGATTCTGGTTTTCCAGCAATAATGAAAATAAAACCAATCGTAATGACGTCCTTCAAGTTTATTCTTGGAACGGAAGTATCTATGGATTCGAAAAAACATTTCACACTTTGGTAGAAAAAGAACAAAGCATTATCCTGCAAGAAGAACAATCCAATCTTAATTGGAATCCATCTCACTGTATTCACGCTTGCTGGAAAACTACAAATCCCGATATTTACGAATTATCGACAATGGATCGTGAAGGAGATCACGGTATTGCAATTGGACGTGCCTGCGTTCCCTCCATTCAAGTCAGTTTAAATTTAAAACAACTATTTAAAGACCCTACAATTTCAGTATTATGGGTATATTGTGAATGGCATAATTGGTTTGGGAGATGGGTTCCGCTACGTGTAGCAACTGAGAAAGAACGTCAATCGAGAAAATGGAAAAATCTTCCAGAAGGAAACCCGCCCAAGAAGTTCTGGCTTCCCAAAAATAAATGGTATTCTCTACCAGTTCCTGATTTGGAATCAATTTAATTACTTATCAACAAATCGTTTTGTTAATAATTCTAACTAGAATTTGGTTGTTTCGTAAAATGTTGAACCGCCTTCAATAAAATAGGAACTTCCTCCAAATTCCACGCACCTCGCTTCTGTCCCACAAACACTGCCTGGATTAAAATCTCAATTGCCTTCTGTGGAGTCATTTCCTCCGTCGAAGAACCATTAATACTATTACCTGTTGATGACATCCTGATATCCATTATCAGGATTTTATTCATTGAAAATAGACGCAATTAAAAATATTCCGCTTTATTAGAAATGCCAAAGAAACAAACCGGTGGTGATTATACCAAACAATTTACCTTCCCATTAAGTCCCTGCTATCAAGACCCCGAAATCTTCCAAAAAGGATTTCACTCCGGTGGTGGCTCTGTCCCTCTTCGCATTCCAACTCCTTATGACTTAGGTGTCAATATCTGTCCCCAATGCGGTGGTATGCGTCTCCCTCAAAAGAAAACCACCAAGAAAACCACCAAGAAAACCACCAAGAAAACCACCAAGAAAACCACTAAAAAATAAGGTCATCGATTGAAAATCCAGCATTTGGCACTGGTCTTTCTTCCTGAATCATTTTTGGTCGAAACTCCTCCAAGATATCACTCATTTCTCCCTTATCTCCATCCCATGTTGCCATCTCCATGAGATATCCCTTCTTTTTATAAAAGCGCTTTCGTTGTTGTGCCTGATTTGAAAATATACTGAAATCATCCACAATATCAACCACCAATGGCTCTTGACGTGTATTATCACCCGGTTTAGGACGGATTCTTCCAACGGCTTGCTCGATTTGCGTCTTTGGTGTGGCTAACAAAATCGTATCAATTGTTGAAATATCTAATCCTTCTGCTGCCATTGGATATGTTGCTAAAATAACGGACTTCTGGGCGGACTCTTCCAAATCATTCTGCTTCATTCCACCTACGTAATAACCAGAATCGATTGAACGCTCATTTAATTGAAACTCAATTTCACGTAATAATTCACGCCGATCACTTAAAACAAGAACTTGTCTATCATCTTCCCGCACCAAATCTTCTAAAATCTTTACGATGGCGGAAATTCTAGGTTTAAAGTCAGCCAAGTTATTAATCATTGCTGCCCGATTATGTTGCCCGTTATTTAAAATTAATTCATCTCGATATTGTCGATTTTGTGAATGAAAGAAAATTCGACGAACTCTCGAAGTTGTCTCTATTTTGGACTTCTTCTCATAAACAATTTCTCCAACAAACCATTTCAAAACTTTTGTTAAACCATCATTTCTCTCTGGCGTCGCACTTAATGCTAACATATAAGGACATTGAATCTTCATAAACGATTTTGAAAACTCTTTTGAAGGAATACGATGGGCTTCATCTAAAATTAAGAAACCAAAACTATCAAAAGCGTGCAAATCATATTCTTTCATCGCAACACTTTGAACCATTCCTATCACAATATCCTTATTCTCAATCTCTACTTTCGGTCCTTGGACTTTACCAATTCTCGCATTCGGTAAAACTCCCTGGATACGCTCAATCCACTGATTCATTAAAAATTCCTTATGGACTAATACAAACGTCTTCTTCTTTAATTGTGAAATCATATAACACGCCGCAATTGTCTTTCCCCAACCACAACCAACCGATAAAATACCCCCTCCCGTTCTCTCAAAACTACTCATCACAATTGAAACTGGATCAACCTGATGGTCTCGTAATGAACCAGAGAAAGACAAATGAATATCATCTCCTGCCGGAATTCGAATCTGATCCGGATTCCCAAAACGATGGATTCCATAAAATTTTGGTAAATATAATTTTGAACTACATTCTCGATAGATTGGAAACTTTTGAGGAGGCTCACCAAAATCGATTGGGGAATAGGGCGAAACCGTACATTCCTGACGACAGGATTTTAATATTTCTTCACTCCATTGCGATTTTAATAAAATATATCCACGTTTTCCCAAATAAGAACGAATCTGCTGTGAAGCCATCTTGTTTTAACAATCTTTAAACCTCCTTTAAATCAATTTTTTATTGTAAGTATAAAAAGTGATTTTAAAATATAATGTTATTAAAGTAATATCATGAAATCTCCTTTACGATATCCAGGTGGTAAAACAAGAGCACGAAAAATTTTATATGATTATGTATGTGAATATTTTGGAAACTCAATCTGTGAATTATATAGTCCCTTTTTTGGTGGGGGATCATTTGAATTATTTTTACAAGAAAAGTCTGGATGTAAAATTATCGCAAATGATTATTTTAAACCATTAGCATCATTCTGGCAATCATTTATTTCTAATAAAGATGAACTATGTAAAGAAATTAAGAAAAAACATCCTTGTTTGAAAAGTGATTTTATAAATTATAGAAATAAAATTATGAATGAAGACGATATTTTAGAACAAGCAACAATGTATTATATTATAAATCGTTGTAGTTTTAGCGGTGCTACTTTAAGTGGAGGCTTTAGTGAAACTGCATCAAAAGAACGATTTAGTCAAAACCAAATAAAACAAATTGAAGATTCTAAAATAAATAATTTGGATTTCCATCAACTTAATTTTTATGATTTCATAAATCAATATGTTCCACAATCATTAACACATAATCAACTTATTTTTCTTGATCCACCTTATTATATTTCAAGTAAATTATATGGAAATAAAGGAGATCTTCACGATAATTTTAAGCACGAAGAACTTGCTAAGATCTTACAGAATTATAATAGATGGATTTTATGTTATAATGATTGTGATTTTATTAGAAATTTATATAAAAACTATCAAATCATTCCAGTTAAATGGTCTTATGGTATGAATACTTCTAAAAATTCGAATGAAATTATTATCATTAAATCATAAAAAAAATGAAAGATATTATCCAATAGGATAATGTCTTAAAAATGGCGAATTGTAGAAAATCAGGAGATCAATTTGAAGCAATTTTTATCAATCTAGTTTTAGAAAAATATAATACAAAATATATTGATAAAAATACAGAAAAAAGAATTATCACTTTGTTGAATAAATCTAATGAAATCACAATTGGATTACGAAACAAATTAAGTAAAAAAATATATGATTTTTTAGATTCATTGTTGGTGAATAATGATATGTATTCATTTATCAAAGTAAATTGTGATAAAAATGGTTGTGGTAAAAATGGAGATACAACAGACATTGAATTAATCACCGAAAATAATGATATATTTTCTTTTTCACTGAAAAAAAATAATTTATTTGTTAAACATCCAAGACCAAACGCATTAGCGACTCAAATAGGACATAAACGAAATTCAGATTATGACAAAAAGATTAAAAAAGAATATAGTGATGTTGTGGAAAAATATACAACAAAATGGTTAGATAATAAACATATATTCTTTGAAACAATTTCGATTGATGAAAAATATTCGTTATATGAAAAATTAAATGAATGGTATGTCAAAAAATTAAATAAGATGGGATGCCGACAAATAAGTTCTTTTTTATCGTTTTTATTATCACCTCCCAAAGTTAATACAAATAAGTTCATGGTTATCTGGCAATCAAGCAAAAATGATATTCAGTTTATAAAAATCAATCAATTGGATAATCAAGATTTATCTTGGTCTTCCATTAAAGTTGTAGATAAAAACTACATTCATATTTTGCTAAAAAATAATATTAAAATTAGAATGAGATTACATACATCTTCTAAAAAAATAGGTATCAATCATTTTAAATATGAAGTATTATGTGAGTATTAATTTTTTTCAATTATAGATATAGATATGATTGAAGTGATTCGTTTCAGTGCTGTTTTTATTTTAGTCGTCTATATTGTGGCTTTGGTTTATTACCTTCCCGCTTATATTTTAGCATC
>Ga0172365_10003928_pt1 | contig 11022 bp, 8 predicted proteins | sample LakKivSesite48cm_FD_114535 | JGI IMG/M metagenome (GOLD analysis project Ga0172365, IMG submission 114535) | Sediment microbial communities from Lake Kivu, Rwanda - Sediment site 48cm | ecosystem: Environmental > Aquatic > Freshwater > Lake > Sediment | place: Rwanda: Western Province, Lake Kivu... | reverse complement strand
CAAGGAGGCGCTTCTGCTGCGTGTCGATGGGCTCGGTGCCGGTGATGCCGCAGGCGCCGCGGATGGCTTGCGCGATAAGCCCGAGCGAGACGTTGATGCGCATGGGGTCGCCGCGGCCGATGAGCAGCTCGAAGCTCTGGCCGCTGTCGCGCATGCGCTCGAGGAATTCGTAGGCGACGCGGGATTTGCCGCAGCCGGCGGCGCCGGTGAGGACGACGACCTCGGCTTGCGGCTCTTCGATGCAGGCTTCGAAGAAGCTTTCGAGCTCGCGCACTTCGCGGTCGCGGCCGAGGCAGGGGATTTCGCGGCCGAGGACGGTGCGGGGGGCTTCGCGCAGGCCTTTTTCGAAGAGCAGGCGGTGCTTGCCGTCGGGCCCGGGGGTGATTTCGAAGCGGGCGTCGAGGAGGCGCTTGATTTCGTCGTCGATGTGGATGGTGCCGGGGCGCTGGCCGGCGACGAGGTCGGCGGCGCGGTCGATGAGGTATTCGGTGCGCAGGGCTTCGTCCTTGATGGCGTGGCCGAGGCTGAGCGCGAGGGCGAGGTCGGGGCGGGCGGACTTGAGCTTCAAGGCGCAGCGGGAGGCGCGGGCGGCGAGGTCGAGGGGGCTGGTCTGGGCTTCGCCGGTGAGGGTGACGGCCATGGTGCCGCCGGTGTGGCGGCGGATTTGGGCACCGAAGGGGGCGATTTCCGCGGCGAGGAGGGAGAGGCGGGCGTCGTCGAATTCGGCGTCGGAGAGGCTGCGCGCGAGGAGGTTGCCGAGGTCGGCGGTGGCGGCGGGGTCGAGGTGGGGCGGCGGGGCGGGCGATGCTTTGGGCGCGGCGACGATGACGGCGGCGAGGCGGCGCTCGCCGGTGGGGACGAGGGGGACGCCGCCGGCGGCGGTGCGGCGGGGGCGGGCGAGGGGCTGGATGGCGCCGGTGCTGCGCAGCTCGGTGGTCAGGGCGCCGAGCTCGGCGAGGACTTCCTCCATGGAGGCGGGGCGGTCGCGGGGGTCTTTGGCGAGCATGCGGCGGATGAGGTTGACGATGCGCTTGGGGGAGGTGGCGAGGTGGGCTTCGACGTCGACGCTTTCGTTGCCGATGACGCGCTCCAGGCTGCCGGTGGTGGTGTCGGCCATGTAGGGCGGGGTGCCGGTGAGGCATTCGAAGAGCACGCAGCCGAGGGAGAAGATGTCGGCGCGGGCGTCGACGTCGAGGGAGCCTTGGGCTTGCTCGGGCGACATGTACATGGGGGTGCCGAGGGTGGAGCCGGCTTGGGTGAGGCGGAGGGAGGGGGCGTCGAAGAGGCGGCGAGCGATGCCGAAGTCGAGGAGCTTGATCTTCGAGGTGTCGCGGGCGGGGAGGAAGATGTTGGCGGGCTTGATGTCGCGGTGGATGACGCCGTGGGTGTGGGCGGCGGCAAGGGCTTCGGAGACGCGGCGGGCCATCTGGACCACGGCGCCGACCGGGATGGCGCCGCGGGTGAGGCGGTCCTCCAAGGTTTCGCCTTCGAGCCATTCCATGACCAGGTAGTGCTCACCGAGGTTAGTTTTGCCGTGGGCGATGTAACGCACGATGGCGGGATGGGCCAGCGCGGCGAGGCAGTGGGCTTCTTGCATGAAGCGCTCGCCGAGTTGGCCGCCGAAGCTGGTGGAGAGCTTGATGGCGACGGTTTCGCCGGTCATCAGGTCGACGCCGCGATAGACCATGCCCATGCCGCCGGCGATGCGTTCGCCTTCGCGGCGGAAGCGGCCGTCAATTTCCTGAGTGGTTTCGTCGGACGGAAGCAAGGCGTCCCTGCGTGGCTCCCTGGACAATATCGTGAAGTCCCAGTTTATCGCGCTCGCATATCGACGCGAATTTAACCCCCGCATCCCCCTCCCCAAACCTCACCCCAAACCTCACCAAGGTTGATTTCCCCAAACCTGGTCCAAACCTCACCAAGGTTGATTTCCCCAAACCTCACCAAGGTTGATTCTTTTCTTCTTCAAGCAACTTTTTCGGAGCGATGACCGAGTAAGAGGGCATGTCACTACCTCGTGAAGTCATCCGCGGCCGCACCTACATGATCACCAGGCGCTGTTCCGAGCGCCGCTTCTTCCTCCGACCTGACGAGGAAACCAACGAAGCCTTTACCTACTGCCTCGCGCTGGCCGCCTCACGGTCCGGCATCGGGCTTCACTTCATGCACGCCGCATCAAACCACTATCACGCCGGTGTCACCGACCACGAAGGCCGCTATCCGGTGTTCCTCCACTACTTCCACGAATTCGTCGCGAAATCCCAGAACGCCCTCAGGGGCCGCTCTGAGAACTTCTGGTCATCGGAACAGACCAGTGTCGTACGCCTCGTCGAAGCCCCTGATGTGCTCAGCAAGATGGTCTATGCGCTCACGAACCCGGTGAAGGACCACTTGGTCGAACACGTCGAGGAATGGCCGGGCGTGAATTCATACCAGACCACGCTCACCGGCGGCGTCCTCGTGGCGAAGCGACCCAAGCACTTCTTCCGCGATGATGGCGATATGCCGGAAACCGTAGTGCTGAAACTGACGCGCCCTCCTGGATTCGAGAAGATGACCGACGACGACTTCGCAGCAGAGATCAAGAAGCAAGTCACCGCCGTCGAGCAGACCATGGCCGAGGAAAGGCAGAAGACCGGCATCCAGGTGCTCGGCCGAAAGCGCATCCTGGAACAAGACTGGCGGGCAAGTCCGGACAGCGAGGCCTCGCGGTCCGACATCAACCCGCGCGTGGCGGCGAGGAGCAAGTGGGCGCGTGAGGAGGCGCTCGTGCGCAACAAGGCTTTTGTAGAAGCTCACTCGAATGCGCGTCAACGGTTCAAAGATGGCGAGAAGGATGTCGTGTTCCCGGCGGGCACGTGGTGGTTGCGACGATACGCGGGGGTCGCGTGCGAGGCTGCCGAGGACCAGCCGGCGCCGGCCTGACGGGGCCACATCGACGGGGGTGCGTGCTTCTGCGCCCGCCTGGGGCGAGGCGGGGTGCGCGCGCCGCGCTCCCCGGAGCCGGTCAGCCACCTTGGTCAGCCGACCGGGACTAGGCTCGGCCCATTGACTCCACCGCAACGGCGGCTCTGCCCCGTCCATGGGAGGCAACCTCGGTGCGGCTCGTTGGCGGGGATCGTGAATCAGCCTTTGGGGCTCGCGAATCAACCTTGGTGGGGATTGATGGCTCGCGAATCAACCTTGGTGGGGATTGATGGTGGGGATTGAAATCAACCTTGGTGGGGATTGATGGTGGGGATTGATGGTGGGGATTGAGAAATCAACCTTGGTGGGGATTGATGGTGGGGATTGAAAATGGGGGGGCGTGCGGTAGAAAGCGCATGCTAGATGTTCCCCGTCCTGAAATCCCAGTGGCTCGCTCCAAAGGTGCGCCGACTTGAGGTTGAAGCGCCGCGCGTGGCGGCACGGCATCGGCCCGGGCACTTCGTCATCGTTCGAGCGTGTGCCGGCGGCGAACGCATCCCTCTCACCATCGCGGACAGCGACGCGAAGCGCGGCACCATCACCCTGGTCGTCCAGGGCATCGGCGCTACCACGGAACGCCTTTGCGCGATGCAGGCGGGTGACGCGCTCCATGACGTGGTCGGCCCACTGGGCAAATCCACCGAGGTTGATTTCTACGGGCATGCGGTGCTGGTGGGCGGTGGGGTGGGGACAGCGGTGGTCTACCCGCAGGCCGTGGCGCTTAAGGCCAAGGGGAACAGATTAACCTCGGTGATCGGGGGCCGGTCCAAGGAATATGTGATTCTGGAGAAGGAGCTGGCGGCCGTATGTGACGCGGTTTACCCATGTACCGACGATGGCAGCTACGGCTACCGAGGTTTCGTGAGCGGCAAGCTGGCGGATCTCATCGCGGATCCGGCCCACCCCGTCAGCGCGGTTTTCACCGCCGGACCGGTCCCCATGATGAAGGCGGTGGCCGACACGACGCGCGACAAGGGGATCCTCACCATCGCCTCGCTCAACCCCATCATGGTCGACGGCACCGGCATGTGCGGCGGCTGCCGCGTCACGGTGGGCGGCAAAAACCTCTTCGCCTGCGTCGACGGCCCCGAGTTCAACGCACACGAGGTCGATTTCGCATTGCTCACCGACCGCCTGACCGCATACCGCGACTACGAACGCACGGCCTGGGCGCGCCTGCGGGACGACCCGGCGCACCAATGCAAGTTGCAGGCCGCCCTCGCGGAAGCCGCGGAAGCCGAAGTGAAGTAGTCTCCGCCGATTTATCTCCAAGGTTAATCATGAAGGCTTCCGAACGAATGAAGATTCCGCGCCAGGCCATGCCCGAGGTGCCGCCCGACGAGCGCAGAACTCACTTCCGCGAAGTCAACCTCGGTCTGCCGCCCGAGATCGCCGCCCTAGAAGCGAAGCGCTGCCTGGCCTGCAGAAACCACGAATGCGTGGCCGGCTGCCCGGTCGGCATCGACATCCCCGGCTTCATCACCGCCATCGAACAGGGCGACCTGGAGCGCGCCGCGAACCTCCTTTACGCCGCCAACGTCCTGCCCGGCATCACCGGCCGCGTCTGCCCGCAGGAAACCCAGTGCGAAGAGCTGTGCCTGGTCGGCAAGAAGGGCAAACCCGTGGCCATTGGCTACCTCGAACGCTACGTGGCCGACTGGGCGCGCGCCAACCTCCACCGCGTGATCAACATCGCGCCCCCCACCGGCAAGAAGGTGGCCATCGTGGGCAGCGGCCCGGCCGGCCTCACCTGCGCGGGCGAGCTGGCCAAGCTCGGCCATGAGGTAACGATCTTCGAAGCCCTGCACAGCCCCGGCGGCGTGCTCGTCTACGGCATCCCCGAGTTCCGCCTGCCCAAGGCCATCGTCGACCAGGAGATCAAGACCCTCGAAGACATGGGGGTGAAGATCGAGTGCAACGTGGTGGTCGGCGCCACCGTGACGCTCGACGGTCTCATGAAAGAGGAAGGCTTCGACGCCGTCTTCGTCGGCAACGGCGCCGGCCTTCCCGTGTTCCAGAACATCCCCGGTGAGAACCTCAAGGGTGTGTACTCGGCCAACGAGTACCTCACGCGTGTGAACCTGATGTCGGCCTACCTCGGCATGCAGGCCGACACCCCGGTGCTGCGCGGCCAGGGCGCAGTCGTGGTCGGCGGCGGCAACACCGCCATGGACGCAGTGCGCACGGCGCGCCGCCTGGGTGCGGATCCCGCCTGCCTCGTGTACCGCCGCTCGGAAAAGGAGATGCCGGCGCGCGTGGAAGAGGTCCACCACGCCAAGCAAGAAGGCGTACGCTTCGAGATGCTGACCAACCCGGTCGAAGTCCTGGGCGACGAGGCGGGCTGGGTACGCGGCGTGCGCTGCCAGCGCATGGGCCTGGGCGATCCTGACGCATCCGGACGTCGCCGCCCTGTGCCCGTCGAGGGCAGCGACTTCGACATCCCTTGCCAAGTCTTCATCGAGGCCATTGGCACCAAGGCCAATCCCTTGCTCACGCAGGCCACGCCGGGGCTCAAGCTCAACAAGTGGGGCAGCATTGTCGTCGACGACAACGGCATGACGAGCCTGCCCGGGGTGTTTGCGGGCGGCGACATCGTGCGCGGCGGGGCCACGGTCATCCTCGCCATGGGCGACGGCAAGAAGGCCGCGGCCTCCATCCACAACTACCTTGGCAAGCGCGCGTCAAAGGCGCCACTTCCTCACCAAGGTTGATTCCACCAAGGTTGATTCCACCAAGGTTGGTTCTGACTCGCCGGGCCGGCTTGGGCCGGCTTCCTCACCACGGCCTCCTCACCAAGGTTGATTCTGACTCACCGGGTCGACTTTCCTCACCAAGGTTGATTCTGACTCACCACGGCCTCCTCACCAAGGTTGATTCTGACTCACCGGGTCGACTTTCCTCACCAAGGTTGATTCTGACTCGCCAGGTTGATTCTGACTCACCGGGTCGGCTTTCCTCACCAGGCTTTCCTCACCAAGGTTGATTCTGACTCGCCGGGTTGGCTTCCTCACCAAGGTTGATTCTGACTCGCCGGGTTGGCTTCCTCACCAAGGTTGATTCTGACTCGCCGGGTTGGCCTACTCCCAGCCTGCCCACCAAGGGTGATTCGGCCACCAAGGGTGATTCGGACTGGGTGCGGGCGGGTTTCGGGTCGGGCGTCGCGAGCATCGCGCCGAGCGTGTCCCACACCCATGCTTGCGGAACAGGTTCCGGCCGCGGGCCCGGATCTGCTAGCCTCAAGGGGTGCCTACGGCTCTCCTCCTCGGCGCCGGTGCGTCCCGCGAACTGGGCATGCCCTTGCGCGCGGACATCAACGCCGAAATCCTGACCTGGCTGTCGCGCGCGTCGCTGCGCAAGCTCAACGCCACCTGGCGCGCGCGCGGCTTCGGCCATGCCGACGAGGTCATCGAGGAGGTGGCGTGCTTCTTCACCGAAGGCGCCTTCGACTACGAGGCCGTGCTCGCGCACCTCGAAAGGCGCTACCTCGACGACCAATTCAAGAGCTGCGCCGAGTCCTACCACGCCCTCTATGCCTGGCTGGCGCAGGTGGTGTCGCAGCTCCTCTACCGCCGGCAGGTCGAACGTCGCGATGGCTTTCGCGAGGGCCTGCAGTACTTCGAGGGCATCGTGCCGCTCGTGCGGGACAATCGCCCGCTGTGGATCTTCTCGCTCAACCACGACGTGCTCGTGGAATGCATCGCCGCGCTCTTCGGCATCGAGAGCAACTGCGGCTTTTCCAGCAAAACCGTCGCCCTCCCCTGCCGCAACCAGGCCGGCGACATCGTCGCCACCCTGACGGCGGAGCTGCTCACCGACGCGGACATGGCGAGCGGCGCCCTGCCCTTTTGCGTGCCCGGCTGGCCCGGCATCAATCTGCTCAAGCTCTACGGAGGGCTCGACATCTTCGCCCTGGGCGAAACCCGCGACCTCATCCGCATCAAGCCCGCGGACGAGACCTTCGACGCCATCATCGACGCGCTCCAGATCGCCAACGAGGGCCTGCTCGACCCCGCGCTACTGGCGGGCCTGCTGCCCGATACCCTGGCGGTCACCAACAAGATCCCGTACCTCGACGAGAACAACCAGCCGCGCGTGCTGGTGCGCACCTTGCGCGCGAGCGCGGACCGCTTGACCGACCCCTTCCCCCAGCTCATGCAGCGCCGCCGGATGGAGTACTTCCGCGGCAGCCTCGCCCAGGTGGACTGCCTGGCCGCCATCGGCTACAGCCTGACCGATGCCGCGGTGAACGAGATCGTGCGCGAATGGCTGGAGGGATCCGGCCGCCGCCGCCTGGAGATCGTGCTGCCGGGGATCAAAGAGGCGCCCGCCTTCCTGGTGCCCTTCCCCGAACAGGTCACCTTGACTCCCGCCTCGGCCACGACCTACCTCGAACGATTTCTGTAGTTCGCTTCGACGATTGTGCTACAGATGCGAGGTGGCCGCGAAGGACGCGTAGGAAGGTGCCGACCATGACGACGATGCTGCGATCGACGCTCGCGATGCTCGCATTGACAGCCTGCCTTGGGCTCGCCGGTTGCGGAGACGACGGAGGCGGCCCGTCGGGCACCGCCTCGGACGGCGGCATGTGCGGCACGCTCGCCAGTCCCGGCATCCTCCAGGTCAAGGACCTGGTGCCGTCGCTCGGGGCTACGCTGCCCAACCAGGCCATCGTGCACAGCTTCACGGTAGCGAATGCGCCCGCCATATACACCAACTTCGGCTTGGACTACGGCAGCTCGCACACCGCCGGGGGCCCCAGGCCCGCGCACCCGTCCTTCCAGGTCACGCGGAAGGACGCGGACCTTCTCTACAGGCTCACGCTGGATTCGTGGTCCTACGCCCCGGCCCATGTCGAGATCCTGGTCCCGTCGGGCTTCACAACCCCGAAGGGATGTTGGTGGCAGTTCCCATCCCCGCTTTTCTCCTACGACATCGCCGCCGTGGCGGTCGACGGGGGCGTGAGCCTCAAGATGGACAGCGCGGCCGCGACGGCGCCGGCAGCACCCGAGGGCGGAGCGCCCGAGGGCGGAAGCGGCGGCGCGCACGATGGCGCTCTCGGCGAACTTGCGCCAGAGGACGCCCCCTCGCCGGACGCGGCCATGGATGCCCCCCTCGGCGATGCCCCACTCGACGAGGGCATGGGCGTGCTTGATACGGCCCTCGACAGCGAGGCTCCGTCGCTCGACGGCTGGGGCGGCTAGCGCTACTGCAGGTCTTCTCGGATATCGCCGAGCGCCTTCTTCTTGGCGTCGGGGTGATCGCCGAGGTAGACGTCGATCAGCTTGAGTAGCTGTTTCTTCTGGGTCGCGGTCATCTTCGCCGCGGGCTGTGACTTGGCCCCCTTGCCCGCGGCGCCCTGCTTCTGCGCGGTGTCGCTTTCTTCCTCGTCTTCCACCGGCTTGGCTTGCTGCTGCTGCTTGGCCGCCTCTTGCGCCTTCTCCGCCTCCTTGGCCTTCTTCATCTCCTCGGCGATTTCCTTCTCGAGCTGCTTCTGACGCGCCTCCTCGCAGCCCTTGGGTTCGCAGTTGCCCGGGCAACCGCACTTGGCGCCTCTCTCGCAGTAGCAGGTGTTGTTGAGGCTGTAGCAGCCGCAGGCGTTGACGGCATGCTTCCCCGCCCCGTTGGCGCTGTGTGAATACCCGAACGCAAACAGTCCGACCGACAGAAACAAGATCGCGGGGGTCCTTGTCATAGGCATTTGTCCTCTAGGCAGTGGGTTATGGCACCCAGACAACGCAGTGCCGCCTTGGAGAGCATTATTCCCCACCCTGGCCTTTTCGACAAGCCTGCTATGAGGGTTTCCCGCTACATGGCAAAGGTGATGCCGGTCAGACAGAGGTCGGCGACCAAGACGGACGTGAAGCCCGAGGGGACCATGAGCATGACCTTGTCGACCTTGGCCACCTTTGCCGGGGACAGGTCGATTCCGGTGTCGTCCCAGCAGGCGGTGTTGAAGTACGAGAACGGGATCGAGAGTCCCGGAGACATGAGAGCGCAGTAGTTGACCTTCTCCGGGTCACCTTGAACGTGGACTTGGGCGCGAAGTCCGGCGAGGGGCGTGCCCGTGACCGCCAGCCTGATGCTGTAGAACGGCTTGCCAAGCGTCCCAACGTCCTCGGGGGTGGCACCCACGCCAATCTCCATTCCCCAGTTCGCGTCCCAGTCCGCCAGCGTCGGCAGGGCTGGTACGGCGGGCAGAAGACCCGACATGCAGAGGGCGTCCGAGCGCGACCACAGGGTCTCGTCGCACACGGTGGTGCTTGTGATGGACCCAGGCGGCTGCTTGCAGGTGGGGCTCGAAATTCTGGCCAGCGGAGCGGGGACTACCCAGCCGGGCCCGGTCATGGCACCGTGGGCCATGCCGTCTGCGAAGGTGACAACGGTGCCGGTGTTGGGGGGAACGATAATTCCGCCGGTGGAGGTGCTTCCACCGCCCCCGGCCACGCCGCCCAGACCGGGAATCGTTCCGCCGCCGCTGGTCACACCGCCGAAGCCGGGGATGAGGCCGCCGAAGCCGGGGATCGAACCGCCAGTGCCGCCCCTACCACTTCCGCCAAAACCAGTGTTCCCGCCGCCGGCCTTGCCACCGCCGTTGCCTCCGCCTCCGCCGGGAATCCCGCCGGTTCCAGGCCCGCTGGGCGCGCGCTCGGCCGAGTAGCAATAGTTGCTCACGCAGACGTAGCCGTCCGGGCAACGCCGGCTGGCCGTGGGCGGGGCGCACTTCTGCTTTCCGTCCGGCGGGTTCGGGTCGTACATGCACGCGGCAGGGACCACGAGCAGGGCGAGCGGGAAGCACCATCTTGCCTGCGGACGCACTAGAACACCCCCTGCGCAGAAAGCCCGGCGCCGGACGGCGACACGCTGGGAACCAGGGCGACGCTGGCCTTCTTCCCGGCAACGGCACCGATGATGTAGAGCACGGACCCGGACACGACCAAGGCCGCGCCAACTCCGTAGCCGACCCACTGCAGGTTCTGGTAGAGCTTGCCGAGGTCGTCGTCTTGGGGATTGAAGACCTGCTCCGACTGGACCGTGTTCGAGACCTGCACGGCCGCAGCCCCGCAGGCGGCACCTGCCACGAGCGCGGCCGTCCCGGTCGCGAGGGTGATGATCCCGGCGATGCGCAGGCCCCTGCCGGGTGTGCCCTCGGAAGGGGCGGGAGCGGCTGCGGGAGCCTGCACGTAGGCGGGGGCAGGCTCGGCGAGGGGGACAGGCTCGGCATACGGTCCCGAGGCCGGCATAGGCGCGTACGCAGGAGGTGCTGTCGGAGTCGGAGTCGGAGCCGGAGCCGGAGCCGGTGCCATGGGCTGGGCTGGCGCCGGAGCCACGGGCGGGACAGAACCCGGAGCCATCGGCAAAGCTGCTGCCGCGGGCTGCACCGGGGCGGGCGCCGCGGGTTGCACCGGGGCGGGCGCCAGGGGCTGCACCTCGGCCGAGGCTGCCGCCGGGCTTGGCGCCGGAGCCGGCGCCTTGGCGGCGCGGTCGGATTCATCGAGTTGCTTCTGAAGCTGTGCGATGCGCTCCTCGACCTCGGCGCGCTGCGGGCTCCTCGGCGCCTTCATCAAGTAGTTCTTGTAGAGGTCGAGGGCGCGCTTGGCATCGCCCTTGCGCCGGCAGGCTTGCGCCATGTTGTAGAGAAAGACGGGATCGTTGCGCATCGAGTAGGCCTTCTCGAATTCCTCGATGGCCTCATTCCAGCGGCCCAGGTCGAACCACTGCTCTCCCTTGCGAAAATGCTCGCGCGCCTCTTCCACCGCGCCGCCGGCTGCGTGCGCAGGGCAGAGGGGTAGCACGAAGCCAGTCACGAGACTGGCAAACGCGAAACACGCAAGATTGGTTCTCATTGCTGCTCCTCACCGGGCTTCTTGGCCCGAACATGGAGCCGCGAATCTACATCAAGACGAGGCGGAAGAGTCGCCTGCCGAGGGAGAAACCATGACTCTGCGCGCTTAGGACCCGCTCGAAGATATCTGTGCGAATTTGGACGGCCGATCCATCCCGGCTGGCGTCGTTGCTCGTCGTCGGTCGGGTAGGACGCTGGCGCGGATCGGGCTT
>Ga0172365_10003927_pt1 | contig 11023 bp, 8 predicted proteins | sample LakKivSesite48cm_FD_114535 | JGI IMG/M metagenome (GOLD analysis project Ga0172365, IMG submission 114535) | Sediment microbial communities from Lake Kivu, Rwanda - Sediment site 48cm | ecosystem: Environmental > Aquatic > Freshwater > Lake > Sediment | place: Rwanda: Western Province, Lake Kivu... | reverse complement strand
GAAATTAAATTTTTGCCAAATTTTTGTCAAAATCCTTGACCTCTCTTTTTTTATTTTATCTGGAAAATCTTTCAGTTTCTCTGCTTGGGTTTCCTTTCTTTTTGAATATCTAAACAAATGTAAAATCTCTGGTTTTATTTTTTTTATAATTTTGACCGTATTTTGAAATTCGCTTTCATCTTCAGTCGGAAAACCAACGATAATATCGGTTGCCAAAAGTGAATTTTTGAATTTTTGCCTAAATTTTTTCGAAATTTCCAAAAAATCTTTTGCTTTGTAATTCCTATTCATATTCTTTAAAACCCTGTTATCACCCGATTGCAAGGGAATATGTAAAAATTTATAAAATTTTTTGTTTTCCATTATTGAAAGCAATTTTTTAAAAATTTTCTTTGCTCCCCAAGGATTCATCATCCCAAGTCGAATCATAAAATCTCCTTCAATTTTTGTGATTTCTCTTAATAAATCTGGTAATGCCCATTTTCCTTTCTCTGCTCCATAAATTGCTAAATCTTGGGAGGTCAATTGAATTTCTTGAGCCCCTGAATTTAAAGCCAACTTTATATTTTCTAAAATTTCTTTTTGCCCAAAACTTCTCAACCTTCCTTTTGCCAATTTTGTGGCACAATAGGAACAGTTTGAAAGACAACCTTCAGAAATGGGAATAATAGCTGTGCAAGTATTTTTTAATACCACAAAGCATCTCAATTTTGCTTTGTCAATTGGTTTTTGCTTTAAAGAAAATTCTTTTTTTCCTCTTAAAACTTTTTTTACAACTTTTGGCAAATCCAAAATATTTGTTGGTCCTATCATTCCATCAGCCATTTTTTTGTAAATTTTGGGCGAAATCAAAGACAGACAACCGGCAAAAATTATTTTCTTTCTTTTTCTTTTTAACTCTAATGCCCTTTTTATTATTTTTCTCTCTGTCTTTTGAACCACTCCGCAGGTATTCAAAATAACAAAATCAGCCTCTTTCTCTGAGGCTTCTTTAAATTTTTCTTTTAAAATTTTTCTAATCAATTCCGAATCTGCCCGATTGAATTTACAACCAAAAGTTTCAAGATAAAATTTACTCATCTTGTTATTTTTTTGAATTTTAAATAATCATTGATGGTTCTATCATAACTTTCGGCCAAATCCATTTTAAGGGCTTCTCGTGGGTCAATCCAAACAAAATCAGTTAATTCCCTTTTATCAAGTTTAACGTTTTCACTTTTCGCCCTGCAGAGAATATCAAAATAAATAAAATGGGCTGGTCTGTAAAAATCTTTTGAGTTAATAAGTTCTCCAAAAGTTACTATCCCGCAAAATTTTAAATCCAATCCCACCTCTTCTTCAGCCTCTCTCAACAAGGCCTCTTCAATTTTTTCACCAGGCTCAATATGTCCGCCAGGCATCAGCCATTTATTCTTCCATTTAGGAGATTTAACTAAAAGAATTTTGCCTTCTGAGTTCTCAATGATTGCCGAACCAACCACCTCTACACCCTGTGGAAATTGTTGTCTTTTTTCCATGAGAAATTTTACGCGGTGCGCTATATTGAAAATAGTTCGAACGAATTTCGCCGCCGAAGGCGGCGAAAACAAGCCCCCATAATTTGCCTGCCCCGTAGTGAAACGAAGCTTCTACTACTGGGGCGGCTCGCCCGAGCGCGGGCTCGCCGCGTTCTTTAACAATTTCAAGTTTTTCTTTGGCGGAAAATTACTCCAAAAACCTAAAAGTGGAAAGCATTTGGTTAAATGTAGCCGAATCTTTATTAAACTGTTCTTTGCTCCCTGATATGTAGTGAATTCGATAAAATCTGCTATTTTGGATAAATTCTATCCCTCCGTCTTGAGTACCAGCCCCTTTCCACACCTTCCTTTCAACACCTCCGATGTTCATTGTTGCTATAGAATTTAATCTTTCTTGCTTAATCCTATCTGGAATATCTCCTTTTTGTATCCATTCTTCGATAGATGAAATATCTGGAGCTTCAAGAATTACTATGTTAAAAAAACTACCATCTTCTGTAAATGGTCCGCCTCCAGCAACTATTACTTTTTCTTCCATGTTTTCTATATACAAATTTTCTAAACAATTCTCGAAACCGCATTTTTCTCGATACTCCTCTTTTGTATACCAATCTTCTGGGTATTTTATACTATATCCCAGCTCCTCATTCTTATAAGTTTTCCACTTGGTGGTTTCGTCCTCTAGTTTTCCTTGTAGAAATTGAAGGACAATAGGACAATAATCCATGAAAATTTGATTCAGAATTATTTCTTTATCTAAAGATGGGGCTGGTTTAACTAATCTAACGTTTGTTTCAATAATCTTATTTTGCCTTGGGTCTATGACAAAATTTCCAACCAAATCATTATTTAATAGAACGTTAACTTTAACATTTCCATTAGATAGAGTCTCTGCCGAGAAAGACGCTTCTGTCTTCATGTCTATAATCTCATCGATAATTTTATCTGTTTTTTCTTTATTATTTTCATAGGTAGAATTCAATCCAGGATCTTTTTTAATTTCATTTAAAATTTTATCTCTAAGTTCTGCTTTAAAAGAATCGGAGGATCTGATTGATTCGTAGCTTTCCATGAAAGAGAAAAATTCCTGAGACTTAACTAAGTTGCTAGCTTTTTCTTCGGGACTAGATTTTTTGACCGATACCTCCGGCAAATACTGCCAAACTAAAATCCCTCCGCCAACTACGATAACTAAGATAATTACGATTAATAAAAACTTCCAATTAGTTTTACCTTCTATGAGAAAATTCATATTTCTGTTTTAATTTAAAAATTTTCTTTTACTGTCGGCTTCGCCGACAACAAAACCAAAAATTGAATTTTTGCTGGAAATTTCCCTTCAATTTGGCCCGCCGAGCGAAGCGAGGCGGCCCATAAATCGTTGACTTTTACTGAAATGTGCCCCCGAGAGGATTCGAACCTCTGACCTCTTCCTTAAAAGGGAATTGCTCTACCACCTGAGCTACGGGGGCAGTAGTAACACCAAGTTAGTCGCTCGCCCTCTCCTTCTCCGAAATGGGACGCTATCTTCTTATATCCCTTCTTCTTTTAATTTTTCTAAAAGTTCTTTCTGTTTTTTTGTTATTTTTTTTGGAGTTTTAACAATTAATTTTACGTACAAATTCCCTCTTCCGTAACCGGAAAAATGGGGAATTCCTTTCCCAGAAATCCTTAAAACTTTTCCAGATTCACTTCCAGCGGGCACTTTTAATAAAATTTTCTTTCCCTCCAAAGTTTCAATTTCCACTTCATCTCCTAAAGCAGCTTGAGAAAAAGAAATTGGGACCCTCATTTCCAAATCATCACCTTTTCTCTCAAAAATCGGGTGCTCTCTGACAATTACTCTAACATACAAGTCCCCTGGTTTTCCTCCTTTTCTTCCAGAATCGCCCATTCCCTCAAACTTTAAAATTTGGCCCGAATCAATTCCAGATGGTATTTTAATTTCTAATTCTTCTTTCCCTTTTATTCTTCCTTCTCCATGGCAGACATTGCAAGGTTTTTCTGGTCTATAACCTTCACCGCCGCATTCAGGACAAACAGTATATCTTGTAAAAGCCCCGAAAAATGTTTTTCTTATTTCTTGAACATAACCCGTACCTCGACAAGAAAAGCACTCAACCACCCTTGTTCCAGGTTCCGCCCCTGTGCCATCGCAGCGTGTACATTTTATGAATTTATAAAGGTTTATTTTTCTCTCAAAATTTTTCAGTGTAGCTTCTAGTGGAATTTCAATTCCAATCTCAACATCCTTTCCTTTTTTTAAATCCTTTTTTCTCTTTGGCGCACCGAAACCAAAAATATCCCCTACCATATCGTTCAAATCTTCAAACCCAAATTTTTCAAAATCGAAATCTGGCTTTCCCCAAAACCATTGAAAATCAAACCCTGGCTCTGTCCCTGCACTCTCAAAAACTCTCCCGTACATATCGTATTGTTTTCTTTTTTCGGGGTTAGAAAGAGTTTGATAGGCCTCGTTTACTTCTTTGAATTTTTTTTCATCGCCGCCTTTATCGGGATGATATTTGTGGGCTAATTTATAATAAGCCCTTTTTATTTCCTCGGTCGAGGCATCTTTTGAAACTCCCAAAATTTTGTAGTAATCTCTCATGCTTATAAATAAAGCGGGGCAACTCGCGAGTGAGACATTACTTTAGCCGATGCCGTGCTGAAGGAGCGAGATTGCCAAGCGATTATTTTTCTTTATAATCGCCTTCTTCGGTTTTTGGCCCTTCACCTTCCTCGGGCTTCTTTCCAGTCTGCCGATACATTTCAATTCCGATTTTTTGGATTGCGCTCGACAATTCCTGGATTTTAGCTTTAATTTCATCTATCTTATCACTCTCTTTTATTTTTTTCAAACTATCAATCTTCTCTTGAACTTCTTTTTTCACTTGGTCAGAAACCTTCTCGCCTGCTTCCCTCAATGTTTTTTCTGAAATATAAACAAGATTGTCGGCTTGGTTTTTAACTTCGGATAATTCCCTTTTCCTCTTGTCTTCCTCGGCATTGATTTCGGCTTCCCGTTTCATTTTTTCTATCTCTTCTTTTGAAAGGCCAATTGACCCTTCAATCTTCACTGACCTTGCTTTTCCAGTGGCTTTATCTTTGGCAGTAACAGTTAAAATGCCGTTAGCATCAATATCGAAAGTGACTTCAATTTGAGGGATTCCCCTGGGAGCGGGCGGAATTCCGTCTAAAATAAACCTCCCCAAAGATCTATTATCAGCAGCCATCGGCCTTTCGCCTTGTAAAACATTGATTTCAACCGAATTTTGATTATCGGAAGCAGTTGAGAAAATTTGGGTCTTACCAGTCGGAATGGTTGTGTTTTTGGAAATCATTGTCGTATTTATATTTCCCAAGGTTTCAATCCCCAGAGATAATGGTAAAACGTCCAAAAGCAAAACCGATTTTATTTCTCCGGCTGGCGCTCTACCCTCTTCTTTCGCTTTCAAAATTTCTGCCTCAATCGATGCTCCCATCGCCACGACTTCTTCAGGGTTTATGGTTTTATTTGGTTCCCTGCCAAAAAAATCCTTGACTGCTTCTCGAACTCGAGGAATTAGCGTTGTCCCCCCAACTAAAACAATTTCTTCAATCTCGTTTTTAGAAAGCTTTGCCTCTTCAATTGTCTTTTTCACTCTCTCGATTGACCTTTCTATTAAATCTCTGGTTAAATTTTCAAATTGAGCCCTGTTGATTTTGTAATAGAGGTGTTTTGGTCCTTCTTCTGTGGCAGAGATAAAAGGGAGGTTAATTTCAGTTTCAGCCATCGAAGATAGTTCAATCTTCGCTTTTTCAGCCGCTTCTTTTATCCTTTGTAAAGCCAAAGGGTCTTTTAATAAGTTAATTCCTTCACCTTTTTTAAATTCTTCTACTACCCAGTTGATTATCCTCTGGTCAAAATCTTCTCCGCCCAAATGCGCCTCGCCTCCTGTCGACAAAACCTCTACTGTATCGGGAGCAACATTTAAGATTGTGACATCGAAAGTTCCACCACCAAAATCATAAACTAAAACCTTTTGGGCTTTTTTCTTGCCAAAACCATAAGCCAAAGCAGCGGCCGTTGGCTCATTAATTACTCTGTAAACTTTAAAACCAGCGATTTCTCCAGCGGCTTTTGTTGCTTTTCTTTGGGAATCATCAAAATTAGCCGGGCAAGTAATGACTGCCGCATCCACTTTATCTCCTAATTTTTCTTCGGCATCCAACTTTATTTTTTGTAAAATCATGGCTGAAATTTCAATTGGCGTGTACCATTTATCTCCCAATTTAATTTCTACTCCGCCATCTGCCCTTTCTCTGGTCTCGTAAGGCAACCTTTTTAATTCTTTTTGAACTTCGGGGTCAGAAAATCTTCTGCCAATAAACCTTTTTACGGCAAAAATCGTGTTTTTGGGATTAGTTACTGCCTGCCTTTTTGCCAGAACCCCTACCAATCTTTCACCAGATTTTGCCAATGCTATAACCGAGGGTATTAATACCGAACCCTCCCTACTCTCGACGCATTTTGGCTCACCTTCTGAAATGGTAGCCATTTTGGAAATTGATGTACCTAAATCGATACCCAATGCTTTTGCCATATTTTTTACCCTATTAAACTCGCCTCGCGATTATTTAACAGGGTGAATTTTTAATTTTTATGACCTTTTTGATTTAATTTATTTTACTATTTTCACTTTGGCTGGTCTTAAAAGTCTGCCGTTTATTTTATAACCTTTTTGAACTTCTTCAACTATAATCCCTGATTCTTTATCCCTTACCTCCACCTCTTCAACTACTTCATGAAAATTCGGATCGAACCTCTCTCCTACAGATTTAATTTGTTCAACTCCCTGCGATTCCAAAAATTCCAAAATTTGATTTTTAATTTGTAATAATCCTTTAACGTTTTCTTCATTTTTCAAATTCTCTGGCAATTTTTTTTCTGCGATTTCAAAATTATCCATAATTGGCAAAATTTTTAAAATTAAACCATTAGCAGAAAATTTTATTAACTCGCCAACTTTTTCTAATTCTTCTTTTTTATAATTCAAAAGGTCAGCCCTTGCCCTTTGCCAACCTGCTAAATACTCATTTTTTAACTTTTCTGCTTCTTCCAATTTTTTCTTTAAGTCCTCAATTTCTTTTTTTAAATCTTCGCTCATAAATTTTCCAAGCAATTTTTCAACGAATTCATCAAGCCAATGTTTCTATTATAATCCATTCTTTTTGGTCCTAAAATAGAAAGGATTGTCTCTTTGCCTTTTGGCAGATAACAAGTTGAGATAATGGTAGAGAAATCTTTGCCTTTCGGAAAAGGATTTTCCCTGCCAATGTAAACCTTAATGTTTGAATTGATTTTTAATTCATCGATGTTTTTTTCAAAACTTTCTAAAAATTCAACGAAATTTAAAATATGTTCTTTTTCAAAAAATTCTGGCTCTTTCAAAACTTCTTCCCAGCCCTCTTTCCAAAAAATATCTTCATCTTTTAAATAACTGAAAACCAGAGAATCAGAAATACCAGCCAGATTTTTTGTCAAAGATTGTAAAAATTTCACGCTGTCTTCGATTTCTTTTCCTATCCAACCCTCTATGTCGAATTCTTTAAATTCTTCTACGAATAAATCATCAACAAAGAACCTGTAGGCCTTATCAGTCGGAACCCTGCCGGCTGAAGTGTGGGGCTGGTATAAATAACCTTTTTTTGTCAATTTTTGAAACTCAATCCTAATCGTAGCCGGAGAAATATCCAGTTTGTGTTTTTTATCCAAAAACTCCGAGGAAATGGGCTCTGCCAATTCAATATAATCTTTGACAATTCTTTTTAAAATCTCTTCTTGCCTTCTAGTAAGCATATTCCCATTATAGCAAAACAAAATTAGCAGTCAAGACCTTTGAGTGATAATTCTATACTAACAAAATTTAAAAAAAATTCAAAATTTTGTATAATATCTTAATGGCTAAAAAGTCGCTTTTTATCTTATTAATTATTTTATTAATTGCTTCTTTTTTCAGACTGTGGAAATTAAACAAAATCCCGCCCGGCCTTTATCCTGATGTAGCAATTAACGGAAATGAGGCCTTTTTCTCTTTAAAAAACAGGGATTTTAAAGTTTTTTACCCTGAAAATTATGGGAGGGAAGGTTTGTGGATGTGGTTAATTGCCTTCTCTTTTTCAATTTGCGGAGTTTCAATTTGGTCAATAAGAATTGTATCGGCAGTATTCGGAATTTTGACTGTCTTTGGCCTTTATCTTCTAGCAAAAGAATTATTCTCAAGTTTAGAGTTTAAGGTTTATGGTTTAGATTCAGAAGGCGTAGCCTTACTTTCTTCTTTCTTTTTGGCAACGAGTTTTTGGCATACTAATTTCTCACGCATCGGCTTTCGGGCGATTTTGCTTCCCTTTGTCTTGGTTTTTTATTTTTATTTTCTTATTAGAGGATTTAAAACGAAAAAGTTCTTTAATTTTATAATTTCTGGAATCTTTTTTGGCCTTGGCTTTTACACCTACACCTCTTTTAGAATGGCTGTCTTAATCTTGCCTTTTATTTTTGTTCCTTTTTGGTTTATCTTCAAAAAAGAAAACTGTCAAAAAAAATACTTATTACTCGTCGCTTGTTTTTTGATTGCTACTTTTTTTGTTGCCTTACCAATCGGAATTTACTTTTTGAAAAATCCTCAAGATTTCATTTCCAGGGCGACGCCAATTACGATTTTTAATGCAGAAAATCCTTTGAAAGAATTTTTCAAATCTTTGATATTGCATTTGGCAATGTTTAATTTCTATGGAGATCCAAACTGGCGTCATAATTTTTCCGGTAAACCTGAGCTTTTTTGGCCAGTTGGAATTCTATTTTTAATCGGCATTTTTATTTCAATAAAAGAATCAATATCCTCAATCAAAAACAAAAACTTGTCGCTTGCCACTTACAATTTGTTGTTAGTTAGTTGGTTTTTTGTCATGCTTTTGCCAGGAACTTTAACCAGAGAGGGAATCCCCCACTCATTAAGGGTTGTAGGAGTAATTCCAGTAGTTTTCATTTTTGCTGGCCTCGGGGGAGTAAAAGTTTATCAATTTCTCGAGAATAATGTTAAAAGTAAAAAATTGCTTTTTTCTGCCTGTATTTTATTTCTTTTCGCCATTTTTCTTTTTGAATTCAACAAATACTTTTTTGTTTGGGCGAAAAGAGAAGAAGTTAAAAGCGAATTTACCAGCGAATATTTAGAGATGGGAAATTATTTAAATTCTTTACCCGAAGATTTTGAAAAATATGTCATAGCAAACAGGAGCGGAGTTCCAGTTTCTTGGGCAAATGGAATTCCAATGTCGGCTCAGTCAATAATGTTTTTGGAAATTTCAAAATATAAAGAGATAAAATCAAATTATTTGTTGCCAGATAATTTAAATCAAATTAAAATAGAAAAAGGGGGAGTTATTTTACCAATAATTTTTGATGAAAATATTTTTGAATATTTAAAAGAAAAATTTCCAAAAGGCCAAATTAAAAAAATAAACAATTTTTTTTCCTATGAAATTAGATAATAAAAAAACAAATTTAATTGCCGCAATTTTATTAATTTTTGTCTTTTCAATTTCTCTTCTCTCGATGAAAGACGACTCTTTAACCATGGATGAATTAGCCCATTTGCCAGCCGGTTATTCTTATTTGTCCCAAAAAGATATGAGGCTAAATCCCGAACATCCGCCTTTAATTAAAGATTTATCAGCAATCCCATTGCTTTTTATTAAAGGAATAAAATTTCCGTCCCAAATCGATGCTTGGAAAAAAGACGTCAATGGCCAATGGGTATTCGGGAATCATTTTTTGTTTAAATCAGGTAATCCGGTAGATAAAATGATTTTTTGGGGGAGAATCCCAATGATATTGGTTTTAATCTTGCTTGGCTTTTTTATTTTTAAATGGGTGAAAGAAGTTTATGGAAATAGGGCTAGCCTTTTGGCTCTATTTTTGTTTTCCTTTTCTCCAACCTTTCTGGCACATGGAAGATTAGTAACAACTGATGTCGGAGCAGCAACAGCCTATTTTATTGCCACCTATTACTTTTTGAAAGTGTTAAAAGAACCTTCTAAAAAAAATATTATTTTTTCTGGAATTTCTTTTGGTTTAGCTCAGTTGGCAAAATTTACGGTAATAATTTTAATCCCATTTTTTGTGTTCGTGGCTTTCGTTTGGTGGATATTTAAAAGTAAAAAATTTCTCCAAACTCTAAAAATCTTAATTTTAGTTTTTGTCGTGGGTTATATTTTAATTTGGCCGGTTTATCTTTACCACGTTTGGAATTATCCTTTGGAAAAACAAATTTCCGATATCGAAGCGTTGCTGCCGGGCAGAGAAATACCAATTTTAGGAAAAATGATAAAAGGATTGCCAAAATTAGCCGAGGTTTTGATTTTCTTAGCAAAAAATCCGATTTTAAGGCCTTATTCTTATTATCTGACTGGTTTATCACTCGTTATTTTTAGGGGGATGGGTGGACACACGACTTACTTTTTAGGCGAAGTTTCGGCTGCTGGCTGGAAAAACTTTTTCCCATTCTCTTATGTGGTAAAAGAACCGCTAGTATTTCATATTTTAACGATTGTTGCTTTGATTTGGGCTTCATTGAAAATCAAGGAACCTTTCTGGAAAAGACCCTTCAAAAGAATTTCAGATTGGATAAAAAATCACTTTGTCGAATTTTCTTCATTGGTTTTGATTTTAATTTATTGGGGATTTTCCCTTTCCACTCCATTAACACTTGGAGTTCGTCATCTGCTACCAGTTTTTCCTTTCACATTTTTGTTGATCGCGGGGGCAATAAATTCTCTTTTGAAACCCCCTTATTTGAAAATAAAATATTCGGTTTTGGCAATTTTAATTTTCTGGCAGGCGATTTCGGTAATCAAAATCTATCCCCATTTCCTTTCTTATTTCAACGAAATAGTTGGAACTAAAAACGGCTATTTGTACACCGTCGATTCCAATTTAGATTGGGGGCAGGATTTAAAGAGGTTGAAAAAATGGGTTGAGGAAAATAAAATCGATAAAATCTATATCGATTATTTTGGCGGAGCCGATGTTGAGTATTATTTTGGCCAAAAATATATGAGATGGTGGGGAACGAGAGACGAAAAAGAATTCGAAAAACCAAATTATTTTGCCATTTCGGCTTCTTTTTTACAAGGCGGGAGGGGTTTACCAGTAGAGGGATTCAATCAACCCTGGGGATATTACCTTTGGCTAAATAGTTTTAAACCCGTAACCAGAATTGGTTATTCAATCTTTATTTTCTACATTGACTGATTTTAATTTATAGGGAGCAAAGTTACCGAATCTCAGTTCAATGTATTCTAAATTTTCCCTCTTTTCAGGGGGAATCTCTTTTTCAAAAAGGACTCTCAGTTTTGTTAGTTGCCAATCAATGTCTCTTTTTTGATTAAAATAAATTTCCCAACCCTGAAAAGTTTTTACGTTTATTCTTTCCTCTGAAACCAAAACAATTTTTTCCAAGGAAATT
>Ga0172365_10003926_pt1 | contig 11024 bp, 7 predicted proteins | sample LakKivSesite48cm_FD_114535 | JGI IMG/M metagenome (GOLD analysis project Ga0172365, IMG submission 114535) | Sediment microbial communities from Lake Kivu, Rwanda - Sediment site 48cm | ecosystem: Environmental > Aquatic > Freshwater > Lake > Sediment | place: Rwanda: Western Province, Lake Kivu... | reverse complement strand
ATTTTAATATTAAATCATAATGTTTTACTTCAATTATTACTTTACGATTTAAATATTGATGATCATTTGCAAAGTTTTTATTTATTCTATAACCAATGTAAATTTTTAATACCAAATATTGATGACACAATCAATTCTAATCCAAAATTATTTTTAAAATTTTATAAAGATAATCAACTTAAAAATATCATGTCTATTGATAAGGATTTAGATGATGAACCAATTTATTTAAATACAAATACTGATACTGATATGGATCCTCAACCGATTGAACCTGAAAATTATTTTAATAATTTAAATGGAAATGTAAAATATCCAAATGTTATCTTTGATTTACACCAAGATGAATTTATTGCTTCTTTATTAAGAGAATATAAATTAAAAATTTTAGCAAATATTGGTGATATTACAATGAATAGAGTATATCGTTGTGAAATTGATGAAGGTGTTTTTTATATACAAATTTTATTTAATGACACTAAAAAAATTTATCATATATTTATTTTTGAATATTTTGAAAATTATCAATCACTTAAATCTAAATTTAATTTTAATACTGATAAATTAATCGAACAATATTTATTATTAATACAAAAACCAGTATATGTATGTGTAGCATATCGTGATATTACAATCACAATGACAAAGACAAGTGAAAAAATATTTGTTGAAAAAGATAAAGTATTTTATAAAGAATATAAATATTATGGTAATTATTTAAGAACTAGTAGTGTTTATCAAGGTAAAAATATATTATCTATATTATTTTTATTATATGGACTTGTATTAAATGATATTGAGTGTATCAACACTATAAATAAATTTGGAATGGCATATAATGAATTATTTATATTTAAATTAATTAATGCGACAGGATTTAGTCACACAAAATGTCCTTATTGTAAATTAGGATTTAGATTGGCAAAAATGAAAATACCAAGTAATCGATTTAGACAAATTACAAATTTAGAATTATATAAACCTGAAACACAAAAATTAATAAAAAATAATAAAAGTTTATATTATACTAATAATGAATTTGTTTTAGAAAATTTTAATATATATAGATCTGAACAAAGATTAATAGGTGATAAAGAAGAACATTATTTAAATCCTTCATTACATAATTTATCTGATATCGTTTATGAAAAAATAAAAACTTCAAGACCTTCATTGGCAAAAAAATTAGTATTTGATACAAATTTATTAGAAAATATTAAAAAAGATATAGATTTATTACCTAATAAACATTTATTAAATTCTTTATATATGGATAAAATGGAAAATTATAATAAACAACAAAAAGAAGAATTAATTACAGAATATTATAAACAACCTAGAATAAATTATAATAGTAATTAATATATGAGTTATAACACAAGAAAAATATCATTGTCTTTGTCAAAAGATACAAAGTCATTGTTTCAATTATTAAAAAGATTTGAAGAAGAAGTGAAAGTAAAATCAATTATACATTTTGAAACTTATAAATATTTTCAAAAACTTTATTATATATTAAATTACCCAGCATTATTTATTAGTTTTATGATTAATAGTGCTCTATTTACTAGAATGGTTGAAAATAATGCAAATACAGATATATTTTTGATTAGTAATATTATTACCATTATTTGTAATATAATAATTGGATTAGTATCATATTACAAAATTGATGATAGAATGAATACACATCTTCAATATTCAATGGAATATACAAGAATTTATCGCATGATATGTCAATTTTATTATGAAAATTTAGTAATGAAAGACCAATTAAAAAAAGAAATATTATTTTATTTTTTAGAAAATGTAAAGTCACATATTTTTCTATTAATTGATGATGAACCAAAGTGTCCTTCACATATTGTTCATAATGTTAAGATTAAAAATGTGGATATTTGTTTTTATGTATATTCAAGTAAAAATCTAAAACATCCATATTCATATGATAATGTATTAAAACTTTATCAATTGTCGAATGATATATTATTGTCAATAATGAATGAAATAGAAACAAATCCACAAATTCATATTAAATATCCTGGATTTTATCGATTTAATATTTGGAATGAAAATTTTAAAGAAAAAAAGATACCTAAAAAAGATATATTAAATTATATCATATTAGAAAAAAATATTTTGTTTCAAGATATATTAGATATATTAAAAAATAATGAAAATTCATTAAAAACAATTCATTGCTTTGAAAACGAATATGATAAAATATTTGTGAAAGAAAGAATACAACCAAATTTTGTTGTAGTTAATATTGATGATAATGAATGTAAAGACCAAAGTGTTGATTGTAAAGTAGATACCAATTCAGATAGTTCTAATGAGACAAATTCAACTTCTGTAAAAAATAAAGAAACAACACCTAAAAGCAATGTAATATATATTAGTAGAAATGAAAGTAATCGTTCATTAAATAATATTGAATTAGAAGAATTATCAAATTCTCTAATTGAAACAAAACAAATAATAGAATATGATATACAAATAGAAAATAAATTAAAATATTATGACCAAGAATTATTTGATTTTGAATTATAGTATTTATTAAATAAATAAAAATTCGTAGAATTTTTATATGTTTTTAGATTTATTTTTTATTTAAAACATACTTTTTATTATTATTAAAATGTTGGTATCGAATACAATTTCACAATTTAATAATTATCATTTTAATGAAGAATATCATTCAAATCATTTTGTTAATTATAGTTTCTTTGATTTATTAGACATTTATCAATCTAATGTAGATTATGTTTTTTTTAATCAAAAAGGATATTTTTATAAAATTCAAAACTTAAAGAAATGTAAAACTGACCCTACAGAAAATAATAATGGTGAAATTTATTTTTTTAATAAAGATAGATTAAATAAAATTAATAATTTATATAATGAAATAATTTTTAATATTTCATCTAATTCACAAAATAATTTAATAATTGATTTTGATAAATTAGATGATATTAAAGAAGATAAAGTTGAGAATATCGTTAAAAAATCTATTGTTCCTAAATCTAACAATTTAATTTCAAATGATTTTGAGATATTAGAAGGTGTCGATAGTTATGGATATGATTATTGTTATCTTCAAAGTAATAATCAAATTGAATTAATTAATCAATGTAAAGAAATATGTAAAAATAATAAAAATATTATTGGATTTAATTCTTTAGGATATTTAAAGTATCATATTGAACCTAATAGAGATAAATTAATTCAACAAAAATGTTCTTTGTATATTCATAAATCAAATTTTAGAGAACAAAAAAATATACATAATGTTGATGAAAATAAAATTCAAATTCGTTATTTTAATGATTTTATAGGGTTAAATGATGAATATAACACAATTATAAATAATAAAGAATTTATCAATGATAATTTTGAATATCAAAATGTATTAAATAATGATAAATATAATTTTAACTTAATAACAGATGGATCAAAAATACCTGGTTTTATGTTTGAAAAATCAATTATATTTAAAACAAATTCTATGAATCATACAAAACAATTTTTTAATCAAATCTATTCAGTAAATACAAATCAAGATAAATTTAAATTTATTTTTGATTCAAATTCTTATTTAAATATGTTTGTTAAAAAAACAAATTATAAAGTATTTGAAAATGGGAATAAATCAACACTTTTATTAATTTGTATTCACGAGAGTTATATTCAAAATTTTAAAAACTTAATTGATTTATTAATTAATCACTTTGTGATTAATAAAATCAGAGTTGAATTATTTATTTTTAAGGATAATTACTTTATGGATGATAATTATTCTCAAATTAAGGAAAGAATACAAGACACACTATTTGTATTATTTTTAGATATCAAAGAGACAAATTATATTTCAAATCTTGTTTATGAATGTATTTATGCTAAATGTTGTATATTATATTCAGGTTGTAATGAAGCATCATATTTTTTTAATAATTATAAATCATTTATTCCAATTGAATTTGATTACAATATTTTAAAGACAGAATATATTTACAAATTAATAAATAAAGAACATTTTAAAAATTTATTAGAGAAAAATGAATTTGATAAAATTATTCATAGAATAAATGAATATAATGTATTTAATAAATCTCAAAAATTTATTGAATTTGACAAATTATATAAAAATATTACAAAACCAATAGATGATAATTTTTTCACTATAATTTGTTTAAAAAATGTTGAAAGTTTTAATAAAAAATACTTTGAATATGTTTTTAATGAATTACAAGAATTAAACAATATAGACAAAGTATTAATTTTTATTGATGATGTGACTGAAGAATTTAATCAAAAAATAATGTCATTAATTTATGATCTTAATGTGATGATTATAAATGTAAAAGAAAATATTTATAAAAAAATTTATGACTTTGTTTTTTATTGTAAAGATATACCAATTCTATATATTGAAAATAATAATTATGAATTATATGAACATTACAATGATATGTTTGATGAATTTGATATGTTATTATCAAAGATAAAAGATATGAATACATTTGATAAATTCAAAATTCAATCAAATTATTATATGACAAATATATATAATTCACCATCTACATTATTTTATTGTAATAGTGATATATTACATTATATCGATCCATTTAATTGTAATTCAGGTAAAGATTTTATAATCCGTAAAATGATATATTAAAAACATACTTAATCCAAAAATAATATCAATTAATAAATAAATATAAGAATTTTTATTTTTATTTATTGCATTATAAGCGAATAATAGATATAATGTTGCGTGAATTGGTCTTAAATTAGTCCACCATATTTTTTGATTAAAAACTTCAGCACCTGTTTTTCTTTTATCAAATGCATATAAATAAATCCAAACAAAAGCAGGTATTAGAGCAATGTAACCAAAGTATGGTAAATAATCTATATTAACAATTTTTGTAATATAAACAATCAAAAGTCGTGTTAAAACACATCCAAATAAAAATAAAAAAATTCTTTTTTGTTTAATTGATAATTCTGAATACATAAATTAATAAATAAAAAAAACTTTGTTTTTTTTATTTATAATTTCAACGAAAAATTAATCAATCAACCAAAGGTTGATTGATTAATTTGTTTTGTTAAATTAATAAATAAATAAAATCCTTTGGATTTTATTTATTTTTTCTACAACGAAACAAATTGTTTTGTTAAATTAATTAATAAATAAATTACGCCGTAGGCGTAATTAAAAAAAATTTTTTAGAAATTGAATTATTTATTTGTTATTTTTTATTCAAATCTATAATATTAAAATGAGCGATTGTGAAAGTAATTATTCCGAACAAGAAACTATTGAAATAGTTGACCCTATTGATATTTTATTAGAAAGAGAACAATCTTCTTTAGAAAAGGTCTTATCATCTTTAATTTCATTTAAAACAATCATTCGTTCTCAAATAATTATTTCTTTAATGAGAGATGATATTAAACAATTAGAATATAATCGTAGTTATAATTATTATTATGAAAATAAAAATGATGATATAGATGAAAAAGAATATGAAAATCAAAAAAATGAAAATTATGATTATTATGTTAATTTATTTCAATTATATATCAATAATATAGTTGAAATTACAAAAAAATTATCAAAAAATAAAGATAATGATAATGTTATTAATTGTATTGCGGAAAGTATTGATTATGTAATTAAAAACATGTTAGAACTATCATATGATTATATAAAAAGTGGTAGAAATAATTGTTTACATCAAAGTTCAGAAAAAGTATATAAAACATTACATTATTTTAGTAATATTGATAAAGCAAATGATTTTATAAATTTATATAATCAAAGTAAAGTTAAAGAATTTAGTCATATTGTATATAAATTATAAATATAAATTGGAAAGAGAATAGTAATGTTATTACATTCAGTAATTATTTAGCAATGGTATATATACTAGGTTATAAACAATTTGTTCCTGAAAATCGTTCATTATTATTATCTTACTTTGTATTATATCACTATCTTTGGACACGGATTACCAAATCATTTAAATCATAATTTATAAATTAATTTATTAAAAAAAATAATTTATAATATATAAAGTATATTTATAATATGTCAGGAGAATTCACTAGAAAAAAATTTGATTTTTATCCTTATAGATTATTAGAAAGCACAAATCAAATTAATTATGTATTAGACCCTTGGGCACAAAGAACTTGTTTATTATCTAGACCACCACAACCTGGTGTTTTAGGTAAATATGGTGTCTCTGTCCCTACTGATAGAACACAAACTGATGTCGAAAGTGATCTATTTAATTTAAGTAGAAAAATTAATGATGATCCTCGCACAAAATATTTACCAAAAGAAGACCCTAATGCTGAACCACGAGTTAATTTTCCTGAATTGTATTTTGATAGAGTTGAAACAAGATTAACTGACCCTGCTATTAATTTAAGAGGGACTGGTTGGTTTGAAGACCACGTTTATGAACCTTTGTGTCTTAATCCTCAAGATGCAGAAAGAATATTTCATCCTGGTATGATATCTATTCCTTCAAGAATTATCCATAAAGATAATCATCGTCCTTTAATTAAATATCCTCAAGCAGAAAAACCTTTAAGAGGTTGTGCTAATCAATATGATATCTATGATCGTAATGTAAAATCTTGTGTTAATATTGAAAATGATGTTTGTGGTGTATATAATAAACCTCTTAATAAAAATGTATTCCATCCATATAAACCTAGTGTATATTATCAAACACCTACAAAGAATTAATCTCTTGTATAAACATATATACGAGCATTGTCATAATATATTGATTTATAATTTAAATCAATATTTTTTACTAAAGAAGCATCATTATATTCATTCCATTTATAATCTTTCATTTCATTATTATTAATTTCATTACGAATTACTGATTTATAATGTCCACCATTGTTTTCATATTGTAATACATTAAATGGAACTATAATATTATTTTCTAATAATTCCATAAATTTATTAAATTTATCTTGTTCTTCTATATATAATTTGTCTAATAATTCAAAAATTTCAATTATTTTATTTTTAAATATATTTTTATCAAATCTTATTTGTTCTAATTTAGTATTTTCAAATAAAATATTCATTAATTCTTCTCTACATTCCAAAAGATTTTTACCTGTTCTTTTTAACAATTCTATTATTATATTACTTAATTCCGCTTTGTAATATATAATCATATTTTCATTAATATTACTTTGTGATGGTCCTACATTTAACATTTTTAATGTATATGATACATTAGTATATCGTTTAATATTTAATTCATCATCATATATTGGTAATAATATATTTAAATTTTTACTTAACTGAGGTGTGTTAAAAATACCTGTTAAATTTCCTACCTTAAAATCTCTAACTGAATATAATAATAAAATATTTGGAATTGTTAAGAAATAAGTTTTTTGTGTATGAATTGATAACCAAGATTCTATTCTTTTACTTTCAGTTAAATAATCTTTGATATATTTATAAAAAATTTTTAAATAATTTGGTTTATAAATTTTTGTTACTTTTAATTCTACTAAATTTTTATTCGCATTTTCTAATAATTTATTATTACTATTATTATATTGAATTAATTTACGAGTAGCAATTATCGTATCTCGTATATACAACCTTACATTATATATTTCATAAATATGATATTTATCAAATATTGAATAAACTTTAATTTTATTTTTTTTATAAAAATCTATATTTTTATATTTTATATCTGATATTATTTCACCAAATTTTTGTTGAAAATCTATAAACATTTCATTAAATTTACTACTTTGAAATTTATTTAATTCTACAGGATTGTTCCAATCTATATTTAATTCTCTTTTAAATTTTGCTTCCTCTTCAGCAAAACAAAAATCACATTTTTGTTCTATTTTTTCATAAATACAATTATTTGTTAATAAATGAATTGTAAATTGATTAACTTCTAAATTTGTATAATGGTCTTTGATTTTTGTAATTTCATTTGATTTACATTTATCACATTGTGTTTTAGTTACTACATTAAATTGGATATTACAACCAATAAAATTTTTAGAATAATACATTTTATGTATATTTTCATTAATTAATATTTGATTATCTACAAAATTTCTTGGAATATATGGATGAATTTCATACAATTTATAAAAAAAATTATTATAATAATTTTTTATATTTTCATCAACATATCCAATTTGAATATATGGATATAAACATTTTTCTAATAATCCATATAATACAATACTTGAATCTTGTTGTGTTGTATCATCTTGTCCTATTAATAATATATTTGTTTTCAAATATCTTGATATATCTCTCCATACAATTTGTCTTGATGAGACACTATTACTAGGATTTATTAATTGTTTCACATATATATCTAATTGTTTAATAAATTGTATTTTATCATTATATATTTCTTTTGTAGATGAATCGCCAATAATATTTAAATTTAATTGAACATTCTCAACTACATTTTTATCTAAAATTTCATTGTAATCAATATTAAAACGATAAAATATTTGTAAAAAAGATGCCATATAACAACTATTACCTAATTGTCCAAATCCAATTTGTTTAGTTTCAGGAATATCAATTAATAATTCCATTAATAATATAGTAAATAATTAAATTTGTTTTTCAAAAATATACATACGAATATTAATATATTCATTAATATCAAAGTTTGTCATTTGAACTATTTCATCATTACATCGTATCCACTTTGTATCATTTTCATTTTCTTCTAATATATTAATATAATAATGACCAATTGAATGAAAATAACCTATTCTAACAACACCCATTGTTAATTTATATTTAAGATATTTGATTTCTTCGCAATTTTGTTCTGTATATGGCATATTAATGATTTGATTTAAACAACCAATATCATTTGATATAGTTTGTATATAAAATGGATAATATATCATTAAAATATTTGGATATTTTATGATTATTTGTTTTTTTTCTACATTTCCAATATTTTTACAATTATCACATTTATAATCATTTAATATTTCACTTTTATTGCCAGTATTTATTAATATTTTATCTTCCGCACATAAAGATAAATTTAAACAAGTATCATTTAATTGTATTTTATAATTACAATGATTACAAAGTATTTCTTTTAATATATGTATTTTAAAATTATCATCAAATTGTTTTTTAAATTCATTTTTTAAATGATGATTTAAAAAATCTAATATCAAAGTTAAAACTTCTTGTGTATCTTGTTGTTCGTGTGGGGACATAAATTGTGGATTAATTTGTCCTAATAATCGTATAATATGAATTGGATTTGGTTCAGCAAATTGATTTGTATTATGATAATGGCAAAGTATTTGATAAATATTAGTAAATACTTGAATATATTTTTCAATATAATTACTTGAATGATTTGTTCTTTGTTTATATTCTTCATAATTTTCTAATTCATATTCAAATATTGGTAATCGTATTAATAATTGTAACAAAGATGATAAATAACAACTATTTCCAACATTTGGAATACCTTGATAATTTTTTTTTTTGATAAACATTGTTAATTAATAAATAAATATTAAAAATGTTTTAATTAATTTAATTATTAAATTTAGTTTCAATATTTCGTAAATAATTTTCATTATTTAGTGGTAATTCAATTGGTGTTCTCATTTTATTATCACCAAATGGATAATTGTATGTATTTAATTTTCTGAAACAATCTGTTAATTTATTTTCAGGTATAAATTCTTCTTCTTCTGTTTCAATTTCATCAATTGACTTTCTCATATTAAATTTAAATATTTGAGTTTCATCCAACATTACTTCACTTACTCCTGTTCCACAAGGTGCTAATTGTCCCATCATAATATTAGCACTAACTCCTCTCATTGTATCTTCTTCTCCAAAAGCAGCTGCTTTCATTAATTGGTCTACAGTTTCCTCAAATGTTGCTCTACTTAATGGACCAATATCATTTTTCTTGACACCATGTCTATCAATAGGAATTAACATACCTTTACTTGTCATATTATCGACTAACACTGTAATATGACGCATATTAATAGAACCTGTGCTTTCTAATACTTCAGAAAATTCATAAATTAAAGTTTCTCTAGCAACTTCAATACCGAAACAATTATACATTTCGTGAATATTATTGCTACGACATCTTGACTTATCTAATTCAATATAAATTTCATCATTAATTTGTAATTGCCATTTACGACTTAATACATCATCAAGATTTGAACCATTTGTTTGAACAAACATTTCTTTATCTAATGTTGAAATATAAGTGTTTTTAACATTTACAACTCCATTAACGAGTATATTTAATAATTCATTTTCAATTGATTTAATTTTTAAATAAATTCCATTCATTCTTTTAATGTCCGATAATAATTCATTATTAATCGCAATAATTAATTGGAAGATATTTTTTTTACCAATTGTGATATAATTTGGTATAATAGTAGAACCTCCAGCAAAATTTTCAAATCCATTTTCTAATATTTTTCTAATAATTAATTCTGAGTCAATATTTTCTTTTAATAGAGTTAAAATATCAAAATCTATTACTAATTGCCAATTATTTTCTTTTAATTCAATTGAAACTTTGTCACATAAATCTTTTAGATAAATTTCATTAAATAAGAATGAAAATTTACGAATATATTCATATTCATTTTCTTTATAACCTTCAGGTAATGAAATTATATCACCATTATTATTTTTATAATGAATATACAAACTCATTACAGGTGTTTTTGGTTCCTTTACAACACCTAATAATTCTTTAATTCTTGGAACACCACTTGTTGTTGGACTTTTGCCACCTTGTCCTGTATGATGGAATGTATTTAATGTTAATTGAGTGGTCGGCTCACCAATACTTTGACCACTTAAAACACCAACCATTTCACCTGCAGCACATAATGATTGTATAAACATATCAAATATTTTTTTAAAATAAGTTTCATAATGTTGGTATTCTAAATTTGGATATTTT
>Ga0172365_10003922_pt1 | contig 11035 bp, 10 predicted proteins | sample LakKivSesite48cm_FD_114535 | JGI IMG/M metagenome (GOLD analysis project Ga0172365, IMG submission 114535) | Sediment microbial communities from Lake Kivu, Rwanda - Sediment site 48cm | ecosystem: Environmental > Aquatic > Freshwater > Lake > Sediment | place: Rwanda: Western Province, Lake... | reverse complement strand
GTAATGATAAATCCTGTTTTTGTTCTTACTCAAAACCCAGCGGCGGTCGAGATAGCTGTGGCTTCGCGGAGGAGCGTCGTTGATCTTGTCCCAGGTCTCTTCAACCTTCTTGTTAGCGTAAGGGAGGACATTTTCTTGGATATAAAAAGAAGCGGAGCTGGCTAATACGGCCATGGCCAGCACAGGAAGGATGATGCGGTAAAGGCTTATGCCGCAGGCCTTCATCGCCGTGATTTCATTGAATTTGGTCAGAAGCCCTAAACAGAGAAGAGTTGTGGTCAAGGCAGCCACAGGAAAGATATAACGAATAAAATCGGGGATGCTGTAAAAGATATATTCAAAGAGAAGTGATAAAGGCTTATTGTGCTCATAGATATTGTCAATTCGCTCGAAAAAAGTGACGATGGAGGAAATCAATATCAGGCCAAAAAAGATAATGGAAAAAATGGCTAAATATTTTCTAAGGATGTAGCGGTCCAGAATGTTGGGGAAGCGGAGAGAGAGCCGTGGCCGTTTTCTGGAAAAGACTTCCTTCTTTTCCGTAGCTGGCCTCTTCTCCTTTTGCTTGAAAGGCCGCAAAAAACCAAGAAAAGGGATGGATTCTTTCAACGAGCCCGCAAAGAGGACAAGGCCTACAAATAGGAGCAGAATGTCAGTTCCCCACATTCCAAGGAAAGGAGATATCTTGCTGTCTATGGCCATTTTTTCTCCTGCTGTGATCAGCACATAATAGACCAAGATTATCCCCAAGCTAACAGTGAAGCCGCTTGTTCTTCCTCCTTTTTTGGTCGATGCCCCTAAGGGAAGGCTCAAAAGACCGAAGATCAGACAGGTAAAGGGAAGTGAAAATTTTTTATGAATCTCTACCCAAGAAGAAAGATAATCCTTCCATCTTCTCTGGTATTCTGACTTTTTTTCCTCAACCCTTTCTTTCTCCTTGCTCAGCGAGGCCAAATCTTGATCGATGACCTTGATATCTTTGAACAACTCCTCGATGTTCTTTTCTCTCACCCGTTTGGTCAAAGTTGCAGAGAAAAAATTTTCGACATTGATCTCCTGCTCAAAGTGCTCAAAGGAAGTCACCCCGTATTTTTCTGGTTCGGAAAGAGAATAGGAATGAACGGCTCCATTCGAAAGCTCAAGGACCGCCCTTCTCATCTCAGGAAAGAAATTCAGCCTTCCCTGTTTGGCCGAGATAGACTTTGGCTCTTCAGCAGGGTCGGAAAGATGGACAAACACATTCTCCCAGACCTTCTCTTGGTTTATGCCTTTCATAAAAATGACTGTATTGGGAATGGATTCGTTGAACTCCCGGGGATGGATCTTGAAGGTGACTTTGCTCAGGACAGATTGAGCGAGGGAAGACTTTAATTTGTAGTTAGACTCGGGAGCGAGATAAAGGGCAAGATAAGAGCTTAACAGCCAGCCAAAGAAAGAAAAAAGAAGCACAGGTCTGAGGAGTCTCTTGTAGCTTATTCCCAGAGTCTTAAAAGCCATGATTTCCAAATCTGTCGAGAGACGGCTGAGGCCAGCCAGGGCTCCCATTAAAACTGCCATCGGCACCGTAAAAGCTAAGGTGGAGGGAATAAGATAAAGCAAGACATTTGCCGCTTCGGCGAAAGAAACACCTCTGGTGATAAAGACTTCTGAAAGGACAAGAATCTGGTTCATCAAAAGAACAAAAGTGGAAACGAGGAGGCCGACAAAAAAGGGAGGAATTAATTCTTTCAGAATATAGCGGTCAAAAAACTTGAGCACTCTTTTTTTATATCACAGAAGAAGGCCAAAAAAAAGAAAGGACCGGCTCAGGCCAGTGGGTTCAAAAACACGCAGGCTTGAGCCAAGCAGTGCCGTAGCTATTCAAACGGTTTTTTCACCCACTGACCTTCGCAGAGAATATTTGTGATCGTTGAGGAAAACGAGCGTACTCTGAATACCAACCCTCATTCCTACCAGGTTTTAGTACATATCGCTCGGTGGAGGCGGATATTTTGGAGTCTTCTCTTCTTCAGGAATATCGGAGACCAAGCCTTCGGTGGTCAGGAGCAATCCGGCGATGCTCGATGCGTTCTGGAGAGCGATGCGGACAACTTTAGTCGGGTCAAGAATGCCGGATTTGACCATGTTTTCAAATTTCTCAGAAAGGGCGTTGAACCCCATGTCCTGTTCCATCTCTTTTACTTTCTCGACCACAACCGATCCTTCCTGACCGGCGTTATCGGCAATCTGACGGAGAGGCTCTTCCAGCGCTCTCTTGACGATGTTGGCGCCAATCAGGATGTCCCCCTCTAACTTCAATTTCTCAAGCACCTTCTGGCATCTGAGAAGGGCAACTCCTCCTCCGGGAACAATGCCTTCTTCGACTGCGGCCTTAGTGGCGTGCATGGCGTCTTCAACCCTTGCTTTTTTCTCTTTGAGCTCGGTCTCGGTGGCAGCTCCGACTTTAATCAGGGCAACACCGCCGACCATCTTGGCCAGTCTTTCCTGGAGTTTTTCCCGGTCATAATCCGAGGTTGTATCCTCAATCTGAGTCCTGATCTGCTTGATTCTGGCCTGGACATCTGCTTCTTTTCCGGCGCCTTCGACAATGGTCGTATTGTCTTTGTCGATGACGACCTTTTTGGCTTGTCCCAGCCAGTCAAGGCCGACATTCTCCAGCTTGACACCGATGTCCTCGGTGATGACCTTTCCTCCGCTGAGGGTGGCGATGTCTTCGAGCATGGCTTTCCGCCTGTCGCCAAATCCTGGAGCCTTGACCGCGCAGCAATGGAAGGTGCCTTTGAGCTTGTTGACAACCAGTGTTGCCAGGGCTTCACCCTCCACTTCCTCGGCGACAACCAGCAAAGGGCTGCCTGTTTTGGCCACGTTTTCGAGAAGCGGCAAAAATTCCCTCAAGTTGCTGATTTTCTTCTCGTGGAGAAGAATGTAGGGATTTTCCAAGACGCATTCCATCCGGTCAGGGTCGGTGATGAAGTATGGGGAGAGATAGCCGCGGTCGAACTGCATTCCTTCAACAACTTCCATCGTTGTCTCCAGCCCTTTTGCCTCCTCGACGGTGATCACGCCGTCCTTGCCGACTTTATCCATAGCCTCGGCAATGATTTTTCCCACTGATTCATCATTGTTGGCCGAGATGGCTCCAACCTGGGCGATCATCTCGCCGCTTACGTCCCGGCTTATCTTCTTCAAGTCTTTGATAACCTCTTCGACAGCCCGGTCGATTCCCTTTTTGATAAGATTAGGGTTGGCACCGGCAGTGACATATTTCAATCCCTCAGCATAGATGGCCTGAGCCAGGACAGTGGCCGTAGTCGTTCCATCTCCGGCAACATCTGAAGTCTTGGAGGCAACCTCCTTAACAAGCTGGGCTCCCATATTCTCCAACGGGTCTTTGAGTTCAACCTCTTTAGCCACAGTGACGCCGTCCTTAGTGCTGGCAGGGGAGCCGAATTTTTTTTCCAAAACGACGTTCTTCCCCCTCGGTCCCAAGGTCTCTTTGACCAAGTTGGACAAAATATTAACTCCCTTTAAAAGCGACTGCCTTGCTTCTTCACCAAGAGTTATTTGTTTAGGCATTTTTTCCTCCTTTCAACCATATTAAGCAACCTTGGCTAAGATCTCTTCTTCACGAACGATAATATGTTCCACATCGCCGATCATCACTTCTGTTCCGCTGAATTTCCCGATAAGAACCTTGTCCCCTTTCTTGACATCGAGCGGAATAACCTTCCCGTCTTCAGTCAGGCGTCCTTTCCCGACTTCGATGACTTCTGCCTCCTGAGGCTTTTCTTTGGCAGTGTCAGGAATGATTATTCCACCCTTTTTGACTTCGCGTTCTTCCAGCCTCTTTAGAAGAACTCTGTCGTGCAGTGGCAATACCTTCATTTAAGCCTCCTTTTTAGATTTTTTAGCAGGTTTGCTAAGAAGTTGCTAATTCTACCCAAAATTCCCCCAGTTTGTCAAGAAAATGGCAAAAATTTAGCACTCTGATTATAAGAGCGCTAAATTTTCTTGGAGATTTTCAAAGATTTTGCCTTGTTGCGCAGAGTGTTGCGGTGAACCCCCAAGGCCTTAGCCATTTTTATCATCTTTCCCTTGTATTTTTTCGAGGCGGTCTCAATGTAGATCTTCTCAAACTCCTTCAAGACATCTTTCAAATGCAATTCCTTTTCCACCATCTCCTCGATAATCTTCTCCAGTTTTTGATGAATGTTAAGCTGGTCAAATTTCTTTTCCATCTTTACCCACCTTCTTTATGATTTCTTGATATGTTTCCTTGAATTTCTCCCTGAGCTCCTTGGGGATCAAGCTCACCGCAATCTTGGTCATTCTCAAAGAAAGGTGAGAGAGCCGGGATTCCTTCAAAACTTTTTTGTTTAGGGGAAAGGCTGACAGAGCAAAGACAATCACTCCGCAGACAAGAAGCCCTGTCAGCAGGCCAAAAAATCCTCCGAGGACATTATCGATCATCATCAATTGGCCCTTGGCCAGCTTTGAAAACATGTAGGAAGCGGCCAGGCCCAAGCCGAAGACGGCTATAAAAATGGTCACAAAGCCAAGGAAATTCGCCAAGAGCTGATTAGAGGTCAGCCGAAGATAAATCCAGGAAAAGCGTGAGTAAAAACTGAGGGCCAGAATCACGCCGATGACAACCGCCAGGATACCGAAAACCTGCCTTAAGAAACCTTTGATGATTCCGACGAGTGTGCCTGCAATCAAGATGGCGAGCAAAATAATGTCAAGCCAATTCATTCCTTTCACCCCTTCCTCTTCCTCAATTCTTCAACCATCCAGTACTCACCGTCTGTGATTGAGCCAAAGGGAATATGAGGCTTTATTTTGCCATGAAAATCAGAGCCGGCTGTCGGGACGAGGTCAAGCTCTTCCGCCAATTTTTTATAAAACTCTGTCTGGGATGGCTCGTGATAAGAGGTATAAACTTCGAGTCCCCTCAATCCATTCTCCTTCAAAATTTCGAGGTCTTCTCTCGAAGCTCGTTGAAAGTAGGCCCCAGGATGAGCAAGCACCGGGACTCCCTCTGTCAGCGGAGCGAGGTTGAGAGCTTCTAATAAGCTCAGGTTTTTCTTCGGAATCCAGGCCGGCTTCCCCTCCATGAAATAGTCCTCATAAAATAGGTAGGGAGCGAAGCGGCGATTCTTGTCTTTTAAATATTTTTCTAACAAAGGATTGCCCTTATTCTCCGGGTTGTCGAGCATGATCTGGGCAATGGCTACACCCAGAGGGGGACTTTCTTTTGACTTTTTGGCAATCTCCTTCCAGCTGATATCAAAGCCGATTTTCTGCAATTTCTCAACACGCTCTCTCGCTTCTTTAATCCTTGCCTCAGAGACTCGGTCAATGAGATTGAAGATAATTTTCTTTCTCCAGTTGACGAAGGGCAGGAGGAGATGGAATTCACGGCCGCGGAAAAGGGTCGTGAGCTCAATGCTGGGGATAACCTCTACTCCCTCTTCCTCACCCACCTCTAAGGCTCTGGGATAAGCGGCCACTGTGTCATGATCGGAGATCGAGATCGCTCTCAGCCCGTTTTCTTTTGCCAGCTGGATGATATGAAAAGGAGAAAGATCTCCGTCGCTGCTTTTATTGGAATGAATATGCAAATCAACTTTTCCCTTGTTCATAGCTCATTCCTTCCGCTTAAGAGGCGATAGATTTCAAAGTAACGTTCAGCCGTTTGTTTGATAATCGGCTGGGGCAAAGGAGGCGGCGGAGATTTTTTATCCCAAGCCGTGCTCTCCAAGTAATCACGAACAAACTGCTTATCCAGGCTCGGCTGGGGCTTTCCGGGAGAATAGCTGGCCAAAGGCCAGAATCGAGAAGAGTCTGGAGTAAAAATTTCATCGATAACAAGGAGTTCGCCGTTTCGAAGGCCGAATTCGAATTTTGTATCGGCAATGATGATTCCCTTTTTGAGCGCATGAAAAGAAGCTTTCTGATAGAGCTTTATGCTTATTTTTTTTATGCCGCGGGCAAGTTCAGAGCCAACAAGCTTCTGCATCTCTTTGAAAGATATGTTTTGATCATGCCCTTCTTGCGCTTTTGTGGCCGGAGTAAAAATGACCTGTTCCAGACGGTCAGCCTCTTTCAGACCAGGAGGAAGCTTGACCCCGCTTATCTTGCCCGTAGCCTTATAATCCTTCCAACCTGAGCCTGCAAGATATCCTCGGATAACGCATTCAACCGGAACGACTTCTGTCTTCTTGACCAGCATCGACCTCTTCTCTAAAAGTTCCCTGTACTTAAGAAGCAAGGGGGGAAATTCATCTATTTCGGCTGTCAGCAGATGATTGGGGCAAACAAGAGCGGTGTAATCAAACCAGAATTTGGAGAGCTGGGTTAAAATTTTCCCCTTTTCCGGAACAAGAGAGGGAAGAACATAATCAAAGGCAGAGATGCGATCCGAAGCAACGATAAGAAGCTTGTCCTCGACCTCATAGACATCTCGAACTTTCCCTTTTTTATAAAGGTTAAGCTCTGGAATTGATATCTTTTGAAATGTTTCTGGCATGGTTAGCTAAAGGATAAAAAAAATAAATTTAAAAAGCAACTAAAAGGTAGACGAACACTCAGGATAGGTAATTCAAAAAAACGCAAGCTTTGTCTCCTAACCCTTCGAAAGATTGCGCAGCTTGTTCCGAGCGAAGCGGGGAATCTTCTTCGCTCCTCGCAACGCCCGCTCAGCCTTTCACACGGCTTTCTCGCCACTCTGCCTTCGCTTGGCAATATAAAATAGTTTCCTAATATTTTATGCCTATAAAGCTTAACATTCTCGCTGCTTTCTTATCCCTCCGGAATGAGAGAAAGTTCTGGTCACAATGGGTGCAGAGTGCAATCGAAAAAACATTTCCCTCCTTGACTCCCATTCTTCGAAGCTGAGAAAGGTTTGCCCCTCTCAAGTCGAAGAGATATTTCCCTTTTCGAAAAGGATGATATCGAAAAAATTTCTGGGCATGGCTGTCTTTCGCAAAACTCTGGAAGACATCATTTCCGACTTCGTAGCATTCGGAACCGATGCAGGGTCCCAAGCCCACCTGAAGAGTCGAAGGGTCGCTGCCATAATTGTCTTTCATTTTCTGGATGGCTCTTTGAATGACTTTTTTCGATGTTCCCTTCCAGCCGCAATGGACAGCGGCAATGACTTTCTGGGATTCGTCGACAATTAAAGCAGGGAGGCAATCCGCTGTCTTGATGATCAGCAGCAGAGAAGGGACCTTGGTCACCATGGCATCTCCCTTTGCTTTTTTTGGGGAGACCTTATCGATCAAGCGCACGAAATCAGAATGGATTTGGTCGAGGAAAAGGAGCTTAAAATCCTTCCATTCCTTTCTTTTCTTGAATTCTCTTTCTTTGAAGCGGCATGTTCCAAAGCCGTGGACAAGGAAGGGAACTCGCTCGAGGCGAGGGATGGTCAAAAAATCTTCCCGGTCAAGCTTCTTCATCTTCATTCACCATGCCCATCTCAGATTCTGGAGAGAACGAAAAATCCATTGAAATGAGCCGAACTTTTATTTGAGAATTTCTTATTATATAAATTGAAGGTATAAAATCAAAATAAGAAAGTCATCTTACCTCTTCCTTTGCGCTTTGGCGCCGGAAGCTGGTATAATTTTTCGGCGATGCCGCCAAAGAGCTTTGAGCCAGCTTACATCAGGGCTTTTGAAAAAGGCCTTCTTCAAGAGAATGCAGAGAAGGCCATCCGCATTCTCGAGGAATGTCATCTCTGCCCTCGAAATTGTGGAGCGAACCGCCTCAAGGGAGAGAAAGGCTTCTGCCAGGCCGGCTTCCTGCCTGAAGTTTCTTCCTACTCGCCTCACTTTGGAGAAGAAAGGCCTCTTGTCGGCGGTCATGGCTCGGGGACGATTTTTCTGACTCATTGCGGCCTGCGATGTATTTTCTGCCAGAACTACTCCATCAGCCACCTCGGTGAGGGCCAGGAAGTCTCTTTCGAAACTTTGGGCAGGATGATGGTCGAACTCCAGAAATTGGGATGCCACAACATCAACTTTGTCACTCCCACTCACTATGTCCCTCAGATCCTGAAGGCCCTCTCTTACGCCGTGGAAAAGGGCCTTTCTGTTCCGCTCGTCTACAATACAGGCGGCTACGATTCTGTCCAGAGTTTAAAGCTGCTCGAGGGCATCTTCGACATCTACATGCCCGATTTCAAGTACAGCCAGAGCAAAGTCAGCCAAGAATGCTCCCAAGCTCCGGATTATCCCCAAATCGCCAAGCTTGCCTTTAAGGAAATGCACCGCCAAGTGGGGGATTTGCTGCTCGATGAGAAAGGAATAGCTCTCAAGGGACTCCTGGTGAGGCACCTTGTTCTCCCTCAAGGATGGGCGGGAACAAAAGAAGTGATGCGTTTTCTCTCCTCAAAAATCTCAAAAAACACCTATGTCAACATCATGGACCAGTATTATCCTTGCGGCAAAATTCCTCTCAACTCTCCCCTTGTCCGGAGAATCTCTGAAGAAGAGTACAAAGAGGCTTTGGAAGCAGCAAAAAAAGAAGGAATAACACGCCTGGACAAGCGAGAAAGGTTTCGCCTCATCTGGCGTTTTTAATCGGCTCTCTTTCTTCTCTCCCATTTGCTAGATAAGAAAGCAACATCCCAATTTTAACTCTTGGCCTTGACCTTGAAAAGCGCTGGCTTTCCAATCAAAACCAGGCCGGTCGAAGAGAGAAAAATAAAGAGGGCAAAAAGAAGAAATGTATTCCTAAATCCAAGAGAATTGGAGAGAGCACCGAAAAAAAGGGGGCCGAGGGCTAAACCTAAATCTACGGAAGAGGCAAAAAGGCCCAAAACTTTGCCTCTGTCTCTTGAAGGGACTCCCTCGACAACAAGGGCTGTGAGATGGGGGTAAAGAATTCCGGTTCCGATTCCCCAGATGACAGCCGAAAACGCAAGAAGAAAATCATTAGAAGCCAGAGAGGTCAAAATCCCTCCCCCTGCAAGAAAATAGAAGGCAGGAAGAAGCAATCTTGGGCTTCCCCAAAATTTGAAGCGGCTCCCGCCATAGACCCTCATCAGCACCGCTGTTAAGCCGAGGAAGGTGTAAAAAAAGCCGGCCCGCATCGATGACTTGCCCTCAGTAAGAAGAGGCACAAAAGCCAAGCTGGAGTTTAATCCGACCTCGAAGATAAAACTCAGAAAAAAAATCGAGTAGATTCTTCTCTGCAGCAACAAACGCAGGTATCCCGTGCTCCGAGCTTTTGACTCCTCTAAAAAGCGAGGAATCTCAATCCTGGTAAAAAAATAATAGGCAAGCGGAATGGCAGCGAATAGGATTGCGGTCAAAAAAAATGGGAAATAGCCAAATTTCTTTATTACGACTTCGCCGATAAAAGGCGCAAAAAGCAGAGGAAGCATGAATCCTGTGGAGACAACTCCAATGGCATAAGCCCTCTCCTTCTCACTCGACAACAGAACAGCGATCAAGAGTGCTGCCAGGATAAAAACAGAAAAGGTAAAACCATGGATGGCTCTAACGAAAGCTGTATACCAATCGAGCTTCCTGATGAAAAGGTAGAGGGCTGTGATGAGCACAAGAAGGACAAGGCTTGTGCCGACAACCTTCCTGGGGTCAATTCTGGCCAAGAGCCAGCCGCCAAAAGGCCGGGAGAGAAAACCAGCAAGGGAAAAAAGTCCCATCAAAAAGCCGATTTGCCGCGGGCTGCCCCCCAAGTGCTCGAAATAGAGAGAGAGAAGAGTCAGAATGGCCACAGAAGAATAAGAAATCAAGACCAGGAATTGAATAGCGACTATTCCAGGAGCTAATCTCTTATTTTCCATCGAAAAGAGACAAAAATTAACAAATCTATTTTTTTATTTCAATCGTTTGTTCTCTAAATTTCTTAAATACGAGACTTTTAACAAAACTCATGTTTTATATTGGAATCTGGTTCAAGGATGGAAAAAATCGAAATGAGGGAGCAGAAAAAAGTTCCCTTTTCTACTCCGGCTTTGTCAGAGCCTCGACGCTGAAACTTCTATAATGCTTAATCACATCCTGGATAAGGTCCTCTTTCTTCAACTTCAAGATATCTGAAGGCAAAACATTCTTCATGAAGGGCAGCTCCTTTTCCTCGATTTTGCTTTTTTTGCTCTTCCTTCCCCTTATCCGCAGTTTCAATCTGAGCTCAAAAGAATTCTTAGGGAGGCAAATCAGGTAGTGGAAGTTGTCAATTCTTGACTTGGGAAAATTCACCTGAAAAGCGATCGACTTGCCCTTTACTCTCCTTAACCTCGATTTAATCTCATACTTTCTCAGCTCCTCAGCCAAGCTCTCAAACGCCGGATCGACGATGAATTCGCAAAACTGTTTGAAGTTTTCTGGAGTCTCGGCCCTGCATTCTTCAATAACTCTCAGCTCTTCAAAGCATTGGGCTAAAGTCTGTTTCCATTCATCTTCAGACATTCTCCACCTCTAAGAATTGATATTGCCTATCTTAGCACACTTCCTCTGAATTCTGGAAGATAGTTCTTACTCCTCTCTTCCGATCAGCTCGGCAAATTTTTTACCAAACTCTTCTCCTTTTTTCAAGTCTTCATAGCTGGGACATCCAACAAACTCCAACGTCTCGACCAGCTCCCACTTGAGCTGCTGGATAATCCCTTCAAGGTTCTTCTTGGCACCGCCGCTCCAGCCGTAGCTTCCAAAATAGGCGGCCTTTTTATTTTTGATGTGCTTGCGCGCGGCCATGGTCAAAATCTCCTCAACTGGAGGAAAAAGCCTGACTTCATAGGTCGGAGCCCCGATCATGACTCCCCTCTTTGTCCAGAGAGAAGGGAGGATGTAGCTGGCATGGGTCCGGGAAGCATCGAAGATTTCGAGCGGAACCGCGGTGCGGGATATCCCTTGAGCCACGGCGTTCATCATCTGCTCCGTATTGCCGTACATTGAGCCGTAGATGAGGGTGATTCCGGGCTCAGTTTTGAGGCTTGCATACTCCGCCCATTTCTTGTAGAGGTTGATGATAAGGGAAGGATTCTTGCGCCAGATGAGTCCGTGAG
>Ga0172365_10003921_pt1 | contig 11035 bp, 9 predicted proteins | sample LakKivSesite48cm_FD_114535 | JGI IMG/M metagenome (GOLD analysis project Ga0172365, IMG submission 114535) | Sediment microbial communities from Lake Kivu, Rwanda - Sediment site 48cm | ecosystem: Environmental > Aquatic > Freshwater > Lake > Sediment | place: Rwanda: Western Province, Lake Kivu... | reverse complement strand
GAGGGATGATCTTCCGGTTGCCCTAACCCTCGAATTGAGTCCTTGGCTCGAGGCCTCGACCGGCTTTCCCTCCGCCCTGGCCCTCAGGACCCATAGCGACCCCGTGGGCGAACCGGTTGCCAACGATCTGCCGGATGCATCCTCAAGGCAGCAGAGGTGCCAGCTTCCCTCATCACGGCCGAAGGTAGCCCGCGTCGCCTTGCTCGACAGTTGTGCTTTGTTCTTGGAGATTTTGATTGCCATCCTGATCCGCTCGCTCAGTCGCAATATGAGTTGCTTTGTGCGTCATGCCGACGGCACGTTCCCACAGCAAGCTTCGGGTATGTAAAGGTTCCATGGATGGGAGATGAGCGGCGTGCAGCAAAGCGCCGCCCACAACACTTTTACGCCGCCGCCGTCAGGCATCCGTGTGGGGGAGCCTTTCCGCCGATCTGCAAGGTACTACGATGCCTACTATGGCCAAATCCTGAACTACCCAAAACAGTGTGATCTTCTGGAGCGCCTGTTTGAGAGACAAGGCCTCAAGGGCAGGCCCTCAATCCTCGATATTGCATGCGGCACGGGCACCCATTGCCTTGAACTTGCAGGAAGGGGCCACGAAGTGCTCGGGATCGACATATCGCCGGAGATGATCGAGCAGGCGAGGAGGAAGGCTTCTCCGTCATCGGTCAAGAACAAGCCCGCATTCGTTGTTCAGGACATGAGGAAGCTTCGCCTGGGACGGAAGTTCGATGTGGCGATATGCATGTTCGGAGGGTTTGGGTATCTGGACAGCGACCGCGACCTGGCCCAGTTCTTCAAAGGCCTTTCAAGGCACCTCAACCCCGGTGGGCTTTTCCTCTTTGAGTTCTGGAACATCGGGGGTCTGAAGGATTCCCCCTATAGGACGTGGCGCAAGGTCCCGTACAACCAAGGAGCCCTGTACCTTGTTTCTGAGTCCAACTTCGATCACCAGAGAGGCATCCTCAAGATATTCATGGAGTTCATCGTGGAACTCGACGGAACCATCATCGACAAATTCGTCGAGAACCACGAAATCAGGATCTACTCCCTTTCGGAGATGCGGCGCCTTCTTTCGGCAAACGGATATCAGCTCGTCGAAGCCTTCGATGAGAGGGGCCTTGAGTCCTTCTCGCTTCCCCCCAGGGACGCGTTCCGCATCTTCGCCGTGGCCAGATGTCGTCCGAGGAGCGGGTGACGTTCTTGTCATACCCGGTCCCGCTTCGAACATCCGCGATCCGGAGAGCGAGGACGTGAGAGTGGAGAAGCCGGACAAGGGAGTGGCCGAGGCCTACGATGCGGCGTCCGCGACATGGGACAACAAGATACAGGATCCGCGGAGCTACCACTTCTGGTCCTATGGAGCATTTGACCGAGTAGTCCAGCCCTACGCTGATGGATCGAAAGCGATTCTGGACATTGGCTGCGGAACTGGCGCATGGCTGGCAGGACAAGGCAAGAAGAAGGCTGGGAGACTTCTCGTCGGCATCGACGTCTCGCCCAAGATGGCGCGCAGAGCCGTTGCCTCGGGCTGTCCGACGCTGATAGCCGATGCGCAGAGGCAGCCGTTCAAAGACCGAGCATTTGACCTAGTTGTCTCAAGGGGCGACGCGATAGCCCAGGCGTACGATCCCGTAGAGGCCTTTCGGGAGGTTCGCCGTGTTCTGGCGAGCGGTGGGCACGTGTGTTTCGAGATGCACTTCGTCTTGCCCTCGGAGTCCCTCTTCGAAGGGCTGGAGCACCACAACGGAAAGGTAGTCTACAGGAGGGACTCCATCATCGATGAGGGGGTCAAGATCCAGGTCATCAAGAGGTATCATCTTCCTCCCGGAGAGGTGCAGAGAAGAGCTGAGAAGGAGATAGGGGATGAACCGTTCTGCCGCTGCAAATGGCCAAGCCAATTGGTTCCGGAGCGCGCATCCGTGCACGAGACCCACCTTCTCAGAGGGACGGAAGACAACGTGCGCGCCCTGCTTGAGCGCTCAGGACTGACGGTGGTCAACGTGCTCGGCACTGGGCTCCTCGGTCACCTAGTGTCCACGGGGAGGCTATCGAGCGAGTTGATCGAGAGGTTGATCGGCAACACGGATCTCACTCTTGCGATCGCGACTGCGTTCTCGCCCTACACAAACCTAGCCGATTGTGGCAGAGCCACGGTGATTGGGGCCAAGAAGTAGATGGCTCGATCCGGATTCTACTTGCCGCCGGCTTTGTCGCTCTTCATTTCCAGATCGGCCTCGAGCTTGGAGATGATGAACATCATCCACTTCTTCCTGTCTTCCTTCCCCTGTGTCATCCAGTTCTGGGACATCTGCGTGGACTTGCCGTCGGGGCTTGAGCGGACCTGGATCTCGCAGATCGGCTCCAGCTCAGCTGTCTCCGTCTCCTTCAACTTCTCGACCAGAAACTCCACCACCTTCCTCCGATGATCCCTCTCCTTTTGCTTCGACACGTGGCTCCAGACGCTGAGTCCCACGGGTTCCTCGGATTCGTCCGCCTCCACGGTGACCTGGAATATCGGCTGGGGCTGGCGAGATGAGCTTCCTTGGTCCTGTGGACCGTTATGTCCGGACGACTCGGCCATGGACAGGAGTCCAAAGGCGACTGTGCCAAGGCGGGATAGAGCATACCTTGCATCCGGGTCTTGCTCCAGCATGGGGCCCAAGGCCCTCAGGTGGAAGCCGAATGTGCCGCTGTCCTCGACCCCCGCCGCCTTCATCAACTGGGAGAAGCTCATGGCAAAAGCAGATCCGCCGAGCTCCCGCAGGATCCTCCTGCGCGTGGGATGCTTGAGGGACGCAAACACGCTCGTGACGAGTTCATCTTCGTCCAACCATATCCCGGGGCATGATTCGGTCAGCCGCATAAGAAGCTTTTGAGAAGCTCCCTCCACTGAATCTTGAGCTTCGTCCACAATCCATGGGGTCTCCCCCTTCCCCCATGGTCAGCTCCCCTAGCGGCTGTCGGCAGCGGATTCGGTATGTCGGCGCGGAAGACCGAAAGGTATTTATATAACATTGCTAACATCACATACGGTGCTTATGTCAGGTAAGGATATCTCACAACTGCTCAGGGAGATCCGCGACGAGATAGCCTCCCTGAAGAGGGAGGTCTCGGAGCTGAAGCAGCAGAGCCCAGGGCAGGGGCGCTGGAGGTCCGCCGGCCAGTCGGGCTGGGTCGGCTTGGAGATGGAGGTAATGGAGGTTCTCTGCGATGCGGGCAGACAGAGCCTGAGTTCAAAGCAGATAACCGACTCGATCAACGCCAAGCGCAAGGAGAGCGCCTTCGCCAGCAGGACCTCGCCGGCCTCGGTTGCCCGGACCTTGACCGAGCTTGTGAAGGAGGGGGCCGTCCTGCGCACGCGGGTCGGAAGGGAACGCCAGTACTCCTTGAATCCGAGGAAGGTCGTCGGCATAGTCAAGACGAGCTCCGATCCGATCAGCGCCGTAGACGAGCTACTGTCCGAGGTGGCCAAGGTGCCTGAGGAGGAGAGGGTAAGGCGGATCGACGCCGTGCACTACACCGTGCATGGCCTGGAACCGTTCCTTCTCGAACTTGACTCACGGACGGAGGAACTGGCCAAGCTGGTGGGGATGACGCCCGAGTTGGACGTAAGGATTGGCGGCACGGGAGACTTCTGCAGGGACCCCAAACGAGCCCCGAAGAGCACGATCCGTATGTTCCTGATCAAGCGGGACTCGAAGGCTTGATCGCCTAGCCCTGCTACTCAGCCCTCTCAACCGTGATCTTGCACCTTGTGGCCAACGCCGCGATCACGCCCAGCGCAGCCATCCACGGGAAGAGGATCGTTCCCACAGCGCCAGCCGTCACAGGGATGTCCAACAGCGTCTTGTCCTTCTCGCTCTTCACGATGATCCGCGTCACGTTTCCCTCGTGGATCAGCTGCTTGACCCTATCGACGATCTCCTCGCCAGAGACGACGAAGCTCTCGGTCTTGATCCTCTGGGGGGCTCCACAATTTGGGCAGTATCTTGCATCCTCGGCAACGGGCTTGCCGCACCTTGCGCAGTAGGGCATGTTGTCCGATATCACCACTCGGGGTCTTATTGATTTCGGTTGAGGATTGAGGACCGATTCGGCTCGAACATGGTCTCCATCTTCGGGCGCACAGGCAAACCTTTTTCTGGCTCATAGGGCGGCAACGATTTCTCGTCCGCTAGATCCCTCTCATGCGGGTTACGGCGGGGATGGTGGTTTGCGGTGAAATCGGGCAAAGGTTCTCAGCGCGGGCGGAAGGACCCGGAGGAACGACTGATCAAGAAGGCAGCCAAGGCCATCGAGAAGAACCGCAAGAGAGATGCCTCGATAGACGTTGTTGACACGAAGGGCCGGCCGGTGGTCGGCGCCTCGGTGAGGGTCGAACAACTCAACCACGATTTCCTCTTCGGCTGCAACATCTACATGTTCGACCAGTTCAAGACGCCACGCGAGAACCAGCTCTACAAGAGACGCTTCAAGAGCCTCTTCAACTACGCGACGGTGGGCTTCTACTGGCGCTGGTACGAGCCCGAGCAGGGAAAGCCCAACTACGCCTACACGGACAAAGTGGTGTCCTGGTGCATGAAGAATGGCATCCGCATGAAGGGCCATCCCCTACTCTGGGACCACGAGGCCGGCAGGCCAACCTGGGCTGCAGGCCAGCCAGCGGAGGATGTCCAGAGGAAGCGCGTCACCGGGGTTGTCAAGCGCTTTGCCGGGAAGATAAGGTCCTGGGAGGTGGTGAACGAACCCTCCCACTGCAGAGCGGTTCAGATAGACGAGCCCTATCGCTGGGCGCGCGACGCCGACCCCAAAGCCTACCTCATCGTCAACGATTTCGAGGTGATGGCAAATGGGTTCCCACCTTTCCTCCAAATGCTTCAGGAAGCGATGCGCACCGGAGTCCCCTTCGACGGGATCGGCATACAGGCCCACGAGCCCCGCACCATGCGCTTTCCTTTGGAACAGGTACAGAGCGTCCTTGACCATTACGCCGCGCTTGGCAAGGATCTTCACATCACCGAGTTCACGCCAGCTTCGAGTGGCGAGCCGATAGCCGGCTCCCACCTCAAGGCCAACTGGGACGAGACCGCCCAGGCGGATTATGCGGTCAAGTTCTACACCGTGTGCTTTGCGCACCCCGCCGTGGTCGCCGTGACTTGGTGGGACCTATGCGACCGTGGGTCGTGGCTCAAAGGGGGCGGAATGCTGCGCGAGGATCTTGGCCCCAAGCCCGTCTACGAGGCGCTCTCGGATCTCATCCACAACAAGTGGAAGACGCGGGCAAAGGGCAAGACCGACCGATCCGGCCGTTTCTCGTTCCGCGGATTCCTTGGCACATATCGGGTCACCGCCAGGGCTCGGGGCACGAAAGTCGAAAGCAAACTTCATATTGGTCGCGGAAAGGGCAAGCTTGAGGAAGAAGTCCGCCTGGGGTGCTGTCCCCGCAAGACGGCCAACGATCCCTCAGAGCCATCTTTCGCAACCAGCAGTCCTTGACAAACCCTGTTCCAGAAGACTTTTCCATGTCAGCCGCTGCACCCAGAAAGGCAGATTCGAGTCGACGAGGAGGAATCAGGATCAAGCGGCGTATTGAGTCCCAAAGCCAGGCGCGCGACGAAGACCTCAGGTGGCGCATCGCGCTGGCAGAGAAGGAGAAACTCATCCAGCGAGACATCTCGGCGCGTCACCTCGTGGAGGGAAGCTATGTGGCGATGGTGCCCATTCCGGCCGACGGTAGGCCGGTTGACCACACCACCACCGCCAACACCGGCGACATGCACGACAGCAGCTGGACCGGCTGCTACCTTGTCGCTGCCGCCTTCCGGCTCGGGTGGGCCAAGAAGCATGGCAACGGCACGGAGATCAAGAAAGCCTTGGACCTGGGGGAGCAACTGGTACATGGCATCGATGTCCTCACACACGTCAGCGGCCTGCCGGGCTTTCTCGCCCGCACGGTCGTGCATGGGCACGGCCCCGCCGTGGAGGAGCGTTTCCGAAGCAACTCCCGCAACGAATGGCATCAGGGCGTCGGCAGCTTCTCCGAACTGCGATACCGAGGCCACCCCAGCCATCACAACTACCACCATGTGATCCGCGGACTTGCCTTCTGGTACTACTTCCTTGTCAAGGACAACCCCAGGCCATCGCGGCGTGAGAAGGAAGGAGTGGAAAAGGTTCGCTCGATACTGGCGGAGATGATGGAGTACGCGTACAAGGCACACGACTTGATGCTGATGGATGTGGATGGACGCGTCAGCACACACCTTCTGTGGGACGCCCCTCAAGAACAGCAGCCCTCGACGACGGCGCTCATGGCGACCGACTCGCTCAAGTTTGCGCACTGGATCACGAGCGACGAATGGTACAGGAAAAAGTACGAGGATCTTGTGGAGTACTTTGGCTACAGAAGAACGGGCAACATCCCCCCGGACCGGTGGCAAGGAGAACACGGCAGGCCACATGCCCCGGACCACGACGACACCGAGCACACGCTGGCCAGCCTATGGCTCGCCTGCCAGCTTGAGGACGATCCCAAGCTGAGGGAATTCTACCGGATGGCCGTTGCATCGATCTTCGCCAGCAAGAGGCACCAGAAGAGGTCGCCCTTCAACTACTACTATGCAAGCGTCACGGGCGATCTGAAGGGGGCGGACCTCAGCGGAGCGCTTGAGACCCTGCAGCTATACCCATCCGTCACGCTCAACTTCCCCATCATGAACAGCATCCGCAGCGACCTGGGCCCGGAGGTCCGATCCCCTGCTGACAGGTTCACGGCCAAGAGCGTCCTGCCATTCAACCAACAGCCCCTGGACAACGCCTACGACTGGAAGGGGGATCCTTTCAGCCTTGACGGGTGGTTGGCACGAGGCATCACATCGCTCGCTATCTCGGACGAGGACCCGATGGTGTGGTACCTGAGCGACGCCGGGGGAACACTGTACCAATCCCTCGACGGCGGGAGGTCCTTCAGCGTCGCGGAATTCCACCAGAACGCAAGGGTCCGGGATGTCGTCTTCGCTGGGGGAAAGAGCCGGATAGCGGTGCTGGCCACCGACCGGGGCATCTTCCGCACCGACACCGGCGGCTACAGGAACAGCTGGCAGCATGCCGGAGCAGGCCCCGAGCCAAACGGCGCACACCAGGTGATTGCCGACGCGAACAATCCCCACGTAGTGTGGGCAGTCATGGACGATGGGACATACCGAAGCGTGGACCTGGGCATGGAGGAGGTGGGCAAGGCTTGGGAGTTGGTGTCGGGCCCGATGCCCGGCAAGACCGCATCTCCACACGCGCAAGGCCGGGGAAGCGACAGCCCGGTCTACGGAGTGGGAACCGGCCCGCGTGCCACAATGTACGTCGCCCTCGGCGGCCGCGTCTACCGCAGGAGGGCGGGGGAGCCCGCCTGGATGCTCTCGCCCGTCGACGCCGAGGACTACCACATCGTCCCCACCGCCAGGCAGATCGCCGTTGCGCCCGACGATCCCGACGCTGCCCTCATACTCGCCACGCTGAACGTGTGGGGCCACGACATGCCGGTGGTGCTGAGGACCTTGGACGGCGGCGAAGACATCCGAATCGTTGGCTGGAAGCATGTACAGCCCCACCTAGCTTCAGAGGGCTCGGGCCTGGAGCGTTGCCGCCTCGACGCGGTCACGTTCGATCCCAGCCACCCGCAGATCGCGTATGGAGCTTCCCCGAAGGGGGTGTACCGGTCCACCGACCGGGGGCTCACATGGAACCAATGCAACAATGGCCTCCGCATTCCCCTCGCACACGCGGTCTTCGCCCCCAAGCAGACCCAGGGGACCGTGTTCGCAAGCACACCAGCTGGACTGCATGTGAGCACCGATCAGGGAAAGACCTGGAGCCCCCCGATCCTTGTTCTGAACGGGCCGGGGGTTGACCGGTGCGAGAGGGGCGGCCTTGGCTACCTAGCTGGGTACTGGCCGGGCCGATACCTCGGCTACGTCACCGAAGAACAGGCAACTGCCTCTCCTGATGGCTGGGAATCGTAGGGCTTCTTCCATCACAGATCGGACAGTTGAGCATAGCCGCGATGTGCCAATGACTGCTTGCCCGTCAAAGTCAACGCATGCCCAAAGCTCATTGAGCGTTGCTGCGAGATGGCATGCGAGGAGGATCTGGGTATGGCCAAAGCGACTTCGGAGGAAACCCTGACAACAGCGCTCGGCTCACTGGCGGCAGCGATCGACCGGCTGGCGAAGGCCATCGAGGGTCAGGGAATGACTTCCGGGAAGGTCTACTCGACGATGGAGCCCCTCAAGGGACAGACACTTGCTGAGTCCATCAGGTACCTTGGGGACATGATGAGGCCGCTTGAGACACACACACACTTGCAGGGGCTCTGAGAGAACTCGGGGATGGGCTCACCAGACAACGATAGTGGTCTGCTGAATCCGCCGTTGTTCCCCGCTAGCGCAAGCGAGGATGCACAACATGCCAGCTGACCACAGACCGTCAGGTATCCAAAGCCCCACTCGGACGCCGCTCTTTCAGCAGGTTCCGAGAGGGACTAGACGTTGAGGCCTCGACGCCTCTCAGCCACGTTCTAGCCACCGCAATGCCGATTGCGCCGCGCCCAACGGATCACCGGGTGCAGTCACGACGAGGCTCCAGGGCAACTCGCCAACAGCCGCTCGAATATCCTCAACCCGGGCCGAACCCTGGCCCAAGGGAAGGTGTGCGTCGAGCCTGGCAAAGCCCGGGCGCAGATCCACATCGCGGATCTGAACGTACCTCAGCCTATCACCGAGCGTTTTCGCCGCTTCGGCCGGGCTCTCGCCCCAGATCAGCACATGGCCCACGTCCAGCGCTGCGCCAACGTTTGGCCTGTCCACCTCACGGACGATGCCCAGAATATCCTTGGACGAACCGAAGAGACGGAAGGGCATCGACTCCAAGAGTATCTGCGCCCTGCCCGCAGATGCAAGCTCCCGCACGCTCGAAACCAGAAGCGAACTTGCCTCCTCCTTGGACTGGTAGTTCTCGGCCAGGCGGCTTGGCCCCACGACCATGAAGGGAATTCCCCGCCCGTCCATCCAGTTGAGCACCCCAATCAACCTCCGGACCGTGTCCTGCCTGCGCCACTCGACGGCGTCGGAAAGGCTGCCCGCGAGATACGGCGTAAGTTGGGGCAGGGCATTGACGCACATTGGCCTCATGCCCAGCTCAGCTACCTTGGGTTGCCAGACATCCACGGTGGGGATGCACGCGGGAGTGAGCTCCAGCCCGCGGTACCCCATTGAGGAAAGCTCCGCAAGGTGCCAGTCGGAGAGCGACCCAGTCAGGTAGATCGGATTCACGGCTGGTGTTGCCTCGCCCATCATCCCTTCACCTCAAATGCGGGACCGTCCAGGAGAAGCTCCACAACCACGACGTCCAGCGGTGGCACCTGAACACGCACAGCCATCCTGGGCGCAAGCTTCGCATCGGTCATCCAGTTCGTTGCCCTCCGGGTCCCTAACCCCCCTGCCCGCAGCATCCCTTCCCACACATCGGGCCCGTTGTTGCAGAGGGTGACGATGAGTCGGTCGGTCTGGGATGTCACATTGACCAGATACTGGATGGGCCCTCCCTCCACCGTCACGAGATTGAAGGAGCGCAGGTAGTGTAGCAGAACGGCCTTCGCGTGTTCCAGGATCGCGTGCGGGGACGGAAGCGGTTGGTCGAGCTCGTTGTGGATTTTCTGCCGATCGATCAACGGATTGCTCAGGAAGAACTCCGAGGCAAAGAGGAGCGTCGAGCCGCCGCCCGGGTGATCCTTCCTCGCCACCAAGGGCAGGCCTTGTCTCGTTTTCGCAAGGACAACCACGTCGGCATCAAGGCTCAGGCGATGCAATCGGAACGGAATCTCGTTGATCGGCTGGGATTGTCCAGGGATGATCGCATGGTACGCCTCCTCGGTTGGGCCGATCCGGACGCCGAAGAGCGCTCCGGCCTCCTCTGAAAGCTGGTTGGCGCAGGCGATGAGATGCCCGCCCGCCGCCACGAAGCGGGAGAGCTTCACAAGAAGTTCGCCTTCAAGACGCGTCTCGCCAAGGAGGAGGACGCACTGATAGCGCTTCAGGACGTCGAGGGAGGCGTCGGACAGTATGACGTCGAAGATGTCGCCGCATGGGGTGGCCGTCAGGAAACCGCGCTCGCTGTGGTAGAAGCTTGCATCCTCGTATCCCGGATACAGCTCGCGGAGCACGAGGTCGATCTGGTGGTCGCCCTTTTGATAGGGCATGTTTCCCCACACAAGGTAGGTGTCGCTCGTGTACAGGTGGCGAGGGGGTGCCCAACCGCAGTAGTAGTCCCACATCAGTGCCACCGGCGTGTGAAGCTCGCCACGGTCCGGGTGGTCTTCGCACCACTTCTTGCCCTTGAGCTGTTCGCGTCCGATCTCGGTGAGCTCGGGGGCCTCCTGCTTCACGCCATCCACGATGCGTTCCATTTTCCTCGTGCCGAGGTGGCCGGATTCAAAGCTCATCATGATGCTTCCGTACATGACGAGCACGTACCAAAGGCGACGAAGCAGGCTCATGCTCGTACCGGCGGTGGGGCCGCACATGTACCCGCCGACGCGCTTGTCCTCGCCATCGGGGTCGTCCATGGACTTCCAGCCCCATCTGTTGAAGACGCTGGAGTTGCCGTACCAGAGCAGTCCGTACTGCTTGCCTGCGCCACGGATGAAGGCATACCACATCGGCACGCTGGGAAGGCCCTGCGCGGTCTCGGCGCCGAGGAGCCGGTGGTTGCCCATGGCGGCGAAGTAGTGGGGGAAGGTGAGGCTGTTCAGGGCGACGAGGTAGTTGTGAAGATCATTGCCGAGCTGACGGAAGTACTGGCAGAAGGCCTCGTGGGCCTGCATCCGGGTCGCCGGCGCGGGGCAGACCAGCTTTGCGTAGCCGCCAATGAATCGGCCGTCCTGCTCGCCGTTGTCGTATCCCAGGAAGCGCGGGCCAAGCTTGTTGAGGATGTAGCGGTGCATCTCGTCCGTCACCCGATACTCGGACCACTCAAACCGCTC
>Ga0172365_10003918_pt1 | contig 11037 bp, 8 predicted proteins | sample LakKivSesite48cm_FD_114535 | JGI IMG/M metagenome (GOLD analysis project Ga0172365, IMG submission 114535) | Sediment microbial communities from Lake Kivu, Rwanda - Sediment site 48cm | ecosystem: Environmental > Aquatic > Freshwater > Lake > Sediment | place: Rwanda: Western Province, Lake Kivu... | reverse complement strand
TTTCAACAATTTTCCATCCTTCGGGTCTCCAGCCGCCCTTGCGTTCCCAGTCGTTCCACAATTGGTCGTCGATTTTCTTTTCTTTCAAAACTTTTTCCGGTCCAGGTTGTTTCATTGTTTTACACCTCCAAAACTACGGCGCCTGCTTGGCATCCTGTGCCGCCATGCCCATGTATAAACCCTTTCTTTGGTTTACTCAATTGTCTGCCTGGTGCTCCCCATTTCTTACCAATCTGGTTGCTTAGCTGCCAGTAGATATCAACCATTTGGGCGATTGATGTGGATCCAACTGCATGGCCTTGTGCTGTTAAGGCTCCGCTCAGTTGGCATGGCAGTTCTCCGTGGGGCTGGATCACGCCTTCTCGAAGCAGTTTCTTTCCTTCGCCTCTTTTGCAGAAATCAAAGTCTTCAAGTGCCGCTAAGACAACGCCTGCGTATGGGTCGAAAATTTCAACGAGGCTAATTTCCTTTCGCGGGTTCTTAATTCCTGCATCTTTGTAAGCCATCCTGGCGGAAACTCTTAGCGAACCAAAGTTGCAGAAATCTGGGTACGGCGACATGGGTGGCAGAACATGTTTAGGCCAGATTTTTTCATCTTCTGGGTACAAGCCTTTCCACGCTGGGTTGTCTGGTCGGTCTCCAGCTCTCATAGTGTCTGAGCCGAAGCCCACGCCGGTTATCCATATCGGATTGTCGGTAAGTTTCTTGGTCAGCTCTTCGTTTGCCAAAAGCAGAGCAGAGGCACCTTCGCTGGTCATTGCGCACTCGTAAAGCCTGTATGGCCAAGAGATTAAACGAGATTTATAAACATCTTCCACTGTCATCTTGCTGAAACCGTGTTGAGCCGGCCACTGCGCGTAGGGATTGTCGAGCGCGTTGTTGTGGCACAAAACTGCAACTTCAGCCAAGTCTTCCTCTGTTTCTCCATAGACATGCATTCGTCGAGCCTCCATCGTTGCGTAAAACGCGTTGTAAGTGAACCCGGAAACGAAGTCCCAGTCTGTGTCACCTGCGATGGCTATTGCTTCATTGACCTTCTGGATTGGCAATTCATCCATTTTTTCCCATCCAACCACGAGAACTAGTGGAAACATCCCTGAGCGTATCCACAAGACTGCATTTATCACCGCATCGATTGGGGTTGCTCCACCTGACTCAACTCGAAAGCAGGGCACAGCGCTCAATCCCAAATAGTCATTAATTATCCAGTGCATACACTGTTGTTGTTCGAGGATGTCACTGAAATACGAGTAACAGCATGCGTAGCCTTTCTTTACGAAATCTCCAAGCTCGAGATCTGGCACATCATCAAGTATCATTTTGACAGCTTCTGCGCACATTTCTTCCTGTAGAGTATGCCTCGGGTTGTCAAACCTTGAAATGCCGCCGGCTACTATTCCAACTCTTTTCAAGCTTTCACCTCATTCCTGAAAGACGTACTTTAGTGGATTTCAACAACTATAAGATTTTTACTGAAGAAATCGCACGTAAAACATGGAACAATTAAGAATCCTTTTATAATTTCCTTGATCAATTCATCAACATGCAAATATTGAAGTTAGCCACCGCGCTGCCCAAAAATGAGTACACAACCGAGAAACTGCTGGAGGTCTTCCCGTGTAAGCTTCCGAAAGAGGTTAGGAAAAACGTACTCAACCTAGGAGTTTCAAAACGCTACCTCATAAGGCATGATCACTTAAATTCGAAGTCAGAGAGTATCATGCGAGAGTGCGATCTCGTCAACCTTTGCTCAGAAGCCTGCGAAAAGGCTATCCAGAAGGCCGATCTATCCATCAGAGACATAGGTTATTTTGTCGTAGCTTACGACGTCAGCCCGTTCCTGAGCCCTGGTCTGAGCCAGCTTTTAGTTCGAAAAATAGGTTTTAACCCTTACATAAGGCATGTTAACGCTCAAGGAGCAGCCAGCACCGCGTTCACGAATGCTCTAGAGCTTGCAGAAAATTATCTTGCGGCACATCCAGAAGATTATGTTTTGCTCTGCGTCTCTGGAGTAAGCTCCTACTGGTTCCAGAACCAAGTGCGAGGCATAAAAGACGTTATGGAAATTAGCCGAATCAACCAGATGAAAAACAACGCAAGAAAGCAGATAGAACTGAGAAAATGGATTGCAACCATGGAGTTTTTCCTCTTTGGAGATGGAGTGGCCGCCACCATAGTGGCGAACAAAGGTGAAGGCCTAATTGTTAGGAAAATTGTGGAAGTTGTCAACCTTGAGAGAAAAGACTACTTGGCCGGCTACGCCAGACTTTCCACTTCAAACGAACCTTTTAAATTTGGATTTCACTCGCATCTTGATAGAAAAATTCCTCAACTTGGAGTGAAATATACGACTTTAGCTCTCAAAAGACTACTTGGCACGAACTTTCAAAGTACCGTAAAAAAAGCAAAGAAATGGGCAGTTCACACTGGCAGCGAAAAAATACTTAACGCATTAGCCGAACATAACGGTATTGAACGTGAAAAGATCAGGGAATCACATGAAATTCTTGAGGAATACGGTAACTTGGCCGGAGCAAGCCTGCCATTCATACTTGAAAAAATAATATCAAGCAACGACCTCACAGAAGACGACACGATTTTAATGCTTGGCTACGGATGGGGGTTTTCAGCCGGTGGCGCCGAACTAGAATTCAAGGAATAAGAAAGGCTGTCTGCAACTCAAACGCACATCAGAACAGATTTTACTAAGTGCTCAGCCCACATCAATTGTTTCGTTGGTTGCCTCTCAAAAATCGCTTGCCCAAAGGCGGGTTCAAACCTTCAGTCACGGTCATTTGCGATGCTGCAATTTTACACATAAAAGATATAATTGTGAGTCTAGAACATACTACTCTCAGAATTCGAACCGGTGAGACATCTTGGACTTCGACTTAAATGATGAGCAGAAGATGCTGGTTCAAACAGCCTCTGAGTTGGCAAGGGACTTCGCGCCAGACTACTGGAGAGAGAAAGATAAGAATCACGCATTCCCTGGAGAATTCTGGCAATCTCTGGTCGAAGCTGGTTTCGTGGGCATGATTATTCCTGAAAACTACGGCGGAGGCGGAATGGGCATGTCCGAAATGATTCTGGCAATGGAAACTCTAACTTCAGAAAGTTGCGGGTTGGCAGGAACGTGGTTTCTCTGTCTGACATCTGTTTTTGGAGGCTTGTCGCTTGCGAAACACGGGAATGAGAAACAAAGAGAGAAGTATCTGCCAAAAATAGCCAAGGGAATGGAGTTTTGCTTGGCATTGACTGAACCTGATGCTGGAACAAACACTTTGAACACTCAGACCATGGCTGTAAAACAAGGAGACGAATACATCATCAACGGACGGAAAACGTTCATTTCCGGGGCAGATAGAGCGAAGGGAATGATGCTGATAACAAGAACTACTCCTGTAGAGAAGGTTCCAAAGAGAACCTTGGGGCTAAGCGTCTTTGTCGTGAATCTGCCCGATCCATCAATCGAGGTCATTCCAATCGAAAAGCATGGAATCCACTATTCAAAAACCTGCGAAGTCTACATCAGCGATCTCCATGTGCCAGAAGAGAATTTGCTCGGAGAGAAGGACAGAGGCTGGTATCAAATATTGGACACTCTGAATCCTGAAAGAATGTCTTTTTCGGCAGCTGCCGGAGGAATCGGCCTTCTAGCCATAAAGAAAGCCGTGGAGCACGCAAAGCAGCGGAATGTTTTCGGAGAACCCATCGGCTCTTACCAGGCCATACAATTTCCCCTTGCGGAAGCCAAGGCGAAGATTGAAGCCGCAAGGCTGCTTAACCATAGGGCCGCTTGGCTCTATGACAAGGGACAACCATGCGGCGCCGAAGCTAACATGGCAAAGGTTGCGGCAGTTGAAGCAGGCACTCAAGCAGTTTACCACGCAATGCAAACCTTTGGCGGTTACGGCTACGCAACAGAGTATGACGTTGAACGTTGGTGGAGAGAAATAAACCTGATCAGGCTGGCACCTGTGACACATCAGATGGCGTTAGCCTTTATCGGCGAACACATTTTGGGACTCCCGAAATCCTACTGAACAAGGCGCTTCTCCGAAGGGAAACGCCATATTACTAGGACATGAGTGGCAAGATTCTGTATAGGAGATTGAGAGAAAAGTATTCCCAAACACTGTGAATTGGACGAGTGAGCAACTGGTTTTGGGAGATCTTCTTTCACGCCGATTTTTTCTGACGCGATATACCTCTTCAAATTTTGTGCGTAGTGATCATCCGGAGAAGCTACTCCTTCTGAAGCTCAGGAAGAATCTTTTCAAAGTAATCCAGCGATTCTGGATTAATCAAAGCATCTCTGTTTAGCACCGGCCTGCCATGGATGATGTTTGTAACCGCAATTTCAACTTTTTTCATATTGAAAGTGTAAGGAACATCTGGCACTTCAATTATCATAGCGGGGACATGCCTTGGAGAAGCATTTCCGCGCAGGGTTTTCCTTATCTTATTTTTCAAATCTTCGGTCAAACTGTATCCTGGAGCGAGTTTAACAAAGAGGATAATGCGCTGATCTCCTTTCCAATCCTGTCCTACGGCAACGCTATCAGCTATTTCTTCCAGTTTTTCCACAACATTATATATTTCAGCTGTACCTATGCGCACTCCGGAAGGCTTCAAAACAGCGTCGGAGCGGCCGAAGAAAGTTATTCCACCTGTGTGACTGTGAATTACAATATAATCGCCATGCCTCCACACGTTTTTGTCGGGATAAAACCTGAAGTAGGCCTCTTTGTACCTTTCATTGTCCGGATCATTCCAGAAATAAAGCGGCATCGACGGAGAAGGGGCTTCACAGACGAGTTCTCCTTGTTTATCAACCACTGGATTACCGCTCTCATCATACGCCTTCACTTTCATTCCTAACGCCGGAGCCTGCAATTCACCGGCATATACAGGCAGGGTGGGACTTCCGGCAACAAAACAGCCATTGATATCTGTGCCTCCTGAAATAGAATTGAAATGCAAATCATTTTTGATTTCTTGGTAGACGTATTCAAATCCTTCAGCTGAAAGAGATGAACCGGTTTGGGATATTTCTCGTAAGGATGACAAATCGTAATCTTTTCCCGGTTTAACCCCCTCGCTTCGGAGATAATTGATATAGGTTGCACTACAACCGAAAATAGTTATTTTATCATCCTGAATCAATCTCCACATGGCACCCGGGTCAGGATAATTGGGATTGCCGTCATACAACACTACAGTGGCGCCCACCGCTAAGGAGCTTAGCAGCCAATTCCACATCATCCAACTACAATTGGTAATATACATGATCTTATCTTCTCGTCTTAAATCTGTATGGAGCATCAACTCCTTTAAGTGATTGATAAGAACCCCAGCCCCTTGCACTATACACTTTGGCTTACCAGTTGTCCCTGACGAAAACATAGTTAATACAGGATGATCAAAAGGCAATTGTTTAAACTGAATTTCCAGTTGTTTTTCTGAAGACAGAAAATCATCATAACGTACAGAGTTGGGAATGCTACTAATGTCAGGTTTAGATTTCACATATGAAATAACAATCACTTTTTCCAGTGAGGGAATTCCTTTGGCAACTTCCTCAGCGTTAATTAAAGTATCAAAAGTCCTAGCTTTGTAGAAATACGCATCAGCCGTAAACATAACTTTCGGTTCAATTTGACCAAGACGATCCAATGCCGCTTGTGCCCCAAGGTCAGCGCCACAGGAAGCCCATGTAGCACCGATGCTAGTAGCGGCAAGCATGGCAATAGCGGTCTCGATTAAATTGGGCATATAGGCACACACTCTATCTCCGGAGGCAATCCCTATCGCGTGCAATGATTTGGCCAAACGCGCCACAGAGTTGTATACTTCGGCATAGGTCATCTTGGCTGATTTCTGGTTTTCTCCTTTGAAAATAAACGCTACATGGTCGTCTCTGTAATTCAGGAGGTTCTCGGCGAAATTCAATCTTGCGCCTGCAAACCACTTTGCACCGGGAAACCTGCTTAAGTCATCGATCACCTTGTCGTATCCACGGAATGCTTTGATCTGTGCAAATTCCCACATGGCTGCCCAAAAATGCGTTATTTTTTCAATCGACCAGTTGTACAGTTGAGCGTACGAGTTAATTTCAAGACCGTATTTTTTGTTGACAAAGTCGATAAACTTAGTCATGTTGGCCTGTTTTATGCGCTCTTCAGAAGGTCGCCAGAGCAACTTTCCCATTAATCTCCTTCCTTTACGTTTTTTACTTGCTGATGTATGAGAGTTTTAGGTTAAACTTGAATTTACCTAAAAACTTTTTCTAGCTTTTTATTCCGAGAAAACGAAAAATTACTCGGAAATTCGTATTAAATATTTTATGACTGCGCGGTCTTGGGAGGCTAGAATCTATTAACCAGAGGTCTTACTTCAATTGGATAAAAGAAAAATGGGAAGCCAACGTTAATATGGAACGTGATAAACAGCTATGTTGTCAATCTTTTAACTAACTGCAATTTGCACTATTGGCGGTCGTGGACATGATAGATCTACAAGATATAAGAAACGCAAGAGAAGCTGTAGGAATCTTTGTCAAGCAGACTCCTTTGACGCATTCACATTTTTTCAGTGATCTCTGCCGTGGAGAGGTGTATCTGAAACTGGAAAACTTGCAGGTTATGAATTCCTTCAAGATACGGGGAGTCCTTAACAGAATGTTACAACTGAGCGCAGAAGAGAAGAATCGTGGCATCATTACCGCATCTGCGGGCAATCACGCTCAAGCAGTAGCTCTTGCAGCCAAGAAACTGAATTTTCCCGCGAAGATAGTGGTTCCCAGAAACACGCCGAAAATAAAAATCGATAAAATCAAGGAATACAATGTGGAACTTATTCTATACGGAGATATCTATGACGATGCTGAAGAAAAGGCTAAGGAACTGGCAAAGAAAGAGGGACTGGCGTACATATCTCCTTATAATGACGAATTGATCATTGCAGGCCACGGGACGATTGGACTTGAAATTCTTGAAGCCCTTCCCAATGTTGATGCGGTTATTGTTCCTGTTGGCGGTGGAGGCTTGATTTCGGGAATAGGCGTAGCGACCAAGAGCATTAAGCCGAGCGTGCAGATTATCGGCGTGCAATCCGAAGCTTCACCGGTCATGCACGAATCCTTGAAGGCAGGCAAAATAGTCAGTGTGCAAATGAGAGAATCCATAGCTGAGGGCCTATTCGGAGGCATTGAACAAGCATCCGTAACGTTCAATCTGGTTCAGAAATACGTTGATGATCTTTTGTTGGTTAAAGAAGAAACGATAAAGAGAGCGATATATTTGCTTTGGGACAAGGAGAAGCAAGTTGTTGAAGGCTCAGGGGCGGCTGCCGTTGCGCCTATATTGGAAAACAAGGACTTGTTTCGGAGCAAAACAACTGTTGCCGTGATAACTGGTGGAAACATTGAAGATAAATTGCTGCAAGAAATATTGAATTTTGAAACTAAAACGCATGTTTAAGGCGATTTAGCACCGGGCTGAGAATGAATTCTTGATAAGTATCGTCGATTCATAAGTGTTTTAATGTTTTAAAGTCAAGTATCTGACTGCAAGGTGGAATTGCTATGAGCGACCAAATCCTTAAAGCTTGTAAAGAATTGATTGACGATGCAAAAGTAGGCTGTGCTGACCTTGTTTTTAAGGAAGTGTGCCTTGAAGTTTTGTCAAGAGCGCGCAACGTTCTATCAGAAAAACAGTTTAAGCAACTAGTTGCTTATACAGCAGAAAAAATGAAGGAAAAGATTTCCTTTGAAATTCAGCCAGATGTAATGCTTCGAAGCTAAATTCTAGACCACGTTCATAAGTTTACGCTTTGCCTGTCAATGCTTTGCGGGGCTCGGGAAATCAAATGGCGATTCCACCTTGCCACCTTTATTTTTAGAATATCTGAGTATGACGGTTCGGCTTAGCTGAGCTTGTAACCTATTTTCCTCAAAAACTCTTTTCTAGCTTTGATGTCTGCGTCAGTTTCTATGCCCTTGCTTTTCAGTCCATCGACGACGCCTACTATTCCTCTGCCCTGCTCGGTTTCCGCGATAATGATTTCCAAGGGGTTCGCGGTCGCCGCGTACAATGTGCAAACTTCTGGCACTTCTTTTATTTCGCCCAGAACATTTATCGGATAGGCATTCCTTAGGAAGATTATGAAGCTGTGGCCGCAGGCGATTTCGAAAGCTTTTTCAGCTGCCATGCGCCTTAGCTCGCCGTCGGTTCCCTCATGTCTTATGAGGCATGGGCCGGAGCTTTCGCAGAAACCTATTCCGAATTTTATGTTTGGTACCGCGTTAATTAGCGCTTCATAAAGATCTTCAACGGTTTTTATGAAGTGGGACATGCCTAAGATTACGTTACAGCCTTCTGGCACTTCAACCTTGACTATTTTGAATTCAACCATACGAGGGTTCCCCACCTGAACAGTTTATTTCCTGACTTATTTTTAAAATTTAGCTGATTTTCGTCTTTAACCTTGCGGCCTTCACTATGAACAACGCGGATCCTATCAGCAATATGATCGAAGATGCGTAAAAAGTATTCACGTAGGCATTCCAGCTAGGTATGCCGAAATTGTGAGTTTGTACGTCTGCGAGGGGTCCGCCTACGAGGAAACCTGCTGCTCCCCAACTCAGAGCCATCACCGTGTTGTATCTGCTAAAAAGTCGCCCCCTTCTGTCTTCTGGTATTATGTCGCCGGCAAAGGCGAATCCAGCCGTTTGGATTATCCAGAAGGATATGCCGTTTATTCCGTAGATAAGAGCCATGGTCAGCACGTCAGGTGTTGAGCCGAAGAAGAGGGGCGTTGTAATTGCCAGGGCTAGTCCGGTGAGGAGAACTTTGACATTTCCAATTCTGCTCGCGCACGACCAACAGAACAAGTTAGCCAACATCCCGCCCGCGTTCCAAGCTGTTAATATCAAACTCATTTCTGGACCGCTTGCGTTCAATCCTTCTGGCAACCTTATGAAAAGTTGGAAAACCTGAGTCACGCAGGCAGCTCCGATGACTATTACAACTAATGCGATTAGAAACCACCTGTAAACGTCGTCATTGTCGCCTGCAGCTTCGTTACCATTTGCAGTTTTCTTTTTCAAGGCGTTTGCCATGTTATTGTTTTCAGTCTTTATGTATCTCTTCTCAGCATATCTTAGAGTCATCCACATCATGGCTGCGCTTGTCAACAATATTGCAATCACAAGAAAGAATAATGTTCCCTGACGAAAACCTTCACCATCGTTGTACAGGAATCCTGCCGCGCCTATTCCGATAATTCTGCCCGTCGAGCCGGCAAAATTGAGAGCGCCTACGACTCCTCCTCGCGTTTTGTTTGTTGTCACGTCCGCTAGTAATGTGGCCCATCCTACATCTGACATGGACCAGAAGAATTCTAGGATTGAGAATCCAACGACTAATGATAAGCCGGCCGCAAAGTTTGCTTGTGCATTCAATAGGGATCTGTGAACCAAGAAGACAAGGAGGTAGGCTACTGCAGCGGTTGATTCACCTATGATTATCAGCTTCGACCGTAGCTCATAGCGATCGGAGATTTTTCCCCACAGCAGGTTTTGGCCTAACGCCGATGCCATCATATTCATTGTGCCGAGCAACGTTGTTGAAGTTACGCTTCCCATCAGACTGAAAAGGTAGTTTATCATGAAGGTGTAGAAGATGCCTCTTCTGAGGAACACCAGAGATGAGAACAAGCCTAGGTTCAGAAATATGACCCTCCGACCCAGCGTTGACGGCATCTTCACTTTTCTCGCTTCCCTTGTTAAGGTTTGAATTACAAGTCATTGGGCATCTAAAAGCATTTCCGAGTTTTCGTCTTCGTTCAAAAGGAAAACTGGCGTTCTACTTTCGATCCGCTCATGTACGTTCTCCCATGCATTTGAAAGAAGGAAGCAAACGTTTTTCTTGAAACTTGATGGATTTATGTACTTTCTTAATGGCAAATTTTATAAGCGCCAACGTCGTGGATAGGTGCATCGTGCAGGAAGAAATTTTTGCACATAAAATCCGAAGGAGTTGAAATAGCGAATGTCCGAGAAGGAGATGCACAAGGCAGTTTGCGCCGATTGCGGCAGGGACTGTGAAGTTCCGTTCAAGCCTGATCCGAATAGGCCTGTTTACTGCCGAGAGTGCTGGTCGAAGAGAAGAGGCCAAAGAAGAAGATACTAAAGCTCAAGCTAACCGCTTTAATTCTATTTATTCTCAATTTTCTCATGTTTAGTGTAAACTTTTCAAAAAATCGACTCGTTCTGCAAACAAAACCTAAATATCATGGAGATGTTAAAGCAAATCAGAAAAGCTCGCTATGGGCCGGTAGTTCAGTTGGTATGAACGCCTGACTTGCACTCAGGAGGTCGGGGGTTCAAATCCCCCCCGGTCCACTTCAACATCATTTTCACTGATTCCCGGTCCTCTATGAGATACTTTGTAAAGGTCGTCATTTTCGTTTCCTGAAGATTTTGTTCCCACTAAAGTCGCAGACGTACTCGAAGCCCGTTTCCACGAGCTTGCAAGCTTCCTCTTCGGAGTGAGCTACCACGGCTGTGTAGTCGTCATCTTTGAAGCCTATCAGTTGCGTGTACAGCATAGTGTTGTTCAAGGATTTGTGGCCGAGGATTTCTTTGACGTGGAGGATGTCTCTGGTTTTATGGTATTCCATTGTAGCCTTCCAGTGGCGGAAAGTGTGGAACGTTATCTGCTTTATTCTATAGTTTTTGAGTTTGGCTGCAATTCGCTTGCGCTGTTTTCCAAAGTTACGTCTCATTAAATCTGAGCTGGCGTCAAAGACCGCGACTCTGTTCTTAGGTGTTTCTTTTAGCATATCTAAGAGTTTGTTTGAGATTCGCAGGTTTCTGGGGTTTCCTCCCTTTTCCGGAGTTATTCGTATGGATTTGTTTTCCAAGTCTAAATCTGTCCAATTGAGTTGGCTTGCTTCGCCGCATCTCATGCCGGTTTCTTTGAGCAGCTGTAGGTAAGTTGCCATTCTTTTGCTGCAGCCAGCTATAAGTTG
>Ga0172365_10003917_pt1 | contig 11038 bp, 15 predicted proteins | sample LakKivSesite48cm_FD_114535 | JGI IMG/M metagenome (GOLD analysis project Ga0172365, IMG submission 114535) | Sediment microbial communities from Lake Kivu, Rwanda - Sediment site 48cm | ecosystem: Environmental > Aquatic > Freshwater > Lake > Sediment | place: Rwanda: Western Province, Lake... | reverse complement strand
TAGACGTGCTTGTCCTTTAGGTCCTTCCATCTTAAGTGGATCAACAAATACCATCACTATGTCGCCCGGTTTTCTCATAATGTTGAAATTACACGGTATAAAAGACTACAACTGACGCTTTGAAGAATAACACTAAGAATAAATGCCTTTGCCTGAGTAGAAGTTCCAAATATATCCATTCCCATATCAACGAATCTTGCTCCTTTCTTAAAGCAATACATAAGAATAAGAATTATACCTAATACAGGTATCCAAGGTAGAACCTTTGCCGGAATTCCAAATGGTGTTTTCATACATCATATGGATTAAAAAATACTTCAACTTCTGCCCTTTCTCTTGCTGGATCTTCAATATAAAGAAAGTCTGTATTAGGATGTTTTTCTCTACATTTGATTATATTATCATCCAAGAAATCTTTTTCCGTTTGTTCCTTTCTTGGAGGAACGTAGATCACAATTATTGCTTTCATTGTCTTTTAGATTTACGTTTACTGTCAAAATGACTTTCAATCCTGTTCCAAAGCAGTATGACTTCTTGTCTTAATTCTTCCTGTCTTTCTTCCTCTTCTATCTTAGCAATAGCATCTTCCAGACTCCTACCAAGAGGTTCTTCCCCCATAACATAAATGGATTTGCCTGAATACGTTTTTAGAAACTGCAGATTCTGCCTTATGTCATCTACTCCGTAGTCAAACACAATTGACACAGGAGCTATACGACTTGGCTTCCAGATAGAGTTCTTAAAGACTTCCACTTCAATATCTACACCTACAACACGAACAACGTCTTTGCCATGGAACTTTTTCTCCTTTTTAATCTTGTCTTTGATTTTTGTTCTTAGACGAAGACTGGAGTAGAATGCTACTGCCTCACCTCCTGGAGTGGTGTACCTTTGTCCGTAAGGTCCTGCATCCATGTTAATACGAACCTGGTTGGAACAAACCATGAGATAATTCTGTTGTTTTAATATACGGCAAGTCTTTCTCAGTTCTTCAGAGAATTCCTTGGCACGTCGCATTCCCATCTTGTCACCTTCCTCCTTTTCAAGTTCTGTGTCTGTAGAAAGTGCAGCAAGGCTGTCTGCCATTATTCCATTTATAACTTTCTCATTCTCAGGTTCCCATCTTCGTACCTCTTTAAATACTTCTGTAACGGTATCAGGTTGAGAATAATTTCCTTCCTTCAACTCCAACCCAAACATTTTAGCAAACTGAGGATTGAGTCTTGCTTCAGGATCTTTGAACATTACATCCCCACCTTTCCTCTGAATGTCTCCAGCAATCTCTGACAGAAAGACTGTTTTACCACTTCCACTTGGTCCGAATATTTCAACAAGGACTCCACCAGGCAACCCACCTCCCCTGACTCTTCCTCCCGATATAGCCAAATCAAGCAGGGTAGACCCTGTACTGATGTTTCCCAGGCCGGGGAAATGACCGTCAAGTTCCTCCCTTGGTAAGACAGGCTTCTCGGCATACTCTTTTCTTTGTGTACTAAGGGGTTTTTCATTTGTCTTCGTCCTTTGAATGCTTATACCTTTTGTTCTTTCCATCATTCCATCTGATTTATGATCTTCATAATATACACAGGTTTAATACCTTTAGATATTAATTCTTGTTCAACTGTCTCCTTAAACTTTTTATATGAAGGATTGTAAGTGGTAGACTTTTCTATCCTCCACTTTATTTTAATTGATTCTACTATCTCCTCAATCAATTCTTCATCAGGATGACTTCTACGAGTTTTGTCAATCCAAGGTTCAACCAATGCTCTTACCAATCTTGACTTCGTTCCACCTTTTGCCAAACAGTACAAGGCCATATATTCATGGATATATGGGGGTACGAATACCCCCAATAACCTGTCTGTCCTTTTGGTAGTGATTAGTGCTGACATATTTATCTCTGTTTATTTGCATCATAACAGTCGTCCCACTTTTCACAAGTCTCACAATCTTTCTTATATTTTTCCTTTTCAAAGTCTCTGCCAAAGACGTGACCGCTTGGACACTCATCTTCCTTTGGTTCCTCTCTTTTAGAAGAACTTCTTGTACGGGAAGGTTTCTCCTCATTTTCTTCTGTTTCCTCGTCTTTCCGGGAAGATCTCTGGGTTGAGGTAATTGTACGCCTTACAGGTTTATCATCATCCTCTTCCTCCTCTTTATCACGGGTACCTCGAGTTCTAGAAGAAGATCTTGTAGGCTTGTCATCATCCTCTTCCTCTTCTTCATCTTTTTCTTTTCTGCGTGAGGATCTTCTGTCTTTCTTGTCATCATCCTCTTCCTCATCTTTCAATTTCCCCCCTGTTTCCTCATTATCGATCTCAAGAAGTTTGGCCTGAAGCTCTTCATAAGATAATACATTAAGGATTTCATCAAGATTAGGAACCTCATCAAGTATCTTTTCTTCATATTGATCATCCCTTTCTATAAAGTCAATCCTGGATGCCTCAGCGAAGGGTTGACTATTTCCAATGGTTTTACTGTCAAAACGAATCTTTAAGGTTAGTCCTTCTTCAAGGGAAGGAAATATACCATTCTCATCATCCTCTGCCAGTTCTTCGTTTAGCAATTCCTGGAACAAGTATTGGCTAATGTCAAAAACGTGAGGTTTAACTTCATGCTTTTTACTATCAAGAGGAACAACCACATATAGATTTCTTCTTGAAGGTTTTAATGCATCAGTTTCTTCACTGTCTGCTCCTGCCTTTATTCTCTTCTGCCTGTACTCACAGATTGGACATTTCTTACCTACCGAGGCAAGACATATAACTGACTCATTCTTTACACCAATATTCCTGTGTGTAGAAAAAGGTCTTTTGTACCAGAGCGAACCCTTGACAGCTATTTCAGCATCAGGATTTAGATCAGGGTGTTTTGGATCTGTTACTTCATAAGGTAGAAAGTCAAGTTTAACTCTACTACCTGGCTCAGGTGAAAACATATTTACATCTCTTGTAAGGTTTAGATAACCATACGCATTACCTGACTTCTGCTGCCTGTGGGCATCCTGGGTCACCTTACCTCCCCAATTACTTTTTTTCTTCATTTTCTTTTGATTTTACTTCATTAGACTTATTTAATAAAAATTTCTCAACACGATTAATCCATACTCTAATTTGAATTTCACTTGCTCCCCAAATGATGAGGAATAGAACCACGGCTCCAATACAAGAACCTATCAATATTTTAAGTATTAATTCTATACTCATTTTTGACGTGTCATTTTACCAACTGATCTATCTGCTCTCTCCTGTTTCTTCTTCTTTTCCCATTCTCTTGTAATATCAAGTGGAACCTTGGGACCTGCAAAATACTGCTGTCCATGTAGTTTTACCAAATTCTCCAAGGAGTCTTTCCTCTGTTCAAAGGCACGGACTGCTCCTTTAGCCACTAAATTATTATATCGAGCATCAATCAGTTCTTTGCTTGCCCTTTGGTATTTGTTATGACTTAGGATTGCTGCCTGTATAGCTCCTTCCGTTATCTTAACAATATCAAAAGACTCAGGATTAATTCTTATCTCCTTGTCAAGTTCTGCCTTTACCAAGTCTAATCTTTCTTTGGCAAGTTCTTCCTCTTTCATAGTGTCTGCCTGTTCCCTTGTATATTTAAGCATCAGGGAGGCTTGCTCTAACCACTCTAAATCAAGAGCGGTTTCATCTATTCTTATGTCTGCTTCGTAGTTCATTGTCTTTTAATTTTATGAATTTAACTTTCAAATATGCATTTACATCTGTACTTGCTTGTCTTATATATGATTTACGAAGATCTCTTAAGAATGCTACCACTTTATGTTCAGGCATAATTCTTTCACATCCTACAATGTTTGAATCAATAATAATTCTTATCATCATATCTATCTTTTTAAGTTAATAATTGAATAACAAGCATAAGTGATATATGGAAATCCTACATCATAGGTAGGTTCCCAAAATTGTTCTACAATAAATGCAGCCTTATCATTCCTGCTCTTCAAAAGTACAGACTGCATATATCCTAATACAGTACGTCTTATTCCTTCAGCATCTACCTCACCTTCTTTTAGTCCTGTCACTATTCTCTTGACAGAATCCCACGTTTCTCCTTTCAATAAGGCACGACACAATTCCATAATGTCTGCCTGTATTTCAGCACTTCTCTTGGAGACTTCCAAACGCTCTTCCTGAGCTACCGTTAGAACCTGCTCAAGTATTTGTAAGGCATCTCTTGGACGACACAAGGAGGTTTCAATTATCTGTTGATATATCTCTTCAGACACCTCCTCCTTTTCTTTGTGTACCACCTTCTCCAACAGGTCTTGAAGTTCTGCCTTTGTCAAAGGAGAGACTTTCATTTGATTACACCTACCTTTAACTGTAGCAAGCAATTTCTGAGGCTCCGTAGTACACAAGATAAAGTAGACATGACTTGGAGGTTCTTCCAATATTTTTAACAAGGCATTTTGAGCATCCCCTGTCATTTTGTGGGCCTCATCGATTAACCAAACTCTTATGTCTCCCTCAAGAGGTAAGAATTGACTTTGCTTGATGATGTCACGTATGGTATCAATTCCTCGGAAGTCAGCTGAGTTTATTTCTCTGAAGTCTGTACCTTTACACCCTAAAGAATTTGCCACAATCCTGCCAAGTGTGGTTTTACCACAACCTGTATCTCCATAAAACAATATGGAATGTGGAAAGTTCTCAGGATCTTCTAACAGACCTGACAATACAGAAACGGTTTGACTGTTACCGTAGAATTGATTTAACGTCCTGGGACGATATTTGATGTGGAGATTCATTTGTTGTAATTACTATATGTTATACGAATTTCATTTTATATCTTCCTTCTCAACCCATGAACAATCAACTGGGTAGGTTTCTATATCTATCTGAAGTGGTACACAAATCCATTGCCATACTTTAGGCAAGTCAACACAGGTTATTTTCTTAATTACTTTCTTGACATGATTGAGTTCAGAAGGATTGACGTCTAAAATCATCGAGTCATGTATCTGCCCTATCAATCTACTGTCCCATCCTTCTTCCTGGGAGATTTTGTCTACCTGTATAAAACTCCAAAGTAAACAATGAAAGGCTGCTCCTTGTACAGGATAATTTAAGCAGTCGTTCTTCCCCATGATACCACTACAACGAAACCCTGTCTTTAAGTCTACATAACCATATTTTTGATATAGCTTCCACCAAGACTCCTTCCATGCTGCATAGTATGGAAATCTGTTCCTCCAAAAGTCCTGTTCAATACGTTCTATATGTTTAGTAAAGGCGGTTAAGGATTTTATCCCTTTTCCAGCGAAATGTGCCCCGATTGGGCCTGTGGGTAACAATATACCTTCCTCTCTAGACCACGTCCCTGTGGGCAGCTTTACCCATGTAGCCAAGCTCTCAGCACAGTTCTTAAAGTAATCCCCGTAGAATTCTGGAAATACAAAACCATTCTTTGCTGCATATCTCAATATAGCATGTGAAGGAATAGATCTGTCTAGGTTGTCAATCATGTAGATTTGCTTAGCCATGTCAGTGTGTAGAGCTCCAGGATCAGTCTCTATATACTTTATCATGTTTGGATCTTTATGGTAACAGCAGGCTATACCTACCTCCAATCCCGAGAAATCCGCTTCAAGTAATTGATGCCCTGGACGTGGATACAAAGCACGACGTACAATATTCATTGACTCCTCGTCTCGCTTTGGAATGTTTTGGAAGTTTGGACCTTCCGAGCTTGATCTAAATGTCTTCACCAAATTTAGGTTAAAAGAAGGATGAAGATATCCATCTACTTGTTCTCTGGCAAAGGCATCTAAATATGTATCACGTACTTTTTTTAGCTTTCTTATCTCCAACAGTTCTTCAAGTTCAGGTATTTTTAACTGCTTTAAGGCCTCCTCATCAGTAGCTCCCTGTCCTGAAGAAGTTAGATAGGCTGGCTTTAATTTTTTAATGTCATATAAGAAGTAGGCTAACTGAGCATTAGAATTGATGTTTACTCTTTTCATAGAGTGAAACCAATGCTTACAGAAGTTAGATTGCATGAACTGTTCTTCCAACCTAGCAATCTTTCTTGACAAGAACTCTTTCTTCTTCTCAATGTACTCCATATCTACACGAATGCCAGCCTGTTCAGCACGTGCTAAGGCAAGTGTACCTTCATGGAGTAACTTATATGCCTCTGCTGTTCTTGGATTAATTGTAATCATTAGAATGGTAACTTTCTTTCGTAAATGATATTCATCTGTTCTTCCGCCAAACGGTATGTATGTATAGCATCAAGTGCACAATATTTTAGTATCTTCTCTCTTATTCCAGGTGTTTCAATATGCTCAAGCAGTTTGTTCATTGAGTTGTTGTTTGTACCGTCAACTGATTGTAGATAAGAGTCTACTTCACTTGAATAGTCAGGTACTCCAAATTGTACATAGGTTTGAAACTTTAGTCCTGTCACTCCTGTACGGTTGTCAAGTATATGACTGGCAAGCATTGTATCCCACACCCAACCAGCAATAGATTGACCTAGACGTACCACACTCCAATTCTCTTCATACTTTATATTCTGTCCAATCTTTTTTACATTGGTGTTGGCTAACAAGTTTATAAATGGCTGTCTTAGTTTACGACTTCGTGGCATTACAAAGACAAGACAATGATTTGGACTGTCTGCTATTGCTACACAAACAATTCTATGTCCTGATGCATGAGGTTTAATTCCTGTCGTTTCATAGTCAATAGCTATTTGTCCTGATTGTATCTTGTCAAGTACAGACAAGTCTTCAATAACTTCAATGTCAGGTTCTTCATATGTTAGAAACGGATGATTTATATATTCGTGTACTAATTTTAAGTCTTGCATCCATACGACTTCTTTCTCTGGTTCATTTCCCCGTTCTATAAAACTTGGATGAAACGTAGGTATAATCCATGCCTTAAAGTCTTGATCAGGAATTGTCCATCCCCTCCACTTCGTAACATTACCAAGATCCCTCTTCCATCTGTATCCTATTACTGATTGAATTGCTGCATTGCCTAACAGAACAATGATATGAGGCTTCTCTTCCATAATGGTTTTGAGAACCATCTTACGACAACAATCTATTTCTATAGTATATGGAGCCCTGTTGTTTCCTTTCCCATCAGTAGGACGACAGTTGACAGAGTTGATGTTAAGACAGTCTTCAAACAAGTTAATTCCAAGTTTGGCATAGGATCTTTCCAATAGTTTACCGACCTTTCCTTGCCAAGGTTTACTTGTCCTGTCTTCAAACTCGCCAGGAGCCTCTCCAATGTTTAGAATCTTTTTCTTGAAGTTGCCGTATGGTTTTATTCTAGGACTTTGACAGGTTTTATGCAGACCACATGCTGTACAACTTGCTCTCTTTCCTCCAGGACGGGAAACCAATGATGTTTCTTTCTTTGAGAAGAATCCTTCCATTATACTTCAGTGAATATTAGTTCTTTGTTTTTTATATCACAACTAGGTAACAAATCACTTGATCTTAATTTCCTACAGATGTTTCCTAATTCATTTCCTGATAGATTCCAAAAGAAACAACCTTTACATCTATCATCTTTCTCACGGATTATTGGTTGTAGAAAATGTCCTTTGTATTTGATAGGACCTTTATTTCTTTGAAGTATCATCTTTTCATCCTCCTTAACAATGTCATATACTCCCAACCCTCTCCTGAGAACTTCAGACGATCCTTATTGGAAGATATAATGCAATCACACGTCTCAGATTTTGTCAGTATCTCCTTTAATAGGTGAGGTACAATTTGGAAGGACAATTTTTCATCCTTGTATGACATTCTAACTTCTTCCTCAAACCATCCTGCATCCTTGTCAGCCTTAGCATATATCTTAAACCTATTTTCTCCTATCGTGATTGTAATACTTTCATCAAGCAAGTGTTCTCGCTTAGCAAATATAATTGCTTTGTCTAGCATGTCATTAATAGAGGCAGGGAAGGTTAATGTAGAACCTTTCACCTTGAGGTGTTGATCTGTGGTTACATATTGCTCTTCAATAATACGACAGGATATAATTGTTTCTTCATCCGTCTTAAAGTGTATCCAACCTCGTCCTTCTGTTATTTGTATTGGATTCATCCTTACTACATCTACAGCAGAGGAAGAAGGTAACAAAAATGAATCAACTGGAAATTCCTCTTTCAATGTATATTTAGCCACACGATATCCATCTGAAGCCTCAATTATACCCCTTTGGTCAACATGAACGCAGGTAAGTTTAGGTTCACTCATATCTTTAGAACAGGAGGTCATTACAAATGAAATGGCTTCAATAAATCCTTCAGGTATATCTTTCCATCTGCCTTTCTTGGATATCTCTTCATCCAAAGGCAATTTTATCTCTGCCTGTAAAGTCAACCCAGCCTTAGCTTGCCCTGAGGTTAGAACAATTTCATTTTCCCTTACCTCCATCTCAATCTCCTCCTGTTTTATCTTATTGAGAAACTTGTAAAGGTTCTCAGCAAGTACAGCACCTTCAAGATCAAGTCCTTTGACAGGATGGGCTATACTTATCTCATCATTATAGGTAATAACCATTCCATTCATAAAGGCAAAGGAAGTGGATTGTTCTATCAACTCTTTGTTTGCTAAACCTGGTTTAACTTTTTCAAGAGCTTCTTGTAGTTCTTTTTTGTTTATTTTCATTTTAAGAGTGTTTCAATATCTCGTATTAAATTACTGCAACCTTTTCCTACTGGATGAAATCTTTTATCATACCAAGTATGAGAATGTACTTGTATTGTATCAATGCGTTTGTCATGTCTTGATTTGCCTTCCAATTCTTCCTTGGGAATATTTGCATATTTATCTATGTAATATAATTGAGGAAATTCAACTATACCACGACATTTTATAACCAAGAAACAGACACCACTGACAGTCAACCAATCCATCATTTCTTTGACTGTTAGAATTGTAGAAGGCATATGGTAGTTTGGAGGATTACCTGTAAATTTTCCCTCCAGAACAAAATGTATTTTCATTCTAATCTTTCCATATGGAGATTTTCTTTGAAAAATATACACATCAGCATTCTGTGTTTCATCACAGAAATTCCAACCCAGAAAGGTTGGAGGAAGAAAAACATTAAGAAACCTTTCTACTCTTTTCTTCTGTTCTATAAAGTCATTCATCTTATGTACCTCCTAATTGCTTTGTAAATGTCATCGCTCATATATGCATAACTAATTAAAATGTCAAGTTTAGGTTTTACCAACTCAAAGATGCTAAGGTGGGTTGTTGTAGATACACCCATACACATCTTCACCTGAGGTATTAATCTTTGTAACTCTACCCAGTATGTTAAGTTCCACCTCATTCTTTCTTCCCAGTGATTTACTATGGTATGCTTTTCTGTATCAGAAGGGGTTCTCAGGTTCCATAAAGGAGACATTGGATCTTCCCTCTTCAAACGTTTGTCCTTGCGGGTAGGACGTCTTTCTTTATGGAAGACATCTCCTAACGTAAATCCTTTCTCTTCAAACAACTCTTGGTATTTCATCTGAAGCCTTCTAGGATAGTTTATCCAATTACTTGTATTGCCTGGAGAAGGTTTGCCTTGATCAGAGATATGACACATCTCCATCCCCAAATAATTAAACTCATCATCCTTTACCTTTGGTAACAAAATACCTCCCCAAACGGCAGATATTACTGGAGTAAAACTGTCAACTGAATACCAGGGATATCTTGTCATTTGATCTATCACTGTTAAACCCAATCCATGTACCTTACAAATGGCCTTTCCTTTCTTGTCAGTTAAATAGTCTTTCCAAATACGATCAAGTCCCTGCCTTCTCTTGTTTTGATCTAGATTAGCTATGGCTCCCAGTGCTATAAAATCTGTTTGCTTGAGATATTTCTTTAGGTAGTCATCCTCACCTGTCACCATATGATAGACAGGTATTGTTTCTGCTCCAAGACTTTTTAGATATTGCCAATTTTCATAACTCTTTTTGGTGTTATTGATTTCATCCAGATTGAAACAACCAGCAAACTCTTTACCATGCTCTATTACAAATTCAGCATACTTGTTGATGTCTATCTTCCTTCCTAATCTGAAAGCAGTGTAGGCACCAGAATCTAACATCACTTGAGGTTTATGCATTTTTCATTACATTAGCAGTTAATTCAAAGAATCTTTCAGCCATTTCATTTGTTAGAAGAGGAGGAACCTTTAGGTCTCCACAAAACACTCTGTCAATAATTCCCATAATGTCTCCTACACTTGTTGAACGATAGAGATACTCCTCAGGAAGAAGTTCTGGATAGCTAAATGCTTTAGGAGCTACTGGAACACAACCACACTTGATAGCATCTACAACTTGATAACCATAGGTTTCTTCCTTTGAAGTAATCAATAGAACCATGGCTTCAGCTAAGAAACAACGATATTCTTCCCAGTTATCAAAGTTACCTCTCATGGTTCTAATTATCTTTTCAATCTTCTTATTTATCTTTTGTATGCCTGGACGAGCAACAGAAACAATTCCACGATATTTGTTACCAGTAGAAATATTATCAAATGGAGGATTAGGAAATGGAAACACCTTTATATTATCCCACATCAGTTTCTTCTTATGATATTCCGTTGCTACAAAGACAGCATTGAATATTTTTGCAATACTTCTTTCAATTGGATATTTGTACTTGCGAGAACGATAATAATAGTCATAAGCATTCTTACTTGTACCATGACAGATAGCAAAGCATTCGTCAGGATGCTTATGAAACAAGATGTGAGGAAACAAACCAGGGAAACTCAAATCGTTGAGGAGAAGTATGTCATCATCCCTTAGAGGAAATTGAAGGTAATCATAAATTTGTTGAATCTCAAATTGGCAAGCAGTCTCTACAGGAGCAAATCCTGCATAGGGAGAAGACCTCATTGATGTAGCATGTCCTATGACAATCACTTCATCAAAGAACTTACCATACTGTTTTGGAAATTCTGTAAACCACCACTCCTGATATCTCAAAGGAGCAGGATACTGTGGGATCAATATTAAACGAGAC